>Ga0315272_10000812_pt1 | contig 15950 bp, 14 predicted proteins | sample C3_middle_MG_FD_203918 | JGI IMG/M metagenome (GOLD analysis project Ga0315272, IMG submission 203918) | Sediment microbial communities from Yellowstone Lake, YNP, Wyoming, USA - C3_middle | ecosystem: Environmental > Aquatic > Freshwater > Lake > Sediment | place: USA: Wyoming | collected...
TACCGGGCGGCTACTGGCGCAGGCCAACTCCGCCGCTATGGGCGCGCGGCCGGTGGTGTCGGTGCCGCAGGCGGTGAGCCGGATGGGGCTGCTGGCGGTGCGTCAATTGGCGCTGAGTTTTTCGCTGCTTGACCAATACTCGCAAGGCATGTGCGCGGGCTTTGACTACCCGGGTTTCTGGAGTCACTCGCTGCTGATCGGCCTGGCCATGCGCGAGATCGGCCCGCTTTGCGAATTGGGCGCAGCCGACGAACTGTTTTCCTGCGGCTTGCTGGCCCGCGTGGGCAACCTTGCACTCGCCACCGCCTACCCCGACGAGTACACCAAGCTGCTGCTGACCGGCGCGCAAGGGCCGCAACTGTTGGCGCTGGAACAGCAGTTGCTGCAGACCGACCATCTGCACATGTCGGTTTCAATGCTGACGCAATGGGGCCTGCCCGCCGCCATGGTAAAGCCGATGCTGTTTCATGAAGATCCAACCTTGTCTGAAGCTGCCAATGGATCCAGACCCAGGCAATTCGCGCAGGTGCTGCACTTGTCGCTGCGTCTGGCGGATTTTTTGGTGGCGCCGCAAGGGGAGCAGGCCTACCGCATTTCGGAACTCACCGTGCTCGCCAGCAAGTTTGGCATCAGCGCCGACGAACTTGCGATGCACGTGGACGCCTTGACGGCGCAGTGGCAGCTCTGGGGCAAAACGCTCAAGGTGCCAGCGCATGAGGTGCCGTCTTTTTCGCAGATGGCACAGGCTGCGCTGCGTCCCGACCAGGACCCCGATACCATGTGGTTGAGGGTATTGATCGTGGAGGACGACCATTTCATGCGCGAGCTGCTGGAGGTTTGGCTCAAGGAAGAATGCCGGCACAGCGTCATGACCGTGCGCAACGGGCAGGAGGCATTGGCGCTGGCGCTCGATTTCAAGCCTCACGTCGTGCTGACTGGCTGGTCGATGCCGGTGATGAACGGGCTGGAGTTGTGCCAGGCGCTGCGTTCCAGCGATTGGGGACAAGCGATTTACGTGTTGATGGTTACTGACAAAGGTTCCCAGAACGAATTGATCGACGCATTTGATGCCGGGGTGGATGACTACCTGATCAAGCCCGTCAATGTCCGGGCGCTGCGCGCGCGGCTCAACGCGGCCTGGCGCTTTGTGCGCCTGCGCGATGCCTGGGAGCGCGACCATCAGCGCCTGACGCGCACCGCCGCCGAGCTCGCCCTGAGCAACCGCCGGCTCCAGTATGAAGCGTTGAGCGATTCGCTGACGGAGTTGGCCAACCGGCGCGCTGGCTTGATCGCGTTGTCGCAAGCATGGAGTGCAGCAACGCGCTATGGCCATCCCTTGTGTGTGATCAGCCTCGACATTGATCACTTCAAAACGATCAACGACCGGCACGGGCACGCGGTTGGCGACAGCGTGCTGCAAAGCATCAGCAAGGGCTTGCGCGCGGCGGCTCGGCGCGAAGATACCGTGTGCCGCTGGGGCGGTGAAGAATTTGTGGTGATTTCCCCCAATATGGTGCTGCGCGAAGCCCAACTGGCCGCCGAGCGCCTGCGCAAGTACATTGCGGCGCTGGACATCATGGTGGCGGGTCAGTTGATCAAAGTCACGATCAGTTTGGGCGTGGCTTCATGGGAGCGCGAAATGGCTGACCCGGAGCGGCTGCTGGCGGCGGCCGACAAAGCGCTTTACATCGCCAAATCCGCTGGCCGCAACCGCATCGTGATCAGCAGTCAGGGACAGTTGCGCATCGTCAATGCCGATTGAACGGTGTGATCACGACGACGCAGCAGCCTACAGTCGCAGCGCACCGGCGTAGCCGGTCATCTCCAGGTAGCCGCGCCCGACCATATTGCCTTGGTGGTCAAACAGCTCGCTCAAGCCCTCCCAGTAAACCGCACCGGTAGAGGCACGGCTGTCGAGTTCCTGCTTGTCAATGACGGCTTTGACGCGGTAGCTGCTGCCCGACGTTCGCACCATCCATTGCACCGGATAACGCGCTTGCGTCAAAGGGCTGGTCCAGTAGCGCAGCGGCTCGAACACCACGTCAGCGTGGTCAAAGACCCGGGCGGCTGCGCCCATGGCCGGACTGCGAAACGAGCCGCCCGCCCACAGCGCCTTGCCCGCGTGATCGCGCATTTGGAACGCCGTGAGCGCGCTGCCGTCGAACAGGTTCATGCCGATCCAGTCCCAGCCCACCGCCTGCGCCGGCAACAACGCCTGACTCCATTCGTGGTCCAGCCAGGCGCTGCCTCGTACCGTCAGGGGTTGGCCTGCAAGGTCCAACGTGCCTGTGACTTGCAGCTGGGGCAGGCTGTAGTAGTAGCTTGCCTGCTTCGCATCCGGTCCTTTGCGCGACCAGCCTCGGTTGCCCTGCAACAGCAGGGGCTGCGTTTCCTTGACGGCCAGATCAAATCTGAAATTGCTGCCCAGCGCGATGGCCCGGTACTGCGTCGCGTCGCGAATCAGTGACCAGTCGCGCAGGCTGATCGCCGTATCGTTCTGGCTCGCCTGCGCCACCTCAAAACCGGCGCGTGCAATGCGCTGGTCGTGCAGCAGCGTTTGACCTGCCACGTCGGTCACGGCCGCATGTGCAAAGAGCAACTGCTTGGCGGCAAAGTTGGAGCTCATGCCTTGCGTGGCCGCGATGCGGGAGCGAAAAAAAGTGAGTTGAAAGCCAAATTCGCGCGCGCTCGCAACCGACTGCAAATGGCCGGTGAGGTACCACCATTCAATCGAAAAATCGGGGTGGCTGCCCAGGTCGCGCGGAAACTGCAGGTCGTGCACTGCCTGCGCTTGCGCTTGCAATGACCACAGCGGCAGCGCCAGGCCGGCGCCCAGCAAGTGGCGTCTGGAGATGGCTGGCTGGTTCATAACGCGAGGATACCCGCAAGCGCAACAACTGCCACTGCACCTTTGAGGCCGGGGTGGTCCCGCCGACAGGAATCGAACCTGTATTTCACGCTTAGGAGGCATGCGCACTATCCATTGTGCTACGGCGAGAAGTTGGGGATTTTAGGCCCGCTGCGGGCTGGCTCAAATTTGATTCGTCGTGCAGGCCCGGCGCTAGACTCAGTCGTAGCGGCGGGTGAAGATCAGGTCGATCGCGCTTTGCTCGCCGGTCTGGGCGCGCAGCGTCAGACGCTTGGACAGGTCGTAGAAAATGTAGAACACGCCCATCGAACCGGCCAGGCTGCTCTCGTAGGCCACATAAAAATCATTGGAGAGTCGCTTGCCCAGCGTCACGGTCGCGCCAGTGCTGCTGGTGGCGCCGCTGACTCTGCCCCGAAAACTCAACTCGTCAAGCCCGAGCGCCTGTGTCAAGCTGGCCGACGGGCTCTGGCTATTTTTGCTGAACAAGGCCAGGGCAGCCTGCTGCAACAGGGCGGCTTCGTCGCCGCCAGCGCTGGCCGAGCGGCCCAGCATCAGCCAGGCCAGTTTTTCGGAATCCGGCAAATCCGGCTCGGCATAAAGCCGCACGACAGGTGACAATGCCGTGCCGCTGATTTGTACACCCACGCGCTGCGTCAGCTTGGGGCGAAGCGCCAGGATGTCCAACGCCGGGTTGTCAAATGGTCCGTTAAATTGCAGTACACCCTGTTCAATGTCGAGTCGTTGACCATAGGCCAGGTAGGTACCGCGCAGCGTGCGCACGGTGCCCGTCAGGCGCGGCATTGCATCGTGCGCCGAGGTGCGCAGCAGCAGGCTGCCGCCGAGCCGGCTGGTAAGGCCGCGCCCGCTCACCTGAAAATCAGGCCCCAAATCCAGTGTCACTGCCAACTCCGGCTGTATGGACGCGGTCCGGCTGGCCGGGCCAGCCGGCAACTGTCCGGTCGGCTCTTGTGTTGTGCCCGGCGTGCGCACCAGCACATCGCTGCCCAGCTGCGGGGCCGTGTTGTTTGGCAGGGTGAACAGCGCTGAATCGGCCTTGAGTGCGCCGTCAACGCGCAAGTGCGCCCCCAGTAACTCAGACTTGAGCTCGCCACTGATGATCAGGCGGCGGTCGGCGCGCGTGCTCAGGCGCAGGGCCTGCGCCTGAGCGGTGAGCGCCATGCGCAAACGCCCGCTGACACCGGCGGGCGTGCCAGTGTTTGGGGTAGGTGGGAGCCAATCCAGCGTGCCCTTGACCGAAAGCTTGCCACCGCCTTGGCCACCGGCCCCTTGCAGGCTGAATTCGTCAATGATCAATTGCTGCCCGCTCAAGCTGGCGTGCAACGTACCGTGACTGAAATCGATGCCATCGATGACCGAGCGCAGCGCCAGGTCTTGCGCTTGCAGCTTGCCCTTCCATTGCGGCATGCTGCGCGTGCCGGAGACTACGGCGCTGGCATCGAGCGTGCCACGCATGCGCCAGCCCGGTGGCGCCAGCAGCGACCAGGCACCCACCGATGGCAGTTGCGCCTTGATGCTGCCCGCCAGTGGCGCCTCCAGAGGCCAGCGCCATTGCCGGCCCTGGTATTGCAGGCGCGAACTAAGGTCGGCTTGCGCGCTGCCCGCGCGCTCACTGTCCCAGCGCAGGCTGGCAGACAGACGCTCGCCGTCGCCGCTGAGCGCCAGCCGCGCCTGGCGCACACCCGCACTCACGCGCTCGGCGTTGGCACCTTCGGTTTGCAGCAGCAGGTCACCGCTGGCCCGCTCCAGGCTGGCGCGCAGGCGCAGGCTGTCGCCGCTGCTGACGTCCCACTCGCCGTCGAACAGCATGTCGCCGTGCAGGCCGAGGTTGGCCAGGGTGGTTTGCCCGATGGCATCAAGCCAGGCCAGCGGCAAGCCCGCAAAGCGGCCCTGGCTGTGCCAGTCGTTGCGCGAACCCGTTTGCGCCCAGCGTGCCGCTTGCCAGCTCAGGTTGGCACTGCCGGGCATTGGCCCGCTCAGGCTGGCGCGGCCGGCGCCGACATTGAGCGTCGAGTTCGGCCCGACGGGCTGCCATTGAACGGTGACCGGGTCACTCAGTTGCAGCGTCCAGAGCCCGGGTTGCTGGTCGCCCTGGATGCTGACTTGGGCGCGTTCCAGTCGGGCTTGCCACTGGCCATTGACGCTGCGGCCACCGTGCGACCGGGCTTGTAGCGTGAACTGGTGCGGGCCGTTGTCGGCCTGGCCCTGCGCGCTCAGGCTGAAAGCTTGCAGTGTGCCAGCCAGTTCCGCTTGCAGCGCGCGCACGCGCCAGTGGGGTTGCTGCGCCGCTGTGGCTGAGCCGGGTGCCGGTGCAGCGTCGAGCGCCAGGTTGGGCGCATTAAGCTTGGCATCAATCTGGAGGGCCTGGCCTTGGTCGTGCCAACCGCCTTGCCAGTGTCCCGTTAATTCGGCGTTGCCTCGTAGCGTGGCGCGGTTGATGCTGGCGGGTGTACCGGGCCAACGCGCCAGCCAGCGCCGAGCGGCGGCAACGTCGCTCAGCTGCAAGACAAGAGTGCCTTGGCCCTGCTGGCTGGCGATAGCGCCACTCATCTGCGCCTGCACACCGGGCAGGCTCAAGCTCAAACGGCCTTGGGTGGCCAGGCTGATCCGATTGACGCTGAGTTGCCCCTGCAACTTGGCGTCGTCGGTTTCAATTTCAATCACATCGAGGCTTAGTAGCGGTGCCTGCCAGTGGGCACTGATCTGGCCGTTAATTTGGCTCTGTGCCAACCGGCTGTCCAGTGCGGCCGGGTTGATACCGCGCAATGTGGCATTGCCTCGCCACGAGCTTTCAAGGCTGCTGCCAGCTTGCGCAGTGAACTTGCCCTGCGCGCTCAAGCTGCCACCCGCACCCTTCGCTTGCAACGAGTTGACTTGCCACTGGCCGAGCGCGTATGTGAGCTCAGCGTTGACGCTTTGCAGCGGCAGGCGTTGCTGGTTCCAGGCTCCGCTGAGCGCATTGCTGAACGTGATGTCTGCTTGCCAGCCCGTCGCCACCGGTTTGATGCTGGCCTGGCCACTGAGCCGGGTTTGGGGTGCCTGTGGCCACAGCGCGGCCAGGTCAAGGGACTGCCAACTGGCCTGAGCACGGTCGACCGGCTGTGCCTGCCAGGGGTGAATCTGCGCGCTCAAATGGGCTTGCGTGGCGCTGCTGGCTGCTATGGACGCCGGGCTGGGTGTGAGTTGCGCTTGCAGAGTTAATGTCGCATGGGGTCCGGCCAGGGAGCCGCTGACGCTCGCCTGGGCGCTCAAGTCCAGCGGCTGCTGGCGTGACGGCAAGCGGGTCTGCACCTGACCGTCCACATGCAGCGAGAGTGCCAGCGGCGCGCTGGCCTGCAGGCTGGCGTTGAACCGGTAGCGGCCGGAGGCAATCTGCGCCTGGCCCTGCTCGAGTCGGTGCAAGCCGTTGCTGAAAAGATAATGGCCGGAGACATCCGTGGCGGTCAATTCAGGGCGGCTGGCCCAGGTCAGCGTTGTGACTGAGAACGCTGCGTCCACGGGCAGCGGCAAGCTCAAATCGGCGGGCACAGTGGCTGGGGTGGCCGGGCTGCGCCGGTCTTCAATGCGCAGCGACTCCGCCGTGAGCTGGCTCAAGCGCAAGCGCCCGTCGAGCAGTGGACGAAGTGACCATGCCACCTTCAGCTTGCGCGCTTCCACGCTGATCCCGTCACCCTCCCAGCGCAGCAAATCAATCTGGCCGCCGTTGCGCAGCGAGCCGCTGACGCCGTCGAGCAGCAGCGTCTGACCGGCTGGCAGAACACGTTGCAGTTGGCGCGTCAGGCTGGCCAGCGAGCTGTCTGCGCCACTCCACAGCCAGAGCGCGCCAGTCAGCAGCAGTGCGGCCAGCAGCGCGGCGGCCAGCAGCTTGAGGCTAAGGCGTAGCGCGGGCTTCAAAACGTGAACCCCAGGTTCAGATGCAGCCGAAAACGCTGCACCGCCACACCGTAGGCCAGGTCAATCTGCAAGGGCCCGACCGGGCTGTTCCAGCGCACGCCAGCGCCGATGCCCACCTTGGCGTGCAGATCAGCGGCCTGGTTGGCAACCGCTCCGGTATCGAGGAACAGGGTGCTTTCCCAATCGCTTGCCTGCCCATTGATGCGGATGGGTCGTTGCCACTCCATGCTACCCAGCGCCAGATAACGTCCCGCCGTGACGCTGCCATCGGCCAGGGTGACGCCGATGTCGCGCAGGCCATAGCCGCGTGCGCTGGAGTCGCCGCCGGTCAGAAACAGTTGCGTGCTGGGCAGGTTGACGGCCTCTTTGGCCAGCACCGCCCCGGCCGAAGCACGCAGCGCGATGCGTCCGGCGCTGATCGGCCAAAAGCCCTGCCAGCGCGTGAGCAGGCGGGCAAAGGGGTCGTGTTGGCCCCCTAAGGTCGCGCCACCGCCGATCTCTGCGCCCCAGCCCCATCCCCCCGTAGGATTGAGCACGTTGTCGAAATTGCGCAGGGTAAAAGCGTAGTTGGCGCTGATAGCCTGGGCAATGAGGGGTTGCATGGAAGTGGTATCAAGCGTGTCGGCGCGGTCATATTGCAGGTAGAGATTGCGTTCGATGTGCTCGCCATTTTGGCTGCGGCCAACGCGTAGCCGCTCACTGGTGACGTCCAGTGTGCCAAGCTGCTGGTTCTGTAGCAGTCCAGAGGTTGCCCAGCGCCAGTTGTCGGCGTCGGGCGCGGCCGTGAGTTCGGTGCCGAGGGATTGGTCATTGCGGTCCAAACGCAGTTTGCTGACGGCGCGCCAGCCGATGCCCGGTACGTTGTGGTGCGTGTGCTCGACCGACAAGCGCGGCCCGCTGTCGGTGCTGGCGCCGATGCCGAGCACGAGTTTTTGCATTTGTGCCTCGTGCAGCGTGATCAACACCGGAGCCGCCAGCGGGTCGCCCGACGTGTCGAGCGAGACAAAAACGGAATCAAAATAGCCGCTGTCGGCCAGGCGTTGCTGCGCGGCGGCCAGTTGCGTCTGGCTGTACGCAGCGCCGGGTTCCAGGCGTGCCAGGTGGGTCACCCAATCGGCGTCGTAGCGCTTCAAGCCGTTGACCACCAAGGCACCCAATTGGTAGGCGGGGCCAGATGCCAGCGTGATGCGCAAGCGCGCTTGCTGCGTATCGGGATCAATGTCGGCCAGTGAGCTATCGATCTGGCCGGTCGGGTAGTGCTGGCTGGTGAGCTGGCGCAGCGCTTGCTGTTTGGCAGCATCCCATTGGATCTGGGTAAAGCGCATGCCCTGGCGCAGCAACCAGTTGCCGATGATCTGCTGGCGCTGCTCGGCAGCAGCAGGATCGGTGGCGATGGGACCGCTGAAATTGACCTGCACCTCAACCACCTGCGTGGGCATGCCGGGGGCGACGCTCAGTTTGATCTGCCGGTTTCTCTCGGCGTGGTTCAAGGGCAGGCGCGCTATGCGGATGTCGGGCGCAAAGTAGCCCAGTGTTGCCAGCAGCTCGCGCGTGTTCTGCTCGGCACTGGGGAGCAGGCGATCAAGCTCGCCGTCGCTGAGATCGGTGAGCGCGCGGTAGCGCAGCAGTTCCAGATGTTGTTGCAGAAGCTGGCGGACTTCGTCTGGCGCTTCAATGCTCAGATCAAATGCGACCGCGTTCGGCATTGCGCTGGCCGGGCGGGTTGACGGCACAGGCGCTTGTGATGGCAGCGTTTGCGCGTTTAAAAATGTCGGAAGGTTCAGCAGCACCAGCGCTGCTGCCCAAAAGTGTTTCATTTGCTCAAGAGCCGCATGGTGTCTTCCAACCCCTTGAGTGTGAGCGGGAACATGCGCTGGCTCATGAGTTGCTGCACGATGCTGATGCTCTGGCGGTACTGCCACACGCCTTGCGGCTCGGGGTTGACCCAGGCAAATTTCGGGAAGGCGCTGGTCAGGCGTGCCAGCCACTCCACGCCCGCTTCTTCATTGTTGTACTCGACGCTGCCGCCGGGCTGCAAGATCTCGTATGGGCTCATGGTGGCATCGCCGACGAAAATCAACTTGTAGTCTTTGTTGTACTTGCGGATGATGTCCCAGGTCGGGAATTTTTCGGCAAAGCGACGCCGGTTGTTTTTCCACATGAAGTCATAGACACAGTTGTGAAAATAATAAAACTCAAGATGCTTGAGTTCGGTTTTGGTGGCTGAGAAGAGTTCTTCCACGCGTGTGATGTGCTCGTCCATGGTGCCGCCCACATCCATCAGCAGCAGCACCTTGACGTTGTTGTGGCGCTCGGGCACCATTTTGATGTCGAGGTAGCCGGCGTTGGCCGCCGTCGAGTGGATGGTGTCGGGCAAGTCGAGCTCTTCAACATGGCCTTCGCGCGCAAATTTGCGCAGCCGCCGCAGCGCCACCTTGATGTTGCGGGTGCCCAATTCCTGGGTGTCGTCGTAGTCTTTGTAGGCGCGCTGCTCCCAGACTTTGACGGCGCTGCGGTTTTTGCTGGCGCCGCCTATGCGAACGCCTTGCGGGTTGTAGCCGCTGTTGCCAAAGGGCGAGGTGCCGCCGGTGCCTATCCACTTGCTGCCACCTTCGTGGCGCTCCTTTTGCTCCTCAAAACGTTTCTTCAGCGTCTGCATCAACTCGTCCCAACCCATTTTTTCGATCCGCGCTTTTTCTTCGGGACTGAGGTTGAGTTCCAGCGTCTGGCGCAGCCACTCCAGCGGCACCTCCTTGGTGAAGTCACTCACCATCTCCACGCCTTTGAAGTAGGCCGCAAAAGCGCGGTCGAATTTGTCGTAGTGTTTTTCGTCTTTGACCAAGGTGGCCCGGCTGAGGTAGTAAAAGTCGTCGATCTGGTAGCCGGCCGATGGCGCATCAGCGTCAGACTGCTGCGCATGGGGGCCGACCACGCCGAGCTGGATGGCTTCGAGCAGGGTCAGGAATTCCTTGACCGATACCGGCAGCTTGGCCGCGCGCAGGGTGTAGAAGAAGTCGATCAGCATGACGTTCGGAACTAATTAGAGAAGTAGAAAATGCAAAAAGACCTTCTTTTCGTCATCGCGAGGCCGTGGGCCGTAGCGATCCATGGCGGCGCAGCAATGGGTGCATGGATTGCCACGCTGCGCTCGCAATGACGAAGTTGGTGCGTGCGCAAATCCTCGTTCCTCTAGCGCGGCTTGTCCAGCAAATACAGCAACTGCGCCTTGGCCTCGGGCCATTCGCCGGCGCGCATGCTGTACATCACGGTGTCGCGTATGGTGCCATCGCGGCGCAGGGCGTGGCCACGAATGACGCCGTCTTTTTGGGCGCCGAGCCGCTCGATCGCCGCTTGCGAGGCAAAGTTGAAGTTGTCGGTGCGCCAGCCCACCACCTTGCAGCCCAGGGTCTCAAAGGCGTGCGTCAGCATGAGCAGTTTGCAAGTGGTGTTGACGTGGCTGCGTTGGCAGCGTTTGGCGTACCAGGTCCAGCCGATTTCAACGCGTTGCACAGCCGGCACGATGTCGTGGTAACTGGTGCAGCCCAGCACGCTGCCAGTGGCGGCATCGGTGACGGCAAAGGCAAAACGCTGGCCGGCTTCGCGCTGCGCCAGTGCGCCCTCAATGTAGGCGCGGGTTTGCTCGGGCTCGGGCACCGAGGTGACGCGCAGTTGCCACAGCGCGCCGTCGGTAGCAGCCTCGCGCAGACCGGCTTCGTGCTCCAGGGCCAGCGGCACCAGCGCAATGCCGCGTGCGTTCAGGGTAACGGGTTCAACAAATGCCATGGTGCTTCCTGCTGTTGCCTAGCGGTTGTGTTTTTGCATGAACACCAGTTTTTCAAACAAACTGACGTCCTGCTCGTTTTTGAGCAAGGCCCCCACCAGCGGCGGCACCGCCACCTTGTCGTCCTGGGTCTGCAGCACCGAGAGCGGGATATCTTCGGCCAGCAGCAGCTTGAGCCAGTCCAGCAACTCACTGGTAGAGGGTTTCTTTTTCAGGCCCGGCAGACTGCGCACGTCATAAAACGTTTTCATGGCGGCGCTGAGCAGCTCTTTTTTCAGACCCGGGAAATGCACATCGACGATGCGCTTCATGGTCTCGGTATCGGGGAACTTGATGTAGTGGAAAAAGCAGCGGCGCAAAAAAGCGTCAGGCAATTCTTTTTCGTTGTTGGAGGTGATGAACACCAGCGGCCGGTGTTTGGCCTGAATCAGCTCACGCGTTTCGTAGCAATAGAACTCCATGCGGTCAATTTCACGCAGCAAGTCGTTGGGGAACTCGATGTCGGCCTTGTCGATTTCATCGATCAGCAGCGCCACCGGCTCATCGGCGGTGAAAGCCTGCCACAGCACGCCCTTGACGATGTAGTTGTGGATGTCTTTGACGCGCTCGCCACCATCGACATCGGCCAGTTGCGAATCACGCAGGCGGCTGACCGCATCGTATTCATACAAGCCTTGCTGCGCCTTGGTGGTGGACTTGATATGCCACTGCAACAGAGGCATGTTCAAGGCACCGGAGACTTCTTCGGCCAGCATGGTTTTACCGGTGCCGGGTTCGCCCTTGACCAGCAAGGGCCGCTTGAGGGTGATGGCGGCATTGACGGAGAGCATCAAGTCCGGCGTGGCGACGTAGTTATCGGTTCCTTGGAATTTCATGGTTTGGCTTGGTACGGGAATCGCGGTTGAGGTTGGGTGAAGCAGGCGTGATGGTGGCCTGTGAGGGCCTGGTCTATTTCATTGGTATTGGATTGTCCCAGCAAATTAAGTCTATCCTGAATATTTCAGTCGCGCGTGGCGTGCTGCTGCACGCAGGCGATGTACGCCGCGCCATCGGGCGCTCGTCCGGCGCGCTGGCTTTCCCAGATCATCTGCCCCAGGCATTCCATCACTTCGTGGTGCGCCAGGTGCAGTGAATTGCGACGGTAGGCCAGCAACTCCACCGCCTGGCGGATGCCGCGTGGCTGGTCAATGCTGCACTGCTCGCTGACCGACAGATGCATGGACAAGTGCAGGAACGGGTTGCTGCTGCCGTCAACGTCCGGGCGCGCGCTGCTCAAGGCCGTGTCAACATCGGCCAGTTCGGCGTGGTACTCGGGATGCTCGTCAATCCATAAGCTGGCGATGGTTTCTATCGCCTCCAACGGTTGAGCGGCCCTGGCTTTGGCATAAACCGCGCAGAAGAATCGACGGACATCGGCTTGAGAAGGTTGAAACAGCATGGTGCATTAAGTGCAGATAGTTTGAGCATGATATGCGCGATCAGACTGGTGCTCGTGACGCAGGATATTGTGCAACCAAAGGTAGCGGACCGTGCCGGGGTTTTCAGCCGCCGCGAGCCTGCTGCGTGGTGCGTATCCTGGCCGTTGTGCACGCGGTTATTTCGCTCTTAGCCCCTGCACCAGTGCGCCCAGCGCAATGCCGGCCAGCGCCCACAGCAGACTCCAGTTGCCCGCACCCAGGCCTGCAATGGCCGGGCCTGGGCATACGCCGCACAGACCCCAGCCGATACCGAACAAGGCCGCGCCCAGCGCGGTATCGCGGTTCCAGACGCTGGGGTGAGCGTGAAAGTGGTCGCCCAACAAGGGCCGCGCCAGCAGGCGCGGTGCCAGCTTGTAGGCCAGCAGCACCACCAGCACGGCGCCGCCCATCACCAGCATCAGGCCAAAGTCCTGCAAACGCAGAAAACTCAGCACCACTTCGGGCCGGATCATGGTGGAAATGGAAAGGCCAAAGCCAAACAACGCGCCCGCCGCCAGCGTGGCGAGCGAGCGGGGCAGACTCATGTTGGCGGTTGTCATGCCAGCCACCTTGCTGCCAGGTTGGCCGTCAGGAACGCGGTGGCCATGAAGGTCAGCACCGCCAGTGCGGAAGGCCATTGCAGCGAGCCCAGCCCGCAGATGCCGTGACCCGAGGTGCAGCCGTTGCCCAGGCGCGCGCCGTAGCCCACAAAAAACCCGCCCACCAGCAGTTGCCAGACTGGCACAGCCGTGGCTTCGCGCACGCCGCCGGCAAAGCCCAGCCACCACACCAGTGCGCCCAGGACCAAGCCCAGCGCATAGACCAGCCGCCAGCCGCGCGAATCGACAAACCTTGCCTGCTGGAAAAACGGCCTGCGCACCAGGTAGGACCAGCTGCTTGAGAACACCGTGCTCATGCCGCCGATGCGCCCCGTCAGCACAAACAGCAGCGCCGCACCCGCGCCAACCAGCAAGCCGCCCAGCAGGTAGTGCTGCCAGCCGAGGGGGAAAAGAGAAAGGTTCATGACGCTGGATTATCGCGTCGGCAGAAATAGTACCTGTGCAAGAAGGTCAAAATTACGCAGGGCTGCGTTACGTTTGGCTACGCTTTTCACTGTGCCGAGGTAGTCGGTTGCCGGGGTATCTGCGTTTAATAAGCGCACGGGCATTTCCTGCCCTTTGAAGGAGAAACTTATGAAGACAGCCATCATGGTGAATCGCTCCGTCTTTCTGACGGGCGCCACGGCAGCTCTGGCGCTCGCCGCCATGAGTTTTGCCGGTTCTGCGCAAGCCCGAGACGACGTGTTCTGGTCAGTGGGCGTGGGCGCTCCAGGGGTGTCGCTGAATATGAGCAATGCAGGACCGGTGTTTATGCAGGCGCAGCCTGTCTATTTTCAGCCAGCGCCGATCTACTATCAGCCACGCCCTGTGTTGGTAAGGCCTGTGCCGATCTATCTACAGCGCCAGCCGCTGTACTACGGCCATCCCCACGGCTGGAGCCGGCATGGCGGGCCATATGTGCAGGCACTGCGTACGGGCTACGGCGCAGGTTATTACCAGCAAGACGGCCGCAACGAGCCACGGCGTGACGATAGACACGAGGATAGACGTTAGCGATGAAGCCTACTTCACAACAGTGACAAACTGGTCACGCGGGCGGCGAACTTTTTTGAGATTCACCAGCCAGTCTTGGTCTTTTTCACGGTAACCCAAAGGCAGGATGGCCACGCTGCGCAGGCCGCGCGCGTCCAGGTGCAGGATTTTGTCCAGCGCCTTGGCATCAAAGCCTTCCATGGGCGTGCTGTCAACTTCTTCGAAGGCAGCCGCGATCAAGGCTGCGCCCAAGCCGATGTAGGCCTGGCGGGCGGCGTGCTCAAAGTTGGTTTGCGCGTCCCGCGCCGGGTAGTTCGCAAGCAGCATCTGGCGGTAGTTTTCCCAAGCTTCAGTGGTGGCGCCACGCTCTGCATTGGTCAGGTCAAACATCATGTTGATGCGCTCGGGCGTGTAGTTGTCCCAGGCGGCAAAGACCAGAAGATGAGAGCAGTCCGTGATCTGCCCTTGCCCCCAGGCCTTGGGCTTGATCTGCTCACGAATCTCCTTGTTGGTCACCACGATGATCTCGTAGGGCTGCAAGCCGCTGGAGGTGGGTGCCAAGCGCGCGGCTTCCAGGATGCGATCCACTTTTTCTTGCGGGACGGCTTTGGCCGGGTTCATTTTTTTGGTGGCGTAGCGCCATTGCAGTTTTTTGAGCAATTCAGACATGGGTAGCTTTCCTGGGAAATTTAAAAGGTTGCTGCCGTTGGCAACAGCAGCGGTCAGTTTAGCTTGGGGGCGCTGGCGTTGTTTCACAAGGGCTATCCCCACCTTTGTCAGTGCAAAAGGCTGGGCCGGAGCAGGGCAGTCAAGACCATCCTACCGTCTGTGAAAATTATTTGTGGCACAAAAAGAATTACAATTGTGTACTACAAATTCGTTGGCACAACATGACTCCCACTACTCTATCTTTTCGCGCACCAGCCGAGCTGGCCGAGCAGACCAAGGTGATGGCCCGGGCGCTCAGCATGTCGGCTTCGGACTATGTGCGCGAGGCGGTGCGCGAGAAGAACGAACGCGCATTCAAAGAGCGCATGGTGTTCCTGTCCAAACAGTTATCCGCACGGCATCTGGCCGAGAACCAGGCCATGGACGGCAGTGTGGGAGACGGCCTTGCCTAAGGTCAAACGCGCACAGGTGTGGGAGGTGGACTTTGAACCCCAAACCCACAAGGAGGAACCCGGCAAACGCGGCCGCCCCGCACTGATCATGCAAACCAACGTTCTCAACAGCGCGGGCCACGCCACCACCATCGTCATTCCCGGCACTACCAAGGTGTACCGCGACGCCCATGGCGACGCCTATCCGCTGCGTGTGTCAGTGGGCAAGCTCGGCAACATGAAGCAAGAAACCGATTTGCTGGTGGACCAGATTCGCACGATCTCCAACCAGCGGTTGCTGGGTGACAAACCGCTGACGGAGCTCTCACGCACGGACATGAAGCGGGTGGAGGATGCGCTCAAGATACTCACTGGCGAGTAGCGCGGCTCATCCGCTTGAGCGTTGCAGGGCTTTATCCCGGCGCGTCACCTTTCCAGAAAGCCTGCAGTTCTTCGGCGCTGCCGTTGAACATATCGCGGTCACATCGACCCACCCCATCGGCGACATACGGCGGGTTGCCGGCGGCGCCGTCGGTGTATTGCCAGAGCGTCCAATCCTTCCATATTTTGGGCAACAACGGCGCGGCGCTGTACTGCGCCAGCCATAGCCAGCACTTGGACAACTCGCTTTGCGCCGGGTCTGTGATGCCCGCCTTGCTCAGCGCCTCCTTGATCGTGTGCCCCGAGTACAGGCCCGGATAGCGGCCCGTCGCATGGTGGACGTGGTGCACAAAGTGTTCGGCTTCTTCCAGGCTCATATCCTGGCCTTGTGGATTGGGTTCGAAGTCAAGAACCAGCAGTGGTGCGGTTCCCGCCACAGCGAGGAAGTGATCCGCCTGGGCAAAGGCGTCGCCTGCGGTGCCGAAATGGTAGGCGCCCAACAGCAGGCCGGCATCGGTAATGCGTTTGCGGTTGCGCGCCAAGGTGGGGTCTTGGTAGCTGGTGCCCTGCGTCGCTTTGTGGATGACTCCCAGAATGCCACCTTGACGCACTTTGGCGAAGTTGGCGATCTTGTTGTGGTGGGAGATGTCGATGATGGCGTTGAGCATGGGGTGCCTCCGGGCAACAAAAATAGACTCGACGGATCAAGCGTACTGTCAGTGGATGGAGTCAGCCGAGCAGCTTGTTGGCCCGGTCCACCACACCCTGCACTGCGAGCAGGCCAGAGGCCACTGTGTTGCCGCTCGAGAGCTGATCGACAACCGCAGTCATCTTGGTGATGAAATCCTGGTATTGCTG
>Ga0315272_10000813_pt1 | contig 15946 bp, 16 predicted proteins | sample C3_middle_MG_FD_203918 | JGI IMG/M metagenome (GOLD analysis project Ga0315272, IMG submission 203918) | Sediment microbial communities from Yellowstone Lake, YNP, Wyoming, USA - C3_middle | ecosystem: Environmental > Aquatic > Freshwater > Lake > Sediment | place: USA: Wyoming | collected...
AACCTTGTCCAGTTGGTTCAGTTCTGCGACAATGCTTTTCGATGCCTTGGAAACATCGGCGGAAGCCTGCTGGCTGCCCTCTGTCCGAATCCGAAGTGTTACGTCTTTCGATGGCATCAGTCTTCTCCGGTGATTCGCCTCAGAATAGCCTCAGCCGCCGTGTCGCCCTGGGAGTCCAGAAGGGGGGCCGCTGGGGCCGCGAAGGGGTGCGGGTCAACCGATCCAACAACGTGCAGGCTGCCGTCAGCCCCTCGCCTTACCATCCGGTGTCCGAGCTCGACAAACGGGGCATAGAAGACGGATCGACGCCCGCGACCAGGTTCAATGTCGGCCGCCCAACCCCGCTGCTGCTTACGGCCGCCGCCCCACTTCTTAATCAGTTGCTTTCGGGTTGCGGTCGGGGCAACGAACACGCTGATAACGCCGGGCCTGTCACCGGACCCAGACCGCTCAACCAAGCTCTTGGCCAGCGCCCCGCTCTCCGAATCGACGTTGCTACGCATCGCGGACGCCACCGGACCCATGAAGCCTTTGAGGATCGGCAACAGTTCCTGCCGGGCCATACGCTTCCCGCATCCCTCCAGGTAGTCGGTGAAGGCATCAGCACCATCAATCGTGATGGACAGGCCGGTCGTGATGGTGGTCAAGCTGCTCATGTGGCCTGCGAGTCCTCGTAAATCGTCCGCATCTCATCGCCGGTCAGAAACCGCTTGGGCGCCCGGGCCTTCTGTATCCGCTGCTGATCCGCGATCATCTTCCTCAACCACGGCGGGGGTTTGTACTCGGTCTGACCCAGGGCTTTTCGGTTGGCTCCATCCCAGGGGTTTATCAGCCAGAACGCTTCCCAGGTGGCCAGCATGTGCGGCGGAACATGCTCCAGAATCCACTCGTAATCCCAAAGCCCGAATGCCGATCCGAACATCATCGCGTTCCAGATGTCGGGCCGGCTCAGGAGTTTCCCGCGGCGTCCTCTACCGTGATGCCATTGATCTTCATGGCCTCTTTGAGAAGGTCTGCCTTCAGCGACTCAGGCCAGCCGGGGTCCAGTAGTTCCTCAACCGTGTGGTCGGGAACCAGTGTCACCGCCAACCAATACTCGGTGCGGTGGACCTCGAACGATCCGGCCGTCACCCCGTCGCGGAAGATGTAGGAACCGTTTTCGACCAGCAGCTTGCCGTCATCTCCGGTCTTGAAATACTTGGCCCTGTCCGTGTCGATCCTGGCGTCCAGTGCCTTGCGTTCCGTCGTGCTGATTTCCCGGACTTGAACCTTCACGCCATCGCCAAGGTCAATCTCTTTGGTCCGAAACCGCTTCGCCGCCGCTGCCTTGATTTGCTCTTTCGTACTCATCGCATTACTCCAAAGTCAAAGAACATCGCAGGTCCGGCGCGGGAGGGGCAGCCGGCCGGACCCTGCGACGAGAATCGATCAACCAATGATGATTTCGTAACTCAGAACCTGAGTCAGCGTGCCCGTGACATCCAGAATCCTGTTGGTCGAGCCAATGACGCTTCCGTTGCCAAGGGTCCGCAGCAACACCTCAGCGCCTGGGGCCAAGGTGATCGAGAAGCTGCTGCCAAAGCCGTCGTACCCATTGGAGGCACCCTTGGCGATGGTGATCGCGTTGGCGTTGGTGGCTGGGTTGAAAAACTTGACCATCTGGACACGACCGCTGCCAACGACGGTGGCGCCATTGGTACCCAGCAGCGCCGTCAGGTCCAGCGACAAGGCGCCGGCCGTCATGGCGACATCGGCACCGGCCCGCTGAACGCAGGAAGGGGTCGAGCCGGAAGTCTGAGCGGCCAAGGTAGTGGACAGTTGGGCCGTCACCGACTTGTCAATGGCCTGGTGGCCAACATTGGTAGCCAGCGTCTCAACGGTCGTGATCGTGCTGGCGTAGGTTACAGAGATAGGCATGTGATTACCTCAGTTGATTGTCAGTGTTCATGCGCAACCGAGTGCGCGAATATTCCAAAAAACATTCCAGATCAGGCAGCGGTCCAGCCGGCGTCCATGTCGAACGAGAAGTCGCTGGTGATCCGCTTCTCCGCATCGACCTGGCCGACACTGATTTCGGAAATGACTCCAGTTCCGGTGATGACGTAGCCGTCGCTGTTGGTCAGGGTGAAGGTGGACTTGTTGGTCCCCAGCAACCCGTCCATCGCCGTCTGGTTGTCCTTGTAGTAGGTCAGCGTGGCGCCGATCTGCCCGGCTGGCCTGGAGGTGGCCAACACCCGCTCGTTGCCGTCCTTGATCGGGGTGTACTTGTCGATCTTGGCCGTGCGCTTGGGGAACTTGATGCTCTCGATGCCGTAGATGGGAACCGTAACGGTCCCGCCCGGCCCGACAACAACCAGCGTAGCGCCAGTTCCAACTACCGCGTCAAACGTGTCAGTCTGTGCCATAACGATACTCCTGTGGTGGATTACTGGCGACGGAGGCCCGGCGCCTTGTATGTGACGATCAAATCAGAATAGAACGCATTGAGCTTTTCGAGGCGGTTCAGGTCATAGACGCCTTCGGGTCCATGCCGGTGGCTGAACACATGGGAATTGGCGATGTTGTGGACGGCATTATTGGTGTCCAACCGCGTGGACATAAGGAACTCGGAGATCTGGGACCGCAGTTGAATCAGCCGGCCGCACTGCGCCTCCGCGTCCTCGCCAGCGCCGACTACCTGCTGAATCAGGACGTGGACGCCATACATGTCATCGTAAGTGCCGCTGAGTCCAACCCGGTCAGCCTGGTCGTGGCCGCCAAAGACCTGGATGTCAACCGGGTCGGTGATCTTGGGCAGGTCTACCAGTTCCATCATCCTGGAGAATCGGCGTCGGGCGAGGAGCTTGAGGCAGAACGTCCCGGTTGTGGCGGCGTTGAACGCATCGACCAACTCCATCGCCACGGCATCGGACTGTCCAAAAACTGTTTGGGCCGCCATGTTACGGCGCTCCGATCAGGTTGGGGAGTTGGAAGCTGGCAGCGGCCGGGACGAGGAACGGCTCGGACCACGTTTTCGCACCAACTTCCTTCCAGCGATACGAGTATCCGCGGTAGAAGCCGGTGTACTCATACGTGTCGCCATCAGTTACAGCCGCGGTCCAACTGGGGACCATGAACGCCTGGCCAGTTCCGCCATCAGTTTCGACCATGCGGAATATGATCGAGCCGGACCCGTGAACGAGAGCAGCGCCGGTGCTTTGCGCAGGGCTGTCGGGTGCCGTAATTGTTACCGCCGTCATTGAATAGGTCTGCGTGGTGTTTGCTGATACCGCTTTCGTGGTCGTTGTGAACTGGTAGCCCGGCTTGGTTATCGTCACAGTCCACGTCTTGGCATCCACAGAAAACGCCGGTGTCGTTACTCCACTTGCGTTGGTTGTGCTGGTGTAGGATTCGACGCCGTTGGTGATGCGGACGATCGCGTCTTCGATAGCCGTTGTTCCGTCGTTGACGGTGATGGTTAATGTGAATGCGCCAGAGCCTGCGCCGCTGACTACGCTGGACACCTTTTCATCCAACCGATCCATGACCGATCCAGCGGCCGGCGTACCCGATGCGGGAGCCAACTTGAGCGCGTCGGCAACCTCCTGGGCGGTGAGCGATGCGCCGCCGCTCACGTAGGCGTTGACGGTATACGGCCCAGAGCCGGTGAAGCTCAATTTGTCCGTTTTCGCCTTGATGGCTGTCATTGTCGCCAACGACTCCGCATCATCGCTAATGCCAACTCCACCGTCAGCCATTGCGATGGTGCCACCACCGAGCGTCCACGTAAAGTCAAAGTAGATGGCCTGCGCCGTGGCGGCGGCGCTCACGGTGTACACCACGCGATAGTGGCCGACGCCCAACCGCGTCATCGTAGTCGAGTCAAGGTTGGCGTCGAGGTTTGCGCCGCTGCCACTGCGAGTGTGGACAGTGACGGTGTTATCGTCCGCATCCTCCAACTCTCCCTTGAGGTTGTACAGGTATAGGTCGGTGGGGTAGATGCTGTTGCCAGTCGGCGGCCGCAGCATAAACGCGGGCACTCGCGGCGCGGATCGTGCCGTCACGTTGGTGATTGCGTTGACCGCGTTGAGGATGGAGGTCTGATTTGCGATGGTGGCATTACCGACAGTCGGCAGCGCCGATCCTCCCCAGCCGGTGAGCGCCGCAAGGGCAACACTGGTCAGTCCTGCGCCGTTGGCACCGATCCTCGCGTATGCGTCTCCGGTCATCGCCGGTGCCGTCGCGCCGAGCCACTGCGCGACGTTGACGGCTTGGTCGGCGGTGATGGTCAGTGGGTTATCAGTAGCGAACCGTGCTGTCTGGGTGATAGTCCCGCCAGCAGTGGTGAACGTGCTGGCTCCGGTTGCCGCCGCGAAATTACCGCGAATGGTGATTGTTCCGCCTGTGCTGCTGGCGTCGATAACCACTCGGCCTGAGCCGTCAATGTAGGCGTATGTGCCAGTGACCATGCCATTGAGTTGGATGCCACCAGACCACTTGCGGAAGTCGGCGATGGTGCCCGTGGTGAACACGAACACGCACGAACTATCAGCACCAGAAGAGGCGTCTGAACAGTCGATGATGAAGTACTCTTTACTGGCAATCAATGTCAAGGTGCCCTTGAATTTGCACAGCGAGAAATAGCTGTGGCCCAAGGTTGCGGTGCCGATACCGCAATTATTGAAAATCATGTCTTCGCCAGTGGATGCGCCACTGATGGTGTAGATTCCTTCAAACACCGCATTGGCGATTGACTGGCCACCAAGTGCGATTGAGCCATCACCGATGAACGTCCACTTATCGTGGTTTTGAGTCAGGGTGATTGATGTGCCCGGCTTAAGGTAGAACTTCTTCGTCCCACCAAGAATCTGGGCAATGGCCAATGCGTCGGCATAGTTGCTAACAGGCTTGTTGGGCGAGCCAACCCCGTCGGCAACCGATGTTCCAGCCGTCCCTGCAACCGTGTCAATGGTCACGCCGCCGTCGTAGTTGACGCTGGCCATTTTGATGTAAACGGCGTTGGCGATGTCGGCAGCCGATGCGCCAGCCGTTGCCACGTCAACAAGGCACTGGTCGATATTGAGGCGGTCGGCAATGGTGATGCTTGGCGACTTGAAGCCGATGCGGACAGCGCCGATGCCGTCTCCACCAGTATCTTGCTTTTGGTGGGCGCTCAGCAGTGTGTAGGTGTACGCAATGTTCGCGTTGGCATTGTTCATGCGGCTCACAGAGTCGCTGACCATATCCCAAGCCGAAGTTACATAGTTGTAGGCGTACACGTTGCAGTAGCGGGTGGCAGCGGAGGCGAAAAAGCCACGGATGGTGACGCTGCTGATGTTCTGGCCAGTGGCAGCGGTGAACAGAAGATTCGCGTTGAGGCCGAACGGAGAGAGTGTAGTTCCCGATTCGGCAACCGCAACGGCAGCAGGCCCAACAACCCAGTTAGTTCCGTTGCTCAGATAAGTGGAGGCATAGGTTCCGCTGATTAGCGTTCCAGTAACCTGAGTATTGGCAGACGCCAGCAACGCACTCGCCACACCCGCGACAACCGCTGTGTTTACCGCGTCGATCTTGGCAACGATGTCTCCTGCCGTTTGGCTTGCGCCCTTGTTGGTGACGATGTTCACGCCGATTTGTGCGGTGGCGGTATCGACTGTGGTTCCTGCGATCTGGGCGACGTTGACGGCTTGGTTGGCGGTGATGCCTAAGTTGGTTGTCACCATCACATATGAGCCGGTGCCATGGGCTGTGGTCAGGTCTGCGTTGACCTGCGTACTGATGGCGGCGGCGCTTGGCGCCGCGGCGTAGGTGAACGTCGCCATGCGCGTGCTGATTGCCGCGTCGAGGTTGTCGAGATAACCCGCCCGCGTGGCGGTCAGGCGGGCCAGGAGCGTGGTGGTGCCAGAGGTGTCACCGCCGGCGTAGGTAGACCAATCGCCCTTGCCGTTGAGGGCGCTAGTCGCGATGCCCGCCGCAGTGAGCCAGTTGGCGGGGATTGACGGCAGATTAGTCAGCGTGGTAACGGTCGTTATCGCCCCCGCCGTGATATTCGTCGGGCTGGCCACGCTCGCGGGGAACGTCACGCCAGCGGCGGCGGTAATGGTCTGTCCGGCGAGTTGGGTGGCGTTTGCGGCGAGAACCGCAGCGTCGTAGTCGTTGGAGGTCAGGAGGATGGTCTTGAACACGTCCAGAGCGCCGGAAACTACCAACTTGATGGTTACCGCCTTCGCCCCTGATGCCAGCGCCGCCGTGGGAATACCGAATTCGTACAGGCCAGCAATATCAGTCTCAACCCAGCCGGTGGAAGTAAACGCGCCTTGGGTTGCCGCAGCACATGTGTTGTTCGTAGCCCCCGACGATGCGGCACCGCCCTCTTGCAACCAGGAGTACTTTACTGATCCATACACCACATCCTCCTTGGCCTGCCCCGTGGTGGAATCTCGCAACGCCACCAGGAGGATTTGCCGGTCATCCCCCGCGTTGTAGCCAGCTTTTATGATTCGATCGAACGCCATGTTAGTCCTCGATGATGATTACGGATCCACCGCCACCGGTTCCCAGCGTGATAACCGGCACATCCGCGTGCATTGTGCCTGTCGTTGCACAACCGCGAATCCGCACGGTGAGCATCTGGTCAACAGATGATGTATAGCTCACGGTTAGAGTTTCCCAGCTATTTGGTGTGCCGTTGTTAGATACAGTTTCCGCCAACGGTGTGCCTGCGAATCCCAGACCAGGATTAAGGATTTGGATTCTCGGCTGTTCCAGCATACCAGTAGTTGTGGAGAGGGCAGACGCTCGCGTGTCGAAAGAACAGTTGATTTTGACCACTGCTGTAACCGCCTGACCGGCTTTGGCAAATATCTGAGTATCGTAAAAATCAGGATAACTGTTGAGCGGGGTGACCGCCGATCCGCCAGGGTATTCAGCTTTACTGGTTGTTCCAGTGGCGGCGGGCGCGGAGAACGCAAACAAATTCGCCCACGTCATTCCAGCAGACCAGCCACCTGTCGGGGCGGTTGTTGTTTTCAGTATCGTTCCGCCGCTCATCCACGCGGCTATCTCTCCAGCAACCCCCGCGTTGTCGTAACTAATAGCCTGTTGCCATCCGCCTAAACCGTTACTGGCTTGGTTGTAGTTTGCAAACCCCTTAAACGTGCACCCTCGACCGATTATCGTACCGCCAATTAGTGAGGATGACGGCAAGATGCTTCCGTAAAGCAACAAGGTGCCACTGCTGGTGCCGATGTTGTTCCCAATGAACGTGCAATTGGTTAGGTTGTGCCCAGTGCCAAGGTTGGTGCCGATGGAGTTCCCAATGAACGTGCAATTAGTTAGGTTGTACCCAGTGCCAACGTAGATGCCGTTGTTGTTCCCAATGAACGTGCAATTGGTTAGGTTGTGCCCGTTGTACCCAATGCCACCTATGGCGCCGTTGCTGTTCCCAATGAACGTGCAATTGGTTAGGTTGTGCCCAGTGCCAATGTTGGTGCCGTTGTAGTTCCCAATGAACGTGCAATTAGTTAGGTTGCACCCAGTGCCAACGTAGGTGCCGTTGTTGTTCCCAATGAACGTACAATTGGTTAGGTTGTGCCCAGTGCCAACGTAGATGACGTTGCCGTTCCCAATGAACGTGCAATTGGCTAGGTTGTGCCCAGTGCCACTGTAGGTGCCGTTGTTGTTCCCAATGAACGTGCAATTAGTTAGGTTGTGCCCAGTGCCGGTGTAGATGGCGTAGTTGTGCCCAATGAACGTACAATTGGCTAGGTTGTACCCAGTGCCGGTGTTGGTGCCGATGTTGCAAAACGAAACAACTAATCCCGTTCGACCGCTTGTAACCCCTGACGTAATCGCACCAATGCAGCTAACACCAGTATTAACGGCCGTCGTGCTTGCGTTGATTATCGCACAATTAAGCACAATCCCGGCAGTTCCCGCTGTGTTGAAGAAAAACCCATTCGTTAGTGTGACGCCCGCTGTGTTCGTCAACTTGATATTGCGGGTGCAAAGGGCGATAATGCTTCCACTGCTCTTTTGCGTGGCCATCGTGGCGAATGTGATTTTTGTGCTGGTGATTGCCGATGGCGTGCATTTCACATTCGTTGGTAATGTTTCGTTAATCCTCGCCGACAGACTCGCAATACCTACCAATGCACCCGCTCTACTCCACTCCGCTGCAGGGGCCGTGGCGGTCAGGTCAACGGCCGCTGAACCTGTTCCGATGTATTGTACGTCTTGAGTGCTGGCACTGGCAGCAATGGCGAACTCGGTGCATAGGAACCCGGTATTCGGTGTATAGGTTCCCAGTGTGGTCGAGTCGATAGGCAACGCCACATCAAACCACCGCAGTGACGCTGTGGTTTGCACTCCGCCGACGCTCGATACCGCGAGAATTTTACATCGCAGGTTGTCGAGGCTGGGCATACCTGTTGTGCGAATTAGATAGACGTTGGCAGCGGCCGCGAATGTGTGAGCGGCAGAGCATACCACTGTGGTTGTTCCACAGGTCACATTAAGTGAGCCAGCGGGGACGGCGTCAGCGGCGAATGTGATCGGTACAGTGGTGCCGGACACCGTGCCCGCTGTAACCGTAGCTGAACCGCCAGACCAGTAGAGAGTAAACACTGTAGAGGAGGGGATGGCATGGCCCTCCTGTAAGGTTAGTGTGCCAGACGTGCTGTTGGTTCTGGTAAATCCAGTTTGTGATGGTGAATAGATACTACTGATATCTCGACGAGTAGCTGCTCCATCAGCCGGAACAGCTCGAACAACAGTAACAACCGGATCATGGCAGTAAAATTTAGTAACCACCGTGCCCGCGATAGAGGCGGCAGCATTATTCAAGACTATGTTGAACACACAATCACTTGGATAATCTGTAGTTCCCGCTACTGTTCCCGCTCCATTAGCACACATATTTCCTGAACCAGTAATTGCAGCATCGGTAGTCAAAACATAGGTGCCAGCAGTTGTTGACGCAATTAAATCACCATTAACAAGAAATGTGGTGATTATTGTATTAGCATTGGTGTAGTCGTAAATTATGGTGTGACCAGCAGAAATAGTTACAGTATCACCACTTGCTGCTCCAGGGACTCCATTTGGTGTCCACGATGCTGCCGTTCCCCAATTTGCTGGACCTACTCCTGCTGATGTATATGCTGTTCCCATTTAATTGCCTTTTATAGCACACCACAGACCGCCAGAAGTTGTTGAGACAATATTCGGCATCGCTTACAACTCCGGTATCGTCGCCTGCAAATCACTCCGGGCCGCATCGCACGCCGCCACGAATGCATTCCACCGCACGCGGGCGGCTTCCTGGGCCGCATCGCAGGCGGTCTGACGCACGCCAACGGTGGCGAGGTAGTCCAGAGCGGCAACCACATCGGACATCGTCAGGGCTTCATCATTCGCAGGGGTGTGCCACTCGACGCCAAGGGCTTTGATCGCCACCAGCAACCCCTGCTGCTCTTGAGGGACGACCGCTGCAACTGTGTCAAGTTGGGCCTGAGCCGTGGCTTTCGACAGGTCAACCCCGGCCGTGGACAGTGCCACGTCAACCGGGCCGAAGAGCGGGTCGCTCTGGGCGATTGTCTTGACGGTGACAATCAGCCCGCGAACGGCGGTGTCGCCAAACACGTCCAGCATGTCGCTGTAGGTCCACATGCGAGGCTTGCGGGTCGGGACGCTGGCCGTGGTCAGGCGGGCCAAGTTCTCGGCAGCGGTCTGCGTCGGATCGACCAGTAATGAAAGTTGTTGTGTTGTCATTCGACTATCTCCAGAACCAATGCATCCACGTCACGAAACAAAACGCTGACCAGCCCCACTTGATCAGGTCGCCACTGGCTGTGTTCCAGGCCCGTATAACGTCGCTGATGCTGTTCCCAATGAACGTGCAATTAGTTAGGTTGTGCCCAGTGCCGGTGTTGGTGCCGATGCCGTTCCAAATGAACGTGCAATTAGTTAGGTTGCACCCAGTGCCGGTGTTGGTGCCGATGGAGTTCCCAATGAACGTGCAATTAGTTAGGTTCTGCCCGCACCGCTTGTAACGGTTGGTTTTCGCCACCGTCGCCTGCGGGACGGGTTGCTTGGGATAGCTTCCACCGATCTGGATTCCGCAGGCAAAGCCGGTGATGCGGTTGCCGTCGATACTGTGTGATACGCCTGACGCCACGCTGATCCCCACAGGGCCAGGCCCGCAAAGTGTATTGCCATTTACTTGCACTCCTTCGCTGCCGTCGTCGATGCAGATTGCAGCGCCAATGTCCTGGGCGTCATTGGCGTTGGGGCCGGAGATATCGCAGTTGGTTACGCTGATGTTGCTCGACTTGTAAATACAAAGCTTGTCACCGCTGGGCTTTTCGCTTCGCATATCCACGTCATCAACGCTGATGTTGTGGCACTTGTCGAGCAGTAGGCAATGGCCAAACGGGTCATTGGGACCAGCAGGATTACGCAGCCACCCACCGTCAATTTCGCAATCCTTGCACTCGGTCAGCGTCAGGCAGGTTTTGCCGCCAATGATCGTCGGAAAAATGACCAATTGACTACACCCGACGAACTCCGTTGGCTCGGAGATACGTACCATGCGGCCGTGGATGTTGCTGATCGTTTTCATGGCTGTTGCGAATCTTTCAACGTTATCTGCTTTGGCGCAATGAACCCCCTGAGCCATTTAACGTTCTCATTCGTCGCCTCAAGGGTGGCCCGCATCGACGCCAACTCTACGGTAATGCGGTCCATCTTTTCACTGACCAGCTTTTGATTCGACGCGTCAACGATGTGGAGGTTTGATCGGTCCTTTTGGCTCTCGCTCACTGCTGCGGACAATATGCTGCGAATCTGTTGATGCGCTTCCTGGTTGTCGGTCTGCCACACTTGGATTGCGGATGCCGTCTGGCCCTGGTTGTAAGCGAGTGTCCAACCCCATTTCGCGCCAGTCCAAACGAACGCCAGCACGCTACCGAGCAGTGCAAGGTAAGGTCCGTATTTTTTGGCCAGCGACTTGGCTTGGGTCAACGTCATTATTCGGCTCCGGTTGTGCTGGCCGATGCAGCGCCAGCCGGGGTAGACCACTTCGATGCAATCAAATCGACCATCTTGTCGGCGAACGCATGGCAGGCGTCGTAGGCCAGCGATATACCGCCGGTGATGAGCGCCAACAGCCCCTTGAGGGCCAGCCATGCGGCCGTACCGACAGCGCCGCCAACGCGGTCACTTACCAGTCGCAGGACGATCAGTAGCACGAACAGCGAGCCAGCCAGCCATTTAAGCCGCACCCACCACGTGTGGACGAACGATTGCAGTCGATACCCCCATCCGGCTCGGATCGCGGCCTCGGACGCTTCGGCTTTCGCCTGTGCGGCCCTTGCGGCGTTGTAGTCGTTGCGGGCTTGGGCAACACCGCTTTCCGCGTCGGTCATTGCGGTTTTCGTTCGGCCCCACAGACCGACCACAGTATCGACCAGTGATTGACCAACCGCGCTGGCGTGGGGGCGGATACGTTCCGTTGTCTCGCGGCCAACGTCGGCGAGGTGCTGGCCAGTGACAAGCGATCCTCCGGCGCTGTCGAGGCCGGGGCTGTTGGCGCATTGACGGCAGCCACTGGTGAACCATGCGATGGCCACCAGCGTGGCGACAACGCCGGCAACGGCGAGGATGCGGACGAGGATATCAGTTTGTCGGTGGGTCATGGCATCAACGTCGCCGGGGCTGCATCCCGATATCCGCCAAGGTGTTCTGTAAGGTCATCCAGTTGTCGCTGCAACTCCGTGGCCCGATCCCGCCACGTCTGCATCTGGTTCCGCAGGTCGTCGCCTTTGGACATCGACAGGGCCAGTTGAATCTTCAGGCTTTCAACTTCAAGAACCAGGTCGTGAATGGCTTTGAGTTGGTCGGGCATCAAATCGTCCCTGTTCGTTTCGTGTGAACCCGCACATCTATTGCAAACTCATCCAGTAGATACGGCTTTTGGCCATCGAGCATCAGTACCGTAAACACGTCCCCGGTGGTGGTGGTTATCGTGTCGCCTGCTTTGGGGTACGGATCGCCAAGGCTTGCAATGTTCGCCACCGGGAAAATCCAATCCGCTGCGTCGTAGGCCAGGATCATTCCGGTATTCGCGTCGGCCAAACCTTCAGACTTTCCGGCAGTGGCCAAAAACGTGAGCTTCTCGCCTTCTCTTTCGTACTCAATCGACTGGGAAGCGAAGACATTGAACATGCCGGAGAGCCACAGGGTTGATTGCTGTAGAAGGTCCATTTTTCAAAAGCGGGCCGGCGATGTCAGGTGCGCCGGCCCGCCCGGTCAAAAGGCAGCAGATCAGACGGAGGCGGACTTGGTCAGATCAACGACGGTCCAGGTGTCGAGAGCGGTGCAAACCGCCTCAACCACCTTGGATGCCGGCAACACGACCGCAACGTCGGCCGACAAACCATTGAGCGTGCCACCGCTCGCCGGGAACAGTCTGCAAGCGGTGGTCGTGGTGTTGATGATTCGCTTTACCTGGCCAGCCACGCCGGTAAGCAGCTTGACGCCTTTCGTGGCACCATCACTGCTCACCGCAACAACGTCGCTGGCGGACAGTGCCGCAGCAGTGGCCAGATCAGTACCGGCCGCGGCAACGGGTGTGGCCGTGGTCTTTCGCGTCACGTACGCGCCGAATGCAGCAGCGCCAGTGAAGGCGGACGCTCCGGCAACAGTCAGGGTGCCAGCGACCAAGGTATTACCCGACGCAGCGGTCACGGTGAACCTGTTGGTGTTGATCGTCACATCGCCAGTCACGCCAACCGTACCTCCGAAGGTGGCATTTCCGCCCGCGGTGAAGGTTCCACTGGCAGCGATGTTGCCGCTGTAAAGGGTGCCGGGGATGCAGTGGACGAAACGAACTGTTGAGGATGCGTTGGCATGGATGCCAATCGCGTATCCGGCGAAGGTGTCAGTGTTGGTGGCGGTGAATAATGCGCTGCCGGCGCTCCAGAACACCGGATCACCGTCCGCGAAGTTCACTGAACCGGTGCCGCTCTTGAGGCCGTCATAGACACCCAGGCCAATCGCTACAGCCATCTGGTTGTAGGTGGTGCCATCGGCGGCCAGGGTGGAGGTGCGGTGGGCGATGCGGACAGCGCCGTTGATGACCAGCACATCGCCGGCCAGTACGGGACCGCCCGCGGTGCCGGAAGTCGCACCGGCCGGGGTGTAATCAACCATCAGGGGTTCGCCCTGAACATACTTTGCGTAGATCGACATGGTAGACCTTTCAGAAGAGGGATCAGTCCGGGGCTGATACTGGCACACACCGCATCACGACCCCGGACGGTTCAAGCGTTCAGGGACGATCAGGCTCCGGCAGACCACACGCCGCAGCGGTAGTCATGCAGGGCCGTACCGAAGTCGTAGTAGCAACGCATGGCAATACCGAGCGTGTTAAACTCGGCCTCGCCGCGCTCGATGATCGGGACGCGCTGGCCACGCAGGTATCCGATCTGGACAGTGCCCATGCCGCCGGCCGGGTTGGTCAACAGCAGCCAGTTGGTGTCGGTGAAGCCACTGATGGGCGACTGGGCGCCCATGAACGGGCTGGTGATCGGGCGATACTTGTTGCGGTGGGCGTTAAGGTTCGGCTCAGTGGACTTGGCGGCAGTCGAACCAAGAGCGCCGACCACGATGTTGGCACCTTGGAACAGGTTGTCGGCCGCCGCAGACAGTGCCGGGGGAACAATGATCCGGTCGGGCATAATCATGATCGGATCATTGTTGGCATCCTTCATCTCGGCCATCTTCTGGACGGCGCTGGTAAGCGAGGTGATCGACAATGCCGACGCGGCGCCGGACAGGTAATTCTTCAGAGCGGCACTGAAGAAGTAGTTCGACTGGTTGGGGGCATTGGTTGCCAGCGAGGAATACAGCGAGGTGAATACGGCCTTCTCGCGGGAGATGGCAGCCTTGCGGCCAAGGATGGTGGGCATTTCGGTCAGGGCGCCCATGTCGTCGTTGATGAGGATTTGGCGAGTGACGGTCATGATGACGCCGAAGGTCTTGACCTGATTGGCGTAGCTTTCATCCTGCAAGCTCAGCGACTTAAGATCGCCGGTTTCGCCAACCACATCGAAGGTGCCACTCGCGGTTAGGCGATACCGCTTGTAGGTCTTGAAGTCGTTGGTGTCGGTTTCGTAGCAGATTTCGGGAACCACCGACGCGACAGTGCCATACGCCTGGAGCATGGCTTTGTTGAGGATGTTCTCAGTAATCCCGGTCAGGCTCATGGTGGCAAAGCCGTCGGCGTGAATGTCGAGATTGCGTTCAGCGTTGAGGAGCTTGCCGATGAACTGGTCATTGACCTTGCCGTGGAACGGGATGTTCTGGGCAGAAGCGGCGGCGGCCATGATGTCACGCAGGGTCATGTTGCGCAGTTGCTTGCTGCTGGCGACAATGTCCTTAGCCTTGTCAGACAAACCGACCAGGGCGTACTTCTCGGACACCCCACCACTGATCGCAGCGGCGGCGGCAACGATTTCAGGGGTGATGGTTTCGCCGGCACCCGTGTTGATGCTGAAGGGTCGGCTCACGTTGTCCCGGCCTTCAGGACCACGGCTGGCCCGTAGAACGGCCAACTCGGCCTTGTCGGAGTCCCAACCCTCTTCGATGGACTGGGCCTGGATTTCGGGGAAGTCGGCGGTCACCTTGCGGACAGCGGCGATGCGCTTGGTTTCGGCGGCGGCAGTGGACCGCATTTCCTTCTGGAGTTCGGCGCGGGTGTTCTTGGTGAATCCTTCGTCGCCCTGATCGGACGCGGCGGCCTTCACCGGGGGAACGATGTCCACGGCGTCCTTGTCCTTCTCGTCAAAGTCTTCCGACTTCTTGTACGAGGCCAGAAGACCGTTGTACTGGTCCATGTTCAGCGAGGCGGCGATCAGACCAAACGACGCGACCCATGCGGAAAACTTGCGCTTCATAATAGATGCTCCCGCGGCCTGGGCCGCGATGCTAGCGCTGGTGTTGTCATCCGCACCGAGCGCGACAAAACTGATTTCGCCAAGCGACGTTCGCCGGGCAATATTGATCGGTCCTTCCCAGGTTTGGCCATTGGCGCTTGCCGACTGGCCTTCCGGGACGAATTGATTTGCGAGGACGCGGGCGCCGATGGATGCCTGCCAAGGGAATCCAGACAACCCAGTTTGGACTACTTCGTCGCGGTCGGCCCCATGCCCACTCATTACACCCTTCGCCACGAGGGTTCGCCCATCACTGCACGACATCATGGTCGTGTGACCGATCACCTTGCCCTGGTTGTGGTCACGCAGCGCCGGCCGGCTCTTGTGGGTGTCTTCCATGCCGGTCATATCAACGACCACGGGGAACTTCCAGCCGGTAAGCCTCAGCGGACCCCCGGTGTATGCAACCATTGAGAAGGTAGGCGTAGACGGCTTTCCACCAACATCAATGGAGGCCATTATGGCAACGGGGGCGCTGAAGTTCAGTGCAAGGTCGCACGATGACGCTTTGGCGCGATCGGCGATCATGGACCGGGCGGTGTCCAGGCACGCTTTGGCGGCGTCGGCGATATCCCGCACGGCCGTGGGATCGGTTGCGATCTCTTCCAGGGCCGACAGGTGGGCGATACCAGCCTTGCCGTAGGGATAAGCGTACCAGTCTTTTTCGGGACGCACGCCGGTGTCGGATGCCGGATCGGCCTTGCCCTCAGCCAGACCCAGGAACCATGGAGCGTAATCGGTCCAGTTGTTGGCACCCAGGATGGCGTTGCTGTCCTCGGCGGTGAACGACCACCCGGCATCGGCGTTGAACTTGCCCGTGGCGATCAGTGCCTTCAATCGTTCGATGGAGCGTCGGTTCAATCGGTAGCTCATTCGTCATCGCTCCCTTCGGATACTTTGGCCGGCTCGGGCGCATCGTCCGCTTCGTCATCGCCTTTGGGTTTGCCATCCGTGGTTACGGCAGTGGCAAC
>Ga0315272_10000814_pt1 | contig 15937 bp, 15 predicted proteins | sample C3_middle_MG_FD_203918 | JGI IMG/M metagenome (GOLD analysis project Ga0315272, IMG submission 203918) | Sediment microbial communities from Yellowstone Lake, YNP, Wyoming, USA - C3_middle | ecosystem: Environmental > Aquatic > Freshwater > Lake > Sediment | place: USA: Wyoming | collected...
GTAATTTTGCCCATGTTGTATTTGTTTTATGCAAAAACCAAGTTACAACATTGGGGGAAACCTTTGGGGAGTACCCCTCTTATTTATTTTTTAGTCGGACACTAGTGTAAATTTATTTACTATTCTCTTCAGGAGTATCCCTGTTTGGATAATGCAAAGATACAGCCCCAATAAGGGCAGGCGGTAACAGTAATTGGAAAAGGAGTGGTACTTTTAGGAAATAATCGTTCTCGACATCTCCCTGAATCGGCTTGGAGTTATATCCATTCTCGAATGAAACATACGGGTGAAATATGATTTTTCGTTATACCCCAGCTCATAACCTATTTCCGAAATACTTTTATCAGAGTAAAGCAGCATGCGCTTAGCCTCAATAAGCTTCCGGGTTTCTATGATCTCAGACACGCTTTTATTGAAATTATTGCGGCAGATAAGGTTAAGATTCCGCTCCGACATATTCATTTTATCAGCATAGAATGATATACCTTCATCACTGCGGAAATTAGCCTCCAGTATCCTGAGAAAATTATTAAAAGATGAAATCTGTGAGGCTTTTATTTCGATATCCAGCGGAATGTTTTTCTTCTGTTCTGCATCAATCATCGAAATCAGACCATTTATCAGATGACGTATAGTGGTATGGTCGACAGCTTCCTGAAGATACTCCATACGAATTATCCTGCAGAGGCCAATAAACCTGTTCAGGCATTCTCCCGGTTTAAGCGGAATATTTGTGAATGTGAAAAAATTGGAATAAAAGCTCAGCTTTGAATCGGATATAAATTCGGTCTTATAATTAATAACCCAGCCGCGCAAATCTTTATCAGGAACTATACGATGCATCTTGCCCATTGAGATATAACATGCAAAGGGAGCTTTTAATTCTTCTGACTTAAAGTCGATGAAATGAGTAAGACTGCCTCGTTCAATGACAATAAGCTCTTCAAAATCATGAAAATGCGGCTTATATTCCTTTGATGCAATATCAGAAGCCAGCTCTTCCGTTATCTCCAATATCCTGAACAGCTTTTGCATGACTACGAAATTACAATAATATCAGAATAATGCGGAAACCTCTTTAAACAAATAATCTGAATTAATGTTATATCATTATAATTATCTGTTTATAAAGGCAATAAGACAAAAAACAAAATCGGAATGACAAAATCAAACTTGTTGACAGCAAGAATACTCCGGACTTCAAACGACAGAGGAGTTATACTGATAAGGGCAATAGTCGGTCTTATATTCCTGACTGAAGGAATACAGAAATTTCTGTCCCCCGATACCCTGGGACCAGGCAGGTTTCTGACTATTGGATTCAGTAATCCTGCATTCTGGGCTTACTTTACAGGCACCTTCGAAATTGTTTGCGGTGCATTTGTTATTGCAGGTTTTCTTACCCGACTGGCTTCACTCCCATTGCTGATAATAATGATCACAGCATTCATAACAACCAAAATACCAGTCCTGTTGAACAAAGGAATATGGTCATGGACACATGAATACCGTACCGATTTCGCGATGACCCTGCTGCTTATTTATCTTATTATTTATGGAGCTGGCAGCTGGTCATTCGATTTTAAGATATCAGGACCAGCCAGTGATTAAATAACCAAAAAATATGATTATACCTAGCTTTCCTTAATTTACTTGTTTTCCGGCTAGGCAACCAGGATTTGATTAACGAATAATAAAGGCTAATTTTGATCAGGATTTAATACAGAAGTTACGATAGGACAAAATATATTCCTGTCCTCTGCAGCCAAAGTCAGAACATCACACAACTGTTTGTTTATCAGGAATAATTATGAAACAAAAAGTATCATTTATTATACCTGCTTTAAATGAAGAAAGAAGAATAGCAGCCCTCTTCGATAACATTAAGGTGCTAAACGATAAGTATGATTATGAGATTATCGTATCTGACGGACACAGCACTGACAAGACAGCTGAAATTGCACAAAATAAAGGTGCAATTGTAGTTAAAGACAGAGTCAATTGTCCGGCTACAATTGCAAATGGCAGAAACACCGGCGCAGGAATAGCATCTGGTGAGTTCCTGGTTTTTTGCGATGCGGATACTGTAATTAAAGATCCTGATGTTTTTCTGTCTGAACTATTTTCTGTCTTTCAGAATCCGGAAATAGTTGGAGGAGCGCCTTCCCTGAGGATCTTTCCCGAAGAGACAATACTAAAAGATAAGATATTCCATTTTCTGTTCAACAATATTGTGCGTTTCAGCTTCACCACAATGGTGCCAATCTGTGGCGGTCAGTGTCAGATAGTGCGAAGAGCCTCTTTCCTCTCCGTTGACGGGTATAATGTAAATATTGTACATGGCGAGGATTCGGATTTTTTCAGAAGACTGAGAAAACTGGGAAAACTGCATTTCTTCACTAATCTTGTGGTATACGAATCACCCCGAAGATACAGGCGTTTCGGATATATTATTCTTCTCTTCCAGGGCATATACAGCCTTGCTTATCAGCAGATTTTCAAGAAGAATGTCTTCAAGGAATGGAGACGCGTGGAAAAATTCTGAATCTGAAAATTGTATACAGTAACATGTCACTGTTTAATGAATTTAAACAATAAAAGCAATTCTGTGTTTAATGTTAAATTCTATGATATGAAGAGTTTACCTACGCTCGAAGCAGAAATAAGAGCGAAAAGCAAATCGCAGCCTTATTTCTCTGTTATTATAACAACTTATAACAGGGCACATCTACTGAAAAGAGCGCTTGATTCCCTGATTTCTCAGACAGAACCTGACTGGGAAGCCATTATTGTTGATGATGAAAGCACAGATGACACTTATGCTCAGATAATCCCATATCTCAGTTCCTTCACACAAATAAAATATTACAGGAAGAAACACGGAGGCGAGGTGGCAACAAAGAATGCAGGAATCAGTTTCTCAAACGGGGAATTCATAACTTTTCTTGATTCTGATGATGAATATGATCCCGATCATCTTAAAACCCGGAAGATAATCCTTGGTTTTAACCCCTCAGTCAGGTTTCTGTATGGCGGCGTTCGTATTATAGGTAATCAGTACGTACCTGACAGGTTTGACTATTCGAGAAAGATAAATCTGAATGAATGTGTTATTGGAGGCACTTTCTTTATAGAAAGACTTACACTGATTAAATTAAACGGGTTCGCGGAGATTAACCTTGGAACTGACGCAGCCCTTTTTGAAAGAGCAAGGAATGAAGCATTACCTGTTAAGGAAACAAAAATACCAACTTATATTTATCATCATGAAAATGAAGATTCAATTACGAATATGCTGATAAAATCTAACCCGGAATTAGTTCCTTCCTTGAACGAGATGAATCAGGACTAGAGGTGAGGGACGGCGCAAGCCTCACAATCATACGCAGGCAAATTTTTCGGATACTCGCACCGCATATGTAAAATTAGTACTGATCACTTGTCAAAAAGTTAAATTATCCGGAGAATTTACTAAATTTGATAATATTAACGGGACCTGTGAAATAATGTCAATTTAAGCTGTATTGCAAGAAGTGTAAAAATCAATTATAAAACTTGATACTATCATTTCAATGAGATTGCCAATAATCCATAAATTGAATTTTGAATACAGAATAATAATAGGTTATATACTTGTTGGTGGTCTCTGGATAGTTTTTTCTGATAAATTACTCAATTATTTCATCAGGGAACCTGATCTGCTGACCAGGATACAGACCTTTAAAGGCTGGTTTTATGTTATTATTACTGCCCTCCTCTTTTATTCGCTCTTAAAAAGCCATCTGGTAAAAATCAGAACTGCCGAACAGAAAGCTATTGACAGCGATAAGCTAAAGACTGCATTTCTACAGAATATATCTCACGAGATCAGGACTCCGATGAACAGCATTGTTGGTTTTTCTCAGCTTCTGAAGGATAAAGAAATATCGGAAGATGAGAAAGCTGATTACCTGGAATTGATTTCCAGAAGTTCTGATCAGCTGCTGAACATCGTTAATGAGGTACTGGATATATCTCTTATTGAGACAGGAAATATATCAGTAAATTATAAAAATGTGTATCTGAATAAATTGATGGACGATCTCTATCATATATTTAATCCCCTTGTAAACGGCAGAATTGAATTTTCATTAACAAAAGGCCTCTCCGATTCAGAAAGTTATATAAGAACCGATACAACAAAAGTAAGGCAGATTATCAGCAACCTTTTGAATAATGCATTAAAGTTCACTGATAAAGGATATGTGCATTTTGGGTACATCAGAAAAGATGATGAACTGGAATTCCACATTGAAGATACAGGTATAGGTATAGATGCAGATTACCATGAAAAGATTTTCGACCGTTTTTTGAAAATCGGTATGGACAGTACAAGGCTCTATGATGGTGTTGGATTAGGTCTTGCAATATGCAAGGGGAATGTTGAATTGCTTAAGGGTAGAATCTGGATTGATTCTGTACCCGGTAAAGGTTCAAGGTTCTCTTTCACAATACCCTACGACCCTGTTGAGGCTGAAGAACCGGTAACCGTTAAACCGGGTAAAATCAGTGAAAGCTTTGAGGATCTGGTAATCCTTGTTGCGGAGGATGATGATGTTAATTTTCTCTACATAAATGAGATATTCCGGGGCACAGGTGCTGAGATCCTTCATGCTGTAAACGGCAAGGAAGCTGTGAATATGTGCCTCAATGATGCCAGGATAGGAATAGTTCTTATTGATATCAAAATGCCTGTCATGAATGGCTATGAAGCAATAAGGAAGATAAGGGAATTCCGTCCCGGGCTTCCAATAGTTGCCCAGACTGCTTTTGCACTTAGCAACGAAATGCTAAAGGCATTTAATGCAGGGAGCAATGATTACATTTCAAAGCCCTTCAAAAAAGATCAGCTGCTGGCAATAGTTGCAAAGAACAGGCTTCCTGCAAAATAATATCCGCCTGTTGAATAATCGACATTATGTTTAAACCCGATAACTTGAAAATTTAACAATTGATAATATGAAAAAATTCTATTGCCTCATTTTTTTGACAGTTATTTGTCTGCAATATACTGATGCTCAGTTTCTGAAGGATGCAAAGAAGCTCTTAAACTCAAAAACAAAGGGTCTGAGTGAAAAAGATGCCGCGGATGGTATCAGGGAAGCACTTATTAATGGAACAGGAGAAAGCGTGAAGCTGGTTTCAGTAATTGATGGCTATTGGGGCAATCCCGAAATAAAAATTCCATTTCCCGCAGAAGCAAAGGAAATGGAATCAAAACTAAGGGCAATTGGTATGGGGAAGAAGGTCGATGAGTTTAATGAATCGATGAACCGGGCCGCTGAAAAGGCAGCTGTTGAAGCAAAACAAATCTTTATCACAGCAATAAAAAGTCTCACCGTGAAGGATGCAATCGGAATTGTCAGAGGGCAGGATAATGCTGCTACATTATACCTTAAAAATACCACTTCGCCTCAGCTTATTGAAAAATTCCAGCCGATAATAAAAACATCGCTCGATAATGTTAATGCTACAAAATACTGGGGTGATCTGATAACCATATACAATAAAATTCCTCTTGTCAGGAAGATGAATCCGAATCTGACGGAATATGTTACACAGAAAGCTGTCGATGGATTATTTGTAATGATCGCAAAAGAGGAATTAAAAATCCGTAAGGATCCTGTGGCCAGAACATCTGAATTGCTAAGAAAAGTATTTGGAAATTAGCAGGATATCTGATATCCGTCATTTTCCTGTTTCTTTATTTTACCACGAAGGCACACAAAGTGCAACTCTGAGGTACACAGAGTACGAATGATGTCGTATTTTAGATTTAATTCTTCCTTCGCGTTCCTTGGTGTTTAACTTTGTGCCCTTGTGGTAAAAAAACTTACTTCACAATATTAAAATCAAGCGGGAGTCTCTCCGAATTGAAAAGAACGGGAAGATACCTTACCTCATTTTCCGTGAATCTGCCGGTAACCTCAATTTCACCTCCAAGAATTTCAGATTGCACAATAGGCCACGAAAATACCCGGTTATCTATTACGATGGCAATTGCTTTATGCAGATCTCTTTTAGTTGCCTCTGCAAATACAGCTTTGCCATTGTCATTTAATTTTAACAATATTCTGAGATCTTTCTGATCCTCAGTCTTTGCAGCTTTCACAGAATCTATTTCCTGTCCTGATATCAGCGGTTTACCTCCTTCGCTTAATTTAAGTGCAAAAAGGTACCTGACAGATCCTGCAGATTCGGAATCCCACATAAACAGACAATTCTCAGATGTTTTTGCACCCCGGAGATAATTTTCTACCATATCAAATCTGTCTTTTCCTGCACAACCGGCACGTGGATCCGACGATTTCTGATCGGGTATTCTTTCCAGTAGTTTCATAAGCTGACTGTCAGATGACAATAACCCCTGAATACCGTTCTGATCAAATGTCTCATAAAAGGAAATGTCTCCTCTTGAGGTTATCAGCCCCCTGATCGGTCCGAGATCCGTTCCGGCTGGTAGTTTTAATTCAAGCTCTCTCCTGTCGCCAGAAGCTTTGATATCAATACGGTTAATCCCATACAATCTGAGCCGTTGCACAATAATCTCTGCAGATCGCTTGAGCTCAGCCTGATCTGCATTTTTCCCTTTAACCTGCAGGATAATTTTAGAGAAATTCTGTGACTTTACAGGAACCACAGGTAAAAGTGTCAATAATATAAGTATAGATATAATTATAGTTGATAAACGTTTCATGATAATTGATTTTAAGTTAATTGAAAAAAGAATGATCCGGTAGTTAAACCGGTGAATATTAACCTAAACTTGGATAGGCATCACTTTGGCAAGGGAAAAGATGATACCTCAGAATGAAATGGGGAACTTTGCTTAAGCTTCGCCTAATCTTCTGAAAATATGAAACCTGGATGGCGGTTATACTGTTTTCAACAAGTGGATTCCTGTTAAAAGCGAGAAGATCAAAATTATCTTTGTTTAAAATCCATGTCTTCTGATAAACATGGAGACGCAAACCGGGAGATGCAACTGCAATTTTATCTTTCGCAGAAATACTGAATGTTACAGGAGCTCTCTTAGCAGAACCAGTAAAGCCCGATGAGTTATAATGAACCAGTACAGCAAAAAACAGGATGACAAGAACAACAAATGTGTCAAAATGGAATAATGCCCTATTTCTCTTTTCTGTGTTCATGCATCAAAAGTAATTCAATTTCAGGTAAAACGCAAAAGATTATGACCTTGTGCTTTTTATAAAGCCGGAATTTGAATAAGTTTAATCCCTGAATATTCAGAATACCAAACTGCCGCTTAAAGAATAAAACCTATTAATAACATTATGAAAAAATTCCTTGTTTCATGTCTGTTTCCCTCAATATTCATGCTTATCATTTTAGCATCAGCATGCTCAGATAAAACTTCAGGCTTTGAGTTTCAATCACGGTTTTATAAAATCCAGCTCTCTGATTCCGCTCCCTTTGTTAAATATTTTTCCGTTGACGCGATGGGCAATAATAAACTTGAGAACAATCCTGTTCAATGGAGAAATAAAGCTGTCAACAATGATTTTGAATTACATAAAATCTCTGACTCAGAGGCCAGTATCTACAGAAAAGGCGATAGAAGAACTCCGTTGTGGGAATTTAAGTTCGGTGAAAAACAAATCAGCATCACATCCTATTCATTGCCAGAAAATACAGGAAAAGGAATGGAATTCAGATTTGCAAAGAATAAAAACCATACAACTCTGCTGGGCATAATGACAGACAGGAATAAAACAAGGCTGCCGGCGATCCTTCACATGCCGGATATGGGGACCCTTAAACTTGAAGCTGACAGGCACGATCAGCTTGTTGACTATGATGCAAGCCGCAGTGCAGGGAATAATTTCATTTCTGTTACACTTCCGGCTGCAACAGGTTTGCAGAAGAACATCAGTTATAGGTTCACCATTGAATCAATATATCCGCAGTTTTCAGGAGTGGAAGATGAAAAATACACAGGCTTCCGGCGAAATTATCTGAATCTTTTCCAGGTGAATCCGAAGCTGATGGTCCTTGCCAATAATTCATGCAGCGATCCCTGTGCATTTACTTTGTTCCTTTCATCGATGATGGCGCTGAAGACACCCGCACTTGCTGATTCTCTGACTGCTCTTGATCTGGTCAGAATGTCAGTCGAAAGATACCTCAACGGCATGAAAGCCTATGGAATGTATGGGTATAACAGCGGTTGGGAAAATGGAGATACAACAAATAATAACAGTAAGTCGCAGCCTTATGATTATCTCGATACCTATCCTTCTCTGGTGATTTCAGCTTGCAACTATATAAAGGGCTCGGGAGATATTAAATGGGCGAAAAAGTACTATGCTGTCATAAAGGGATGGATGGACCGGCAGATGAAAAGAGACTATAACAAAAATGGACTCGTTGAATATGAACTCAGCGGCAATTCAGGATCATGGGATGGCATTGTGCGCCCTGCAAACTGGTGGGACACTGTCGGTTTTGGGTTCGAGGATGCCTTCAGCAATGTAATGACCTATGATGCTCTTAACCTGATGGCAGAAGTTGCCGGATTAACAGGAAAAAACGAAGATGCCGAAAATTACAAGCGCCTTTCTGCAAAAATGAAAAGCATTTATTTCAAGACTTTTTATAATCCCGAAACAGGTGTTCTGGCAGGCTGGAAAAGCCGTGACGGCAAATTGCATGATTACTATTTTCTCATGGTGAACAGCATGGCCGTTTATTATAACCTTGTTCCCGGTGATAAGATCAAAGATGTTATGATGGCGTTATGGAATAAAATGCAAGAAGCCGGTTTCACCGACTTTACACTTGGCGTTCCGGGCAATCTTGTTTCAATCAGGCATGAAGACTACACACATCACGATCCGCGCTGGGGAGGCGGGAAACTGGCTGATGGCAGCGACGCCTTTCAACGTTATGAAAATGGCGGAGCGTCACTCAACTGGTCATATTTCACTCTCAAAGCTTTTAAAAAAGCAGGACTTGAAGAGCAGCTTGCCAGGATTTCAGATGGAATACTCAAATCAATAGATGAAGGAAATTTTCAGGGCACCTGTTCTGAAGGCGGAATGACAAAGGACTGGAAGACATGGAAAGGTGAATGCTGGGGTTATGAAGGCTTTCTGTGCGATGGCTACCTGGTACTGCTCGCTTTCAATCCGGATGATAATTAACCTTACTCTCAACCTCAACCTCAACCTTAACCTTAACAACTGTCCGTCAGTTCTTTAAGCTCATTACTATAATCAAACTGAAGATCCTCATGAAGAAGAGTGATCTTTTTCCTGATTATTTCAATTTGCCGGTTTTTATGCTTCCAACATACACAGATTCATCACCCGACTCGAAAAGCAGGTAGGTCAGAAGTTCCTTGTTCTCCTTCTTGAATCTGGCCAGCCTGAGACAAAGCTCTCTGATTTCTTTGGGAGAAAGATTTGCCAGTTCATCCTTGAGTTCCTTTATAGTAACCGCCTTCATATTCCGAATTTGAGCTTAAAGTTAACACATTTCGGTCGACCTGACAAAGCACCTTATCGGGAACAAGCTGATTATGAAGTCTACAGGAATGAGTATCCCTCGCCAGACAAATATAGTAGACGTTGATATTATACCTGTTGAAAGGCCTGCCGCCTAAGCTTTTTCTGCTTCAGGCTGCGGTGTCCTGGTGCCTTTCTTCTGAGGATATGATCCGGGAAGTATAACGTTAATCAGTTTCTTGCCCCATAAACCCAGCTGAATGCCTGCTCCCAGTGAAAGAATGCTTAATAATATAGTGAGCAAATAAAGATTCTCATTTAAGGCAACGAAAAACATTGCCACAGATAATGACAGTATTATCAGGCTGAATATTATCTTAACCCGCAGTATAGGAGTAGCCAGTGTTTTAAACCTTGTAAGGCCATCAATTACACCAGTGATGATTGCGATTACGAGTGTAAAAGGGAAAACTATTACCGAAAATTTCAGAACATTATGTAACATATCGGGCTGGAACTCTTTAAAAATGCCTGTAAGGATTACCAGGACAGGAATTGCTATCACAAGAGCCTGTGAAAGATGAATGGCAATCGGATGCAGGTCCAGATTGAGTAATATAAGCCTGTTCCTTGAAACACGTTCCCTGTAGGGTTCAAATACCTTCCTTGGCATTCCGCATGCAGGGCAAACATCTCCGAGCTTGTCAGCGTCCATAACGAATCCGCAGGGGCGGCAACGTACTAGTTCCTTCATATCTACCAGGTTTAATTTATCGGTGTAAATTTAAAAATTTAGGCGAGTAAATTTAATAAAGTTTTGATAAGTTGGTAAATCCTGAACAGGAATTTGAGATTGTTCACCTTCTTTAATAGGGAGTGGTTAAAATGCAGAGTGCTCTTTATAATATTTATTGTCAGCATAAATATACAGGCAACTTCCACCCGATATAAGGTCAATTATCTCTTTTGTTAGTTCAGCGGGTAAAGCCGGACAGCCCCAGCTTTTTCCAAGCCTCCCGTATTTATTTACAAATTCATTACTCACATAATCAGCTCCGTGAATGACTATCTCCCGCATCCTGGCATTGTCGTTGATCCCTTTTTCGAGACCATCAAGCCTGAGAGCATAGCCGTGTTTTCCCAAATAGGTCTCTCCCGTCAGATAAAAGCCAAGTGAACTCTTCAGTGTCTCAGGAGTGTTTGAAAAACTGTCGGCATAAAGATCACCTGAATTCTTACCATGCGCGACAAGACATTTATATACAAGCTTTTTATGTTCAAGGTCAATCACATAAAACCTGTTCTCTGAGGATGGTTTTGAAAAATCAATTATGGTTATCAGATTCTTCTTTTTTATATTGTCAATCTGCCTGAATCCTGAAATTGCTGCTTTAAAAACATTAAACTGAATGACCCCGTTAAGCTGACATTCATGCCATAATATTTCCGCATCCGGTTCCGGTCTGACAGGTATCCAGGAAATTGTGATAAGGCACAGAATCAATAGCGGAAGAACAACTTTTATATTAAATTTTATCATTTAAGGATATATGGAAATTTTATAATGTGCAGCAAAGATAGTTTTTCCTGAATTCAGAGCAGCTCAAGGCCGTCTTCAAGCCTTTTTAATATCTATAACATAAGAACCAAATAATTATTTCATTTATTAATAGAATTCCTGATAAGTTACTTCAACGATCATTATCAGCCAACTCCGGAACATACAGCAATAAGCAACCGGATGTTTAAATGAATCCTGTTTTCTTCAAAAAAAAAAGTTGGTATAAGTTTTGTTAATATTAAAATATTAACTTGTTCCTTTAATATTATTGTTATGAAAAGATTAATAATTACCTCAATTTTGCTGGCGCTTTTCGCTGCCGGTACAACACTCATGGCTCAGGAAAGACAGGAGGATTATCTTGGTCTCCCCGGAGATAACCTGAACCTCTATGCAGTGATGAAACTGTTTCAGCAGTCAAAAACTCTTGAAGATTTCGAAAGATCTCTTAATGATCCGAATTCAAATATAAATAACCTCGATCTTAACGGAGATAACCTGGTAGATTATATTAAAGTATTCGATGATGTTGATGGCGATGTTCACAATATCATTCTTCAGGTCGCTGTTAGTCCAAGAGAAAACCAGGATGTTGCAGTTTTTACCGTTCAGCGGTTTAATAACGGGCAGGTTCAGATTCAGCTTACCGGTGACGAAGAGCTTTATGGAAAGAATTATATCGTCGAACCTATCTTTGACAATGAGGCAATCGGAACCCCAAATCCGGGATATACTGGTCCTAACCACAGTGTCACACAGGTGACATACGTGAGAACGACTCCAATTGAGATCGCTGCATGGCCACTTGTAAGATTTATTTTTCTTCCAACCTATACTGTATGGCATTCATCATGGTACTGGGGATACTATCCGCATTACTGGCATCCCTGGAGACCATTCTCATGGCATTATTATTACGGGTATCATTACCACTGGTACAATGATTATTACGGTCACTACCGCCGTTTGGACTATCACCGGTACTCAAGATGGAATGACTACTACTATGTAGGCAGACGGTCATACTCACCTGACGTAAATCATAGAATAGAAATTGGAACTTATAAGTCAGCCTACTCGCATCCTGAAGACAGAGTCAGAGGTGAAGAAATGTTTGCCAAAAAGCACCCTCAGGAGTATAGAAGAGAATCAGCAACGTTGAAACAGAATAATATGGGCAGACCATCTGATAATCGTCAGAATCAGATCTCACAGCCACAGTCAGGAAGGGACAACAACAGAAGATCAAATACGACTATAACAAACAGAAGTGTTAATAATAATGCCGGATCTAATAATCAGGATGTTAACAGGAGATCAACTGAAACTGTAAAAAACAGATCAATTGATAATCATCCCTCTTCAAATAACAACGTAACAACCAGAAAATCATCTACAACTGTTGTTAACAGATCAGTATCCAATCCCGGAAATAATCAGAATCCACAGGTAAACAAGACTACAGTACAGCATAAATCAACTACAGTGAGTACAACTAACAGGAGAAATGCTGCCAGTAAGGTAAAAACTGATAACGGAGCTAAGAAAGAAAACAGCTCTAAAGAAGCAGGGAACAAGGAAAATCGCAGAAATTAACCGGAAATTCTGTATGAACTGAAAATAGAGTTTTTATCACAGGTAATAATATTCGAACATTTCCCGCAAAAGCGGGATTTGTTTTTATATGAATGATAAGTAATATTTATAATCAGAATTCCCGATAAGTGAACCTATAATTCTCATTTTGAGAAACTATTTAACTTTTTAAATAATGCAGTTCAGATTTCTTTAGCCTCTAATTTGCTAATTGTTAATTAATTACAGCAAGACACTCCCTTCCCTATATTGTCTGGCACATTTTCTGATCAGCATATTTCTGATAAGACAAAGGAAAAATGAAACAGACAGTTGATATACTCGTGGTAGAAGATAATGAATATTATAACAATCTAATATTCAATGCATTACAACAGAGCGTCTATTTTGTGAACCGGAAAATGAAGTATAAACTGGTTTTTCATTCATTTGTGGATTCCTCTGATTGTATGAAAAAAATTGATTCCCGTGAATTCAATAACAACGATGTCATCGCATTTGTAGATAAAAGGATGGATTATGGAATCAATGGATCACAGATCATTGGGCGTCTGAAAAAAGAAAACAGCAACACACTCGCAGTACTGCTTTCACAATCAATATTTATAGAGGAAAGAAGTCTGCAGAATAATTACGATTTCTTTGTTGTAAAAGACACCTTCGCACCTGCCCTCTGCAGGCTTTACCTTGATCAATATATTGAGAATAAATTTTTATAGCTTTGGATAATAATTATCCAATTGCTATCAGGGTGAAGAAATATACAGTTCAGATCAAGATCGGATTATTAATGATACTGGCGGTTGGGCTGTTATCAGCGACTGGTTATTTGTCTTATCGTAACCTCTCTTCCATAGTAGCTTCGATACAGGTTGATCTGAAACCTGATCCCAGGCTGGCAAGTATCAGGGATATATCGATGGACCTTGAGAAAGCTCAAAACAGCATCCGTATTTATACAAGTACCCACAATAACGCGGATCTGAAGCCCTACTATACAATTATCTCGAACATTGATGATAAAGTAAACAGGCTAAGAACTCTGTGTCAGAAAGACTCGCTCGTGCTCCTTCAGACGGACACTATTAACAAACTTATCGAAAGGAATATCTCAATCTGGAATCAGTTATTGTTCCTGAATAATAATCATACTGTAGTCGAAGATATTAAACAATTATCTGACAGGATAGACAGCAGTTCTGAGGCTGCAAAGAAACCTGAAAAGAATATTCTTAAGCGTGTTTTCGGTAATACAAATAAGAACAAGCTTGATGAAAAGGAAATCTTAAGCAATCTTAAGATTATTGAACAACAGGATAGTATAACCAAGGAAAGATTGATGCAGCGTGAGGCCAACCTCGCCATAACAAGCACTGAGATTAAGGAACAGTTTTATGATCTTATCACAAAAATTGAAAATGAGATTTCCGTTTTAATTAATGAGAAGGCAGTATCGGCCAATAAGTTAGCCGGGAAAACCTATATTGTTCTGGCTATGTTTTCAGTTTGCGGAACTTTTCTGGCAATAATCGTAATGCTTATTATAGTAAGGTATGTGAGAAAAACATATGCTTACCAGCTGGCACTTGAGAATTCAAAGGAGGAGGCTGAAAAACTTGCCCGTACCAAGGAGCTCTTTATGGCCAACATGAGTCATGAGATCAGAACACCGGTAACTGCCATTTCCGGATTCACTGAACAATTACTGCATGAACCGCTTGATGAGAATACCAGCCGTTCTCTTAAAATTATTAAATCCTCATCCGATCATCTCGCCAGTATAATTAATGATATCCTTGATTTTTCAAAATTACAGAATGGCAGGCTCGCTCTTGAAAAAGTCCATTTCTCCATAAAACATATTATGGACGACATTTATGCCCTCTTTGAAAAAATGTCGATTCGAAACAATACCAGATTATCATATTCCATAGGCAAGGATACTCCGCCTGTCTTGCTTGGCGATCCTTACCGTCTGAAACAGATCCTGATAAACCTTGTAAGCAATTCGGTAAAATTCACAAAAAACGGAACTGTGGATTTCAATATTGACTGTATCAATGATGAAAATGGAAAGCCTGTGCTGGTTATCAAAGTAGCTGATACAGGGATAGGCATTGAAGAAGGCAAGATAGATTATATTTTCGAGGACTTCACCCAGGAAGAAATGAGTACTACCAGAAAATACGGAGGAACGGGTCTGGGCTTATCAATAGTAAAAAAACTCATCGAACTTCATAATGGAACCATCCGTTGCGAAAGCAGGAAAAATGAAGGAACCACAATAACATGTCATATTCCTTACGAGGCCGGTGATGAAAAGCTGATAAAAAGAGAATCAGAACCTCCTTTATATATCCCTGAGGAGATCCGAAATCTTAAGATCCTTATCGTCGATGATGAAGAATATAACCGACTGCTGTTCAAAACAATACTTGACCGGTGGAAAGTAAGCCATACAGAGGTAACAAACGGGATGGAAGCACTTGAATTGCTCAAGACTAACCGCTTTAACCTGCTCTTCATGGATGCCCGGATGCCCGGAATTGACGGTCTAAAGGCCACTCAGTTCATCAGGAAGGAAATGAAAATTTCGGCAGCTGATATGCCTGTAATCTGCATCTCTGCTGCCTCTGTAAATGAAGACTGGCAAAAATACCGTGAAGCCGGGATGAATGCTTTTCTGCCAAAACCATTCGAAGAAGAAAACCTTCTTACAACTATTCTATCTGTCATTAAAGATTATGACCCGGTAACAGTAACTGCAACCCCGGGCGAAGAAAAAGCTGAATCAGCAATCGGAGCTGAGAAGATCAATCTGAAGAACCTCTATCATCTTTCAGGCGGCGATGAACAATTTGTGATACAAATGCTTGAGTCTTTTATCGATTCTACTCAGAAAGGGTTGTCGGAGATGCAGGAAGCAATCAGAACGGAACAACTCGACACTGTTGCCGATCTGGCACATAAAATGCTCCCTCCATGTCGTCATATCGGAGCATCGGAACTTTGCATCCTGCTGAAGAAAATCGAAGAAAAGATAAGAAAGAATGCGGAAGCTCCTTCCCTTGATATACTGGCTGAGAACACAGTTCAGGAATTTGAAGCTGTGATAGTGCTTATTAAAGAACAAATCACGAATATCAGTTAATTCGCTGGTAAATACAGTCATTTTTACTTACTTTGTAGTCACTGGAATAAACTACATACCAGAATTAAACATAGTATGTCTGAAAAACCCTTTAAAATATTTGTTGTAGAAGACAGCGAATGG
>Ga0315272_10000816_pt1 | contig 15913 bp, 13 predicted proteins | sample C3_middle_MG_FD_203918 | JGI IMG/M metagenome (GOLD analysis project Ga0315272, IMG submission 203918) | Sediment microbial communities from Yellowstone Lake, YNP, Wyoming, USA - C3_middle | ecosystem: Environmental > Aquatic > Freshwater > Lake > Sediment | place: USA: Wyoming | collected...
GTTCGAGCGGGACCAGGTCCGAGTCGACGTTCGCACCCCGGTAGTTGTACGGCCTCAGACTCTTCACACTGAAAAGTTCTGCTCCGGTGTCGGTGGCCATGCGCAGCAGTTCCGGAATCTGGTGCGCATTGTCGCGCAGCGCGAGCGTCCGAAAATCGATGACCGGATATGGTGTTCCCTGCCTGTCTTTTGCCTCTCTTAGACGACGAATGGTGTCGAGGACTCTGGATAGCTTGCCGCCGGCGCGGTACTTCTCGTAGGTTTGCTGGTCGGCTCCGTCCACGCAAACGATCATTACGCTGGGGCGGGCCGAGACCAGCCGGTCGATCTGCTTCTCGGTGTTTGCGACCGTGCCGTTGGTGCTGACCACGGTCATAATGCCGCTGCGGCTGGCGTATTCGACCATATCGGGCAGGCGAGGGTGCATCAGCGGTTCGCCCCAATCCCAAAAGAGCTGAAGCATCAGCGTGTCTTGAAGCTCATCGATGGTTCGTGCGTAGAGGTCGAAGGCGAGGTGTTCGGCGGGACGCCCCAGGGCCGCCGTTCCGGTCGGGCACGCGGGGCAGTGCAGGTTGCACATGGTGGTTACGCCAATGTGCAGGATGTGCGGCAGTGCCGGCTCTCCGAAATTGAGAAACCGCTGGTTCACCAATTCAAGCGCGAGATTCCTGCGCCTCGACAACGTGAGCGGACAATGAAGCACCAGCCCTTCCTGGATCAGCGGGAAGGTGCCGGAGGTACAAATCCGGGCCGCCTGCCGCGCGGCCCCCGCTAAACTTTCGATCAACGCCATAATCTCACCAGCCTGTTGTCCGAAACCTGAAACCTGCGGGGGTTGGGCCGATCCGGTTTGTTCATCACCATCTCCCAGAAGAGCGTATTCGATTGTCGGCAGGCCTCGAGCGGATCGGGCCACGAAATGGCTCCGACTCGTTCACTCGCGAGCAGGCGGCAGCCGCAGGCCAAGGCCTCCGCCGCCAGACGCCCAAATGCGTGCAGCATGGTTGGATCCATCACCACGGCACGGTATTGGTTCAACAGCGCCGGCATGCGCTCATATGGTACGGATAAGTATTCGAGCCGCTCAACCTCAAATCCGGCTTCACGGGCGCGACTCTCGGCCGTCGGCGAGGAGCGAATGCCATCAGCGAGCAGCAGCGCTGCATTCTTCCTCATTGCGGCGGGAGTGCAGTTCCGAAAGTGGTTGAGGTCGAGCGGGGGAGCGATCTCGTACTGCGGAACATCGATGTTCACGAGCAAGTTGATTGCGCGCCGGTGAAGCGGCGAGAGGAATTGCACGGCGTCGCAAAGACTGTACAGCCGCTCGAAAACGCGGGCGACGCCCCGGTCGGATCCACATTCGGTGCGCCGCATGGTCGCGGCATCGATGCAGCGGCCATCGCGTCGCGCGCACGGATGAACGTCCCGCTCGGACTTGATCACGTAACCCCGGTAACCTCTCAGCCGCCGGCACCAGAGTTCCGCCGATGCCACCTCGGACCGCAACGCGAGCATCTGGAGCGGGCTGTGGTTGAGTTGCTTCCACATCCACCGCTTCACATCGTTCTGGCGGCCGGCGGAAGGTTGCGCAATGGGCCGCAGATTAGCGAGAACGACAATGTCGAAGCGGTCCAGTTGGACGGGCTGCTCCGGCAGAACCGTTTCCACGGTTACGCCGGCGGGAGCATGCTTCAGATGTTCGCGCAGACTGATTTCGGCCCCGCCAAGGCCGCTTAGCGGCGCCGAGTGTACAAACAAGACACGCATCGAAGGATTCACCGTAAATCGCGGGTCGAGCCGCTATGTTCAGGGGGCTTCTTCAAAATCTCTCCCAGTCTATTACACAGTCTGATCTCCACCGGCCCAAATGCGACGAACCGGATACCGCCCGAATCGAGATCGGGTTCTTCAGCGGCACAGATCTCGTTGAGTGGATCACTTTAGTGAGTTTTTTACCCCGATTTCCGGTGACGCCCGTTATATTGGCTGAGACGGGTGATTGCGAATCAATTCGCGCACGGTTGTTTCGTTGTACCGGTGGAAGCCGGTTCCGATCTCCCTTTGGCTACAGTGAGGGAGCCTTACGCCAGCCTGTACGCGCCACGGATCCAACCCGGCAGGGTATGAAGAAATCGACTTATCAGAGGAGCGGCGAGTTCGTCTCTGCGTTGAAAGCCGGATCTGGAAATCGCGCGCAGAAATGCAGGAGGGAAGATCGGCTTGGGATTCGCCTCTCGCCAAATCGACGGAACCGTTTTGGCGGAATCGAAAGACCGTTGGAGCGCGCGCCGCTGCGCCGCGCCGTGGAGAGACCGTCAGACGCGCGGCAGCAACTCCAATGCCGCCGCAAGACAGTGCAGGGTCGATTGAAAAAGCAGTACCGCCCATGAAAGTGTGTATTGATTGCACGCCGCTACTCGTCAGGAGCGCTGGGGTTAAGGTGTATTTGTTTCATCTTGTCCAGCACCTTGCCGCGATGGCGGATCATCATGAATTGGCCCTGTTCCCCTTCTTTAATCTCCCTCCCGCGTTGAGGCATGATGGGTCCGCATTGGGATGGGGAGCGACCATCAGCCGGGTATTGCTTGCGACCCGTCTGGCCGGCTCATGGAACCCGGTCTTCCGCGCGGCTGCCGGCGGAGCGCATCTCTTCCATGCATCCAATCTGGTTCGCGCCATTCCGGCGGGAGCATGTCTCACCACAACCGTGCACGACCTTACCGCGCTGTGCAGACCAGAACTTCATCGGCCACAGACCGTGCAGGCCGACAATGCATTCTTTTCCAGAGTTGTGTGCCGCGCGAATCAGATTATCGCCGTGTCAAATAACACAAAGAAAGATCTGGTTACGAGGCTCTCGATTCAGGAGTCCCGAATAACGGTAATCTACCCTGGAGTGAGGGATGCGTACTTTCATGGCGATCCGCCGAATGGCTCGGCTGTAAGAGCGAGATACGCCCTGGCGCGGCCTTACATGCTGTTCGTTGGAACGATCGAGCCAAGGAAGAATCTGGGCCGGCTCCTCGATGCGTATTCCGCACTGGACTCCGACCTCCGAACCGGCTATGGCCTGGTTGTCGCCGGCATGCAGGGCTGGCGCGACGAGCGGACTCTCCAGCGCTTGCGGGGTGGAATCCCTGGAGTTGTGTGGCTCGGGTACGTTCCCGAGGAAGACATGCCCGCGATCATGGCCGGAGCGACATTACTCGTCTTCCCCTCCTTGTACGAAGGATTCGGGTTCCCGGCCGTGGAGGCGATGGCGGCGGGGGTGCCGGTGTTGACGTCGACGGCCGGGTCGCTTCCCGAGGTGGTCGGCGATGCCGCCTGCTGCGTGGATCCACTAAGCATTGGGGAGATTCAGACCGCGATGGAGCGGCTTCTGACCTCCCCCGAAGAGAGGCTGGGCATGTCTCAGCGCGGGCTGAAACAGGCACAGAAATACTCGTGGGAGGAGAGCGCCCGCCAGACGTGGGCGCTTTTCGAGAGGCTGGCCGGCTGAAGCTGAACCGCATTGGAAGAAATATCGCAGGCGGCAGATTCGGGCGGTTTCAGGGCTTTCGCCAGGTCTACTGAGGCAATAATTGTCTCCCGTATTCGATGGATTTCCAGCGGCCCGCGGGCAGCGCCGCCAATCTTGTACGGGGCATGTTGATAACCTTCAAGTTCAAATCTCCATGTTTTAGCCGGCGTTTCTCCGACTGGGCGATAGAATATGTGCTTGTGTCTGCGACCCTGACTGTGGCCATCCCGACGTTCGTCCCCCGCGACCACCTGGGCCGATGCCTTGACGCCCTAGCCGCGCAGAGTTTCCGGAGCTTTCGGGCGGTGGTTGTCGATAATAGCGGAATGGGTCTGGCTCGCGAGTACGCGCGGGGGTTCGATTTCGTCGACGTGATTGAAAACAGCACGAACGTCGGGTACGGCGCAGCCGCGAATCAAGCGTTTCGGAGGCTCCCCGCGGAGTACTTCGCAGTCTTGAACGACGACGCGGCCATGCGTCCCGAGTGTCTCGAAGCGCTGATCGGCGCGCTCTCCGCCGATGGCGGGGCAGGCATGGCGGCTCCGCGAATTCTGCTGGCCGGGACGGAGACTCTCGACTCGGCCGGCATGCTTCTGGCGCGCGATGGATCGAGCATTCAGCGCGGGCACACCCGCTCCGCCGCGTCCTACGATGCTCCCTCTGAAGCGCTGTTCCCCAGCGGGTGCGCCGCCGTGTACAGGAGTGCAATGCTGGCCGAGACTGGTCTGTTCGACGAAGCGCTGTTTCTTTATCACGAAGATACCGATCTCGGTCTTCGGGCGCGATGGTTGGGCTGGAGGTGCCTGTACGTGCCTGAAGCCGAAGTCGAGCACCAATACTCGGCGAGCAGCGGACGCGCCTCCCTGACCAAAGCCTGGTACGTCGAGCGGAATCGTCTGCGCACCGTATGGAAGCTCTTTCCGCTCCCGGATCTTCTCGCCGCCCACTTTTACTCCGTTGCGCGCTACCTGCTCCATGCTCTTTCGGCGCTTTCCGGGCACGGCCGCGCCGCGGAATTCCGGGCGGCGGGCCTGCCCTTCTGGATGTTGCCGTGGCTGGTGCTGAAAGCGCATCTCCACCTGATGGCCCGGTTGCCTGAGATCCTGCGCTTGCGCAGGCGGACCCCCAGGCGGATGACGTCCCGGCAGTTTCGAGCGGTACTGGCCGCGCATCGCGCCGGAATCGGAGAGGTGGCATCGCATTGAACCTCGATACGGATAGCGCCAAAGTCGTTCTCGTGATTCCGGCCTACAACGAGGCGACCGCGATCGGCAGCGTAGTGAGAGAGGTGCGCGGCCTTTATCCCGCGTTGCGGGTGATCGTCTGCGACGATTGCTCGACCGACGGCACACGCGCCATCGCCGCGGCAGCGGGAGCCGAAGTGGTCCCGTTGCCCTGCCATCTCGGTCTGGGCGGATGTATCCAGACCGGCTACAGGCTGGCCTATGAAATGGGCATGCAAGCTGTCGTCCGCATCGACGGTGATGGACAGCACAACCCCGCGGACATCCCGCGGCTACTGGCGAGGCTTCAGGCAACGGGATTCGAGATGATCATCGGCGTCCGGCCGGATGGCGCCAGTTCCGCATCGAGCAGCTTCCTGCGAGCGATCGGAAGCTCCTTCTTCAAGCTTCTGCTGCGGCCCATCCTCGGGCGTCCCGTGGCCGACCCGACGTCTGGCTTTGTAGCCGTAAACCGCCGGGCGCTGGAGGTTTTCAGCCTGAGCTTTCCGCTCGAATACCCGGAGATCGAGACCCTGGTGGTGCTGCAGCGGCGCGCTTTCCGATTTGAGGAAGTACCCGTTCAGATGCGGCCGCGGCTGGGAGGCCGCAGCAGTATACATGGCGCCAGGTACATCTATTTCATGGTCCACGTACTGCTGGGCGTTTTGGTCAACATCCTGAGGTTGGATGTCTGGCGCTGGCTCGGCAGGCCGGCGATTCCCAAAGGAGGCAAATAGGCAAACATGGAACGGCTACTCGATGTCCTCTTAGTAGTCAGCATCTGCCTGTTATTCATCGTCATGCGGGGGATCCGCCGTTCGCGCATCCGAATCGAGTACTCGGTGAGCTGGCTGGCCGCGGTGGCCCTGATCATTGCACTCTCCCGGTCGAAGGGCCTGCTGGTCCGGATTTCCGGTCTGCTGGGCGTAGACGAGCCATTGCTGGTGCTGATCTTCCTCATCATGCTCGTTTTCGTGGGAGTATTTCAACGATTCTCGATAGTGATCTCGCACCTGAAGGACATGAATATCACATTGACACAGAGAGTGGCTATTCTTGAATTTGAATTACGTCGCACCCATGGCATCACGGAAAATATTACCAAAGACTGATCCTGAGACTATCGCCGCTCGGCTCTGGTCATCGTTGCCGTGGTGGGTCGCGCCCGTGGTGTTCTGTGTTCTCATGATAGTTTATTGGCCCGCTCTGAATGGACCAATTCTATTTGACGATCTCAATCTGCCAGTATTTAACGGGGCGGCCCTGCCCAGTTGGATGAGCTACTTCAGCGGTGTCCGGCCACTCTATTATTTGAGTCTCCATCTGAATTACCTTGTTTCGGGGCGCGAGATTTTCGCCTACCATCTGACGAATCTGGCGCTTCATTTCCTGACCGGAGGGCTTGTTTTCTACCTTCTGCGCCAACTGCTGGAACAGACCGGCAGCACGGAGCGAGAGGCTTCCCGCCTGGCGCTGGTGGGTAGCCTCGTGTTTCTCCTTCATCCGCTCCAGACGGAAGCCGTGTCCTATATCGCAAGCCGCTCGGAGAGTCTCAGTACGCCGTTTGCTTACGCGGCGCTGGCTGTGCTGGCCGCCGCCGGCGCGAGACCTGTCGGATGGGCCCGCTCCGCGTCGATCCTCGCCCTGCTAGCGGCTGGAACTCTCGTCAAGGAGCCTGTGGTCGCGATGGCGGCGGTCATTCTGCTCGTGGACCACTGGAGGGCCGAACGAAATGGTTCCGCGGGGCTGCGCGGCAATTGGAGGCTGCACCTCCCGATGGCGGTGGGCGCCGCCCTGGGGAGTGTGGGCCTGGTTGTGTACGTCAGTTCCCGCTCAGGCGGCAGCGCGGGCCTCTCGCTGGCGGGCGCCACCTGGTACGGATACCTGTTCACGCAGTTCAAGGTGATCTGGATCTACATCCGGCTCTTCATGTTCCCGGTCGGCCAGAATGTGGACTACCGTATATCGCAATCAGGCCGCCTGCTGGATCCGTTCGCGATCCTCGGCCTTGCGGGCTTGATCGTTCTCCTCTTGGCCGCCTGGAAATTCAGAAACAGGTATCCGCTCGCCTCGTTAGGCGTTGCGGTGTTCCTGATCCTGCTCTCCCCGACGTCCTCCGTCATACCGATCGCGGATGCGGCGGCCGAGCGGCGGGCGTACCTTCCGAGCATCGGATTGCTGCTGATCCTGGTGGAGTTCTTGCGCCGGTGGCGCGGTCCGGTGTGGAAGAACGTCGTGATCTACGCCGCAATTGCTCTGCTCGCGTTGGCGACGTGGCAACGCAATAACGCTTTCGGTTCAATGGTCGCAATGTGGGAAGATTCCGCTCGCGGCAATCCCCGGAACGCCCGGGCCTGGGTCCATCTCGGCGCGGCGTACGTTCAGGCCGGACGATGTTCTGAAGCCGTCAGCGTCTTTGAACGCGCGCAAAGGTTGGGGTACCGGGAGCAGAGTTTCTATTGGGATTATGCGGCGGCGCTTGAGTGCGACAAACAAATCGACCGCGCCGTCGCGGAGTACCGCAGGGCGATTGCGATTGCGCCTAAAGCACAAGCATGGACTTTGCTGGCGGCCCTATTCGAACGGCAGGGCCGTTGGGACGAAGCATTCGACGCGCTCGACCAGGCGGAGAGACTTGATCCGGCGTACTGGGAGGTTTACAGCTTCCGCGGTGGCGCCTACTTGAATTTGAAGCGATTTGAAGCGGCGGCGGCCGAATACCGGCGCGCCCTGGAACTCCGGCCCGATGACGCATTGTCACTGGCTGGCCTCACAAGGGCCAGTGCCGCTCTTCAACATGGCGGTGGGAAGAGACGGCCCCCGGCAAAATGACTCCGCTGCGGATTGGCATCGATGCGCTCTATCTCATTCCCGGCGGCGTCGGCGGTTCGGAGATCTATCTGCGGAGCCTGACGCGGGCGCTCTGCGCACTGGCTACGCCACACCGATTCACCGTGTTCACGAACCAGGAGACGCCGTCCGGCCTTTTCCCGGCGCATCCGAACTGGGAAGTGCGCCAGACTGGCGTGCACGCAATCAACCGTCCCGCGCGGCTGCTCTACGAACAGTTTCTCCTGCCGCTGCAATGCGCGGGTCTCGATGTGCTCTTCTGCCCGGGCTTTACGGCCCCCGCTTTGGCTCCATGCCCAACGGTCACAACCATTCACGACCTGCAACACATGCGGCACCCGGAGTGTTTCCGCTGGTTCGAGTTGCCGTTCTGGCGCTATTTCGTCTGGCAGTCGGTTCGGACCAGCAGACGGATCATTGCCGTCAGCGAAGCGACCCGCTCGGATTTGCGGCATTACCATGCGACCTCCGGCGAACAGGTCGCGGTTGTCTGGCATGGCGTGGACGAGGAGTTTTCCGAGGTCCGGAGGCGGCGTGGGGAACGGCGCGCCGAAGCGATCCTGCTCTGCCCGTCAACCACTCACGCACATAAGAATCATGCCAGGCTAGTGCGGGTCTTCCGGCGCTTTCGCGCCGCGCACCCCGAGTGGCGCCTCCTGTTGACCGGGGTCCGCGGCTTCGCGGATGAGACCGTCCGCGATCAGATCGAGCGCACGGAAGAGGACTCGGGCGTAGTGAGCCTCGGTTGGCTGCCGAGAGAGGAACTGTACGCGTGCTTCGAACGGGCCGCGGCCGTCATCTATCCCACGACCTTCGAGGGCTTCGGATTGCCCGTCCTGGAGGGGCTCGCGGCGGGCGTGCCAACGGCCTGTTCCGGCATCGAACCATTGCGCACGATTGCGGGTGACGCCGCCGTCTTCTTCGATCCCACGAGCGAAGACTCCATGCTCGGTGCGTTGGAGCGAACGGCGCTGAATCAGGAGTTGCGAGCGCATCTTTCCCAAGCTGGACCGGAGAGGGCGTCCCAGTTCACGTGGCGAAAATGTGCTGAGACGACCCTCGCGGTGCTGCTCGATGCCGCTCGATAAGGAACCAGGCAATCGGACGCTCTTCCACGCTGCGGCCGCGACGAGCCCCCGGCCGTCATGATTGCCCCGGCCCCAAGTGCGTCGCGAAACCATTGATCCGGGCGATTGCCGAGGCTTCTGACGGGCGCAAGTGACGTGTCTGCAGTGAAGAAGAGGGAAACGACAGAGGCTGCCGGGAGGTCAATCCAACGCACGCAGTTCGTTCTTGTCCCCGAGGCTATTTATCTGCTCCAGCAGCATCACGTTGATCGTTTTGCGGCCCTCATGAACCGGTGCCTACCGCAATGGCGCGCGCACCGTCAGCAGCAGATCACGGCGCCAGCGGCTAAGAAGATCTGGAATTGTTTAACCAGGATGAGTATTATTGGGTTGGACCGCGCCCTGGATTCGCTGGAGGAAATCGCGAGCGTAACGCCGTTGCTGACGGGTGTCATTTTTCTCAGAGCAAACTAAAACTTGGCAGCGAGGTGCGCTGATGCGGTTAGATTCGGAGTCCTGTCAACTTTGCGAACTTTCGGCGGGTTCCAAGGGGCTCGCGCGAATAACGATTCTCTGGTACAAACTCTGCTGGCATCTCAAGAACGAAGGCCTTCGGGCCACAGTCGCCACGCTGTTCCGGCGTCTGGCTCAGGCCGCTCGGTCACTGCGGCGAGCGCCCCGGGCGGCGTCCGCACGGATGGAATCCGGCAAGTTAGAGGCACCGCCATTCGAGCCGGTAGTATCCGCCAAAGCCAGCACGGCGATGCCGCTGAACTTACAGCCGGGTGAACTGGTCGAAGTGAAATCGGCTGAGGAGATTCAGCAGACCCTGGACGCCAGGGGGAAAACGCGTGGACTTGATTTCATGGCGGAGATGCGGCCCTATCTGGGAAAGCAATTCCGCGTGCGTAAGCGAGTGGAATTGATCCGGCTTGAGAACACGCTGCCCATGCAGGTCCGCAAAGTCAGTCACACCGTTATACTCGAAGGTGCAATTTGCGAGGGCAGCGGCGTGGGGTGCGGCCGCTGTTGCCACTTCATGTGGCGGGAAGCATGGCTGAAGCGTGTATAGGTCGAGTACCTCGGCGGGCACACCGTAAGCCGGGTCGGGTTGTCCCGGATCCGGTGTCAGCGAGAAGTCCCGGAGCGCTGTTGACAGCAGCGCGATGTTCCCGAATCTCAGACAGTTACGGTCCAGCATTGATCGCATGAACGGGGGGCAAGTCCTCTCGCGGCGCCCAGTCTATACTCGCTGGAAACTCTCAATGTGTACAATAATGTGAATAAATAGTATCCGAAAGATAGTACTGCTAGTCTTTACGGTTCAATTAGTGCACGCACTGAGTTTTTGCCTTGACCCTGCATCTTCGAGGATGGACACTGAAGCCCGGATAGCGAACCATCCGGCAGCGGAGGAGTTGGCCGGACACACAAAAAGCGGTTAGGCGCCGATGCAAGAGCGAGGAGTGTGGCCGCTATTTCCCCCAACTGGCCTGTCGTTGGTAATGGCGGTAGCCTGTCCGCAATCGCCTATACGCAAGAACGAGCATCCGAGTGTAACTCATGTGGGCACCCGGGTGCTGGTAGGGGGATAGGTAGGGGGATAGAGAGATTCGCGCATTTGCGCGTCAGATCGAGGTGCGCCGGGAGGGCAGGGACGGGAGCGTTTGAACACAAGCAGCGCTGGCGGGGCGCATGCAAGTTTAATAGTATCAGGCCTGATTATATGCAAAGGCGGATACGATAGCGAGGCCGCCAGCCTGTTCCGCCAGCCTGTTTCGGAGGTCCACCCCGTTTTGAACTGGGTTGCCTTGCCTACGGAACGCTGACGTCTTCGGTCAGACGGTCGCTGCGGAACGGGTGTTGCGTGTCTCGCTCCAGGCGGCTCTCTCAGTCCCGAGAAATCGGGATTGATTTAGGATGACTTCCCTGTTCGGCAAGGCGTAGAAGCCATTCACTTCTGGCGCCGTTCTCATCGTGAGGCGCCGGCGGTCAGTTTTGACCGCTCTCTCGTAAACCGGTGTGGCTGGTCCGTGGACTACGCCCACCGCGCCGCCAACTCAAGGGTGTCTGCTACTGCGATGGGCGCGCAGAGCACCCGCTGAAAGGGGCACGCGGTGGCGGTGCGGAGGCGGTAACCCCGCCAGTTAGGGATCAAGTTGAGGATCACTGTCATGGCCGATGACTTTGAAGGTTCGTCACCTGAGGAGGAACGCTGGTACGCCCTCTTCGTGGCATTGCGCCACGAAAAGTCGGTTGCCGCTCAGCTTGGTCAGAAGAATCTTCAAACATTTCTTCCGTTGTACTCCGTCGGCCGGTTGTGGGGGCAACGGCGCGCCGAGGTGCGTTTGCCATTGTTTCCCGGATATCTGTTTTGCCGCTTTGACATCGCGCGTCATCGGGTACAAGTTCTTCGCACGTTTGGCGTGCTCAGAATCGTTGGAACGGGGCATTCCGCAACACCGGTAGACGACGCGGAACTTACGGCAATTGAGCGTGTTGTCAGCGCAGGCGTTGTGGCCGAGCCCTGGCCATATCTCCAAGCCGGTGAAAGCGTCAGGATCCGGTCTGGCGCGCTGGCCGGCATGGAAGGCGTTCTGGTCAAGTCCAAAGGCCAGTGCCGCCTGGTCGTCTCCGTTTCCTTGCTGCAGCGGTCAGTCGCTGTCGAGATCGAGAGAGACTGCGTGGGGGCAGCAACAGCCGCGGGATTGCGCCGCAAAGCTCCTTGCGCCTCAGAACCGCTCCCGACCGCGCCAGCGTTCCGTCAATGCGATGTAGGTTCCTAGCAAATTGCCCTGGTACGCTGCCAGGGCTCACGACTGTTTCCCTGTTCGAACACGATCTAAAAGTGATGCACCATGCGCAAGGTTGCCGCTCGTCTGGCACTTAGTGTCGAGCAATGCAAGGAACTTGAATGGCTGGCGCGCCGCCCAACTACTCCCCAAGGGGTCGCCGTGCGCGCACGTATTATCCTTGGGGCCGCGTCAGGCGCCTCGAACGCCCAATTGGCGCGTGAACTCCACACCTCGGTGACGACAGTTCTGAAATGGCTTCGGCGGTGGGAAGTTGCAATGCTCGAGGCCATCGGGATGGACCGAAGTCGTCCGGACGGGTCGAACTTCGACAACACACGCGTCGTCGAGAGCGCTCTGTGCCGCAAACCGCCAGCGCCGGCGCGACAGAACGTGCGATCGGTTTTTGTCACCGCGGATTTCAGCCGGACTTCCGCACGCAAAGTCCCTGCAACCTACGGTGTGCAGTTCGATGGTTTAGAACGGTCCATCTTCAAGATCGAGGAGGATTTTGCGCGGCTCTTGTGCGACATTGCGGGACTGTATATGGGCGTGCCGAACCATGCCATTGTGGCAACCACTTACCCGGAAAGACAAAGTCTGGACGCCGCGAGAGAACGAACGGTGCGCTCCGAGATGGACGACATGCGCCGGGCGCAGGAAGACTCCGAAGAAAGCGATCGCGTGAGCACGCTGATGGCCGCACTGGGTCTGCTGGACAAGATAGTGTTTGACCGCCGTCCGCCGTATCAGCACGACCAGAGCTTCCTCCAGTTCCTCGATCAGGCCCAGTCCGTGGTCCCCGCTGAACTGGACGTCCATATTATCCTCGATTACTACCGGTTTGACGGACACCGCACGCTGCCCGCCTGGCTGGCGCAACATCCGCGCTGCCATCTGCATTTGACTTCAATTACTCAGCCTTGGGCCTGGCTGGAACAGGTGGAAGATTGTCTGGACAGAATCAGACTATTGCCGATGCCGCCGGGCGCATTCCGCAGAGTGCCTGAGGTCTTGAAGGCCGTCCGGACCTACGCCACCCAGGGCAGCCAGGCACCGCAAGCGTTTGTCTGGGTTGCGTCTCCTTGCGAGACGCCGACGCGCAGTCAGCAACTGCTCCTCCCGCTGGCGGCGGCGCAATCAACGCGGAGCGGCGAAGGTCCGCCAACGCTCTGACTTCATGCGTTTGACGAGAACTGGCGCACGGCCGCCGGTTCATTTCTCTGTAACCATCCTGGCGCCACTGGCGCGAGTGGACCCATCGGCAGGTGATGTCTCGTGACAACTGGAATTTCTTCATCGATAGGCGAGATAAGGCCTCTGCCGGAGGTCAGTATCCTGGGCATCCCGTTTACGCCGGTCAGCTTGGTCCAAGTCCATGAAGTGCTCAGAAGCTGGGTGGCGAAACGCGACCGGCACTACATCACGCTGGTCAATCCGCACAGTGTGATGTGCGCCCAGCGGGACGAGTCGATGAGGGCGGCGCTTACTGGTAGCGGAATGGTCCTGGCGGATGGCGCCGGAATCAGTCTCGCGTGCAAGATTCTGAACTACCCGCTGCAGTCACGAATTCCCGGGACTGAATTGATGGTGAATGTTTGCGATTGGGGCCGTGCCGACCGGCTCAGGCACTTCTTCTATGGTGGCGGCGTGGGCGTTGCCGAAGAAGTTGCTGGCCACCTGTCGGCCAGATTCCCGGGACTGAGCGTTGTCGGCGTGTTGACGCCACCCTTCCACGAGTTGTCCTCCGAAGAGGACGCGGAGATCGTCGAACGGATCAACGCCGCAGAGCCTGACGTCGTGTGGGTCGCGCTGGGAACAGGGAAGCAGGAACGCTGGATGCTGGCTCACTTGAGCCGCGTCAAGGCAGTGGCCCTCGTCGGCGTCGGCGCTGCGTTCGATTTTCTGGCGGGTCGGATCCCGCGCGCACCCGGGTGGATGCGCCGGATGGGCATCGAGTGGGGATACCGGCTGGTTCAGGAGCCGCGCCGCCTTTGGCGAAGGAACCTGGACAGTCCCGTCTTCCTCGCGAAGGTGATGACGCAGAAGCTGAGCGCCAGCAATGGCCGGAACGGCGGACCGCACGCGCAGGCCTGATGTTCCGCTCGTGCGCTTGTCCTGCAGGCAGGCCGGGGCGGCCAGCGCGAGGCGCCTCCCATCAACGGAAGGTTTGGCGGGGACCCACGCGGGATAGAGGAATAGCGGCGGGGATGCCGAGTTGGAGAGCGGGAGAACTCGGAAGAAAACTCAGGTCTTGAGCCGCAGGATTAGCAAGCCCGGGATTGGCCACAAGATTGTCGCCCGTGCTGAGGGGACGAACGCGTTCATTCTGGTCCCATCGCATCTCCTCCAGGACTCCCGCGCCACTGTAGATGATATTTGAAGCAAAACTGGTGAGTGCCCCCGCCTGATATCCCAGCCTGAACCGTCCGTTCGCGAAAAAGATGTTCTTTTCCAGAACCGTCGCGGTGGAATCATGAAGCTCGATCCTCTCATCTCCCAAGGCCACAAACGTGTTGCCCGTGACCGTGTTGCCGCTGCAGGCGTGAACCATGAGAGCCCAGTTCGCGACGATCGCTGCGTTCTCCTCGACTCTGTAGTCGTGAGTCAAATCGTCCAGGTAGTAGGCAGGCGCCTGGCTTTGGACGCCAATGCCCACGTCATAGGCCCAGTTGTGGCGCACGATTCCATTGGTTCCATTGGTGTAGTAAGCCGCTCCGTCCGCCATCGTACGCATGACGTGATGGACGGAATTGAATTCAACGACAGCGCCTTCGCCGAAAACGAGGATACCGGAATACGGCGTCCACCTGACTTCGTTGTGATGGACATGATTCAGATCACCGCGCAGGTGTATGCCCCCGGCCGCCGGCGTAGCATGGCCTGTTCTGGAGATGCGGCTGTCGGCTACCTCGTTGTTGTTTCCTCCGTTGGCGACAAGCGCGCAGCCGCCCGTTTCGTCCAGATCGGATTCCAGCACGCGGAGATGGGCGGTGTCTAGCGCTTTGATTCCGGTGCCCCCGGCTTTCGTGATCCGCAGGCCAGTGAGCAGAATGTCCTGTCCCCAGACGATGTTTATGGCGCCATCGTAATCCGTTCCGGCAAAGCCGCCCGATCTGGCCGGCGCGTCCGTCATGGTCAAATCCAGGTTGCGCAGCGTGATGCCGTGAACCCGTTGCCGCAGTGTGCCTTTGATCTGGATCAGACTGTCGGTAACGGGAGCCCACACTTCAGCCGCGTTCATGTCCTCGTCGGGCAGAGGCCAGTAAAACAGGCGGCCCTGGCGGTGGTCCAGGTACCACTGTCCAGGCTCCAGAAGCCCCTCGCGCACATTGAGGATTTCGTAGTCGTGTCTCCTCATCGCGCCGGGTGGGAAGCGCAGCGGGGTGACCAGACGAACCTCCTTCTGGACTGTGTCAATCCCGGCAATCTTCGACAACGACTCATCCCAGCTTCGATACACCCGGAGTTCGGCGCTCGCTGCGTCGAGCCCGAACTCGAGATCCGCGCCGCGATAGTGAAGCGTTGTCAGCCTCTCCGCGCTGGCCACGTCTTTGCCGGGAGCAAAATCCGGCTCGGCGTCGTGGAAGAAGCCGGTCTTGGGGAGGCGCGATCGGGCGGCGATGCGGCCGCCGACGATCAGCGTTCGAAAGCGCCAGTCCCGGCCAGCGTTCAGCGGAAGCTCTGTTGTCCAAAGCCGTCCGTCGGCTTCACGACGCCATCCGGAGATTCGACGGCCTCCGGTAATCACGGCAACTTCTCCCGGTGCCGATTGGATGGTCAATCCCGAGTCCAGCGTCGTCAGAACAAGAGGCGCTTCGAGAGAGTAGATTCCTCCGCGCAGAACGATTTCGCGAGGCAGCCCCGGGGCAGTTGCACGCGAAGCCAGCACCGCCCGGTTGAGCGCCCCGGCGCCGGGCTCGACGATCTGAGTGGTGCTGCTGCGGCGAACACGATCGCCTCCGCCGGCGATCACCGGCAGGATCAGCGCCAGTACCCCCCAACGCGACCAGCAGCGCCGTTCCCAGCGAGGACGAAACATCGAGTGCCTACCTCCGGGCTCGAACGGGACGGTTGCAGCCTGAAGTTGCGCTTCAGCACCGGCGCCTTCACGGCTTATTTCAGATATTCAGATGCCTTGACCATCGTTCCGTTCGCAAGGTCATATTGCATCACTTCCACCGAAACCGCAATAGTCCGAAATATCGACGAGGCGTGCCGGGCGCTGGCGCGCACCCTTTACCTGCCACGAAGGTCGGGTGCGGGCCTGCGCAAGCGCCGTGCGTTCTCGCGCGTACGATCCACATGGACCTGCCCCGCCCGCGATTCTTACTTCGCGCGGCAACTTCTCTCGCTTCAGGAGGCGTAAATCCAGCCATGAAAAGAGCTTTGATCACGGGAGTCACCGGTCAGGATGGATCGTACCTCGCCGAGCTGCTGCTCGGAATGGGATACGAGGTG
>Ga0315272_10000817_pt1 | contig 15912 bp, 12 predicted proteins | sample C3_middle_MG_FD_203918 | JGI IMG/M metagenome (GOLD analysis project Ga0315272, IMG submission 203918) | Sediment microbial communities from Yellowstone Lake, YNP, Wyoming, USA - C3_middle | ecosystem: Environmental > Aquatic > Freshwater > Lake > Sediment | place: USA: Wyoming | collected...
AGTCCATGCGGCCACGCTCAGGGCCGTGACTGGCGCGCGCCGTGCCGTCAAATTGCGCCAACAAATGGCTCGCACTCTCACCGCAGTTCAGCAGTACGACCACGCCTTTGCCTTCGGCGCTGATGCGCGCCATGCTGGCGTCCAGGCTCCAGGAATGCATGGCGCGGCCGACTTCGAGTGCGTCCAGCATCGACATGGGCTCGTGCACGCGCGCCAGCACGGTGTCGCCGCTGCTCCATTCGCCCTTGACCAAGGCCAGATGGACGCCATGCGCGGTCTTGTCCTTGAAAGCATGCAACGTGAATTCGCCGAAAGCGGTATTGATATCGCGCGAGCCGTGTTTTTCAACCAGCGACTCGACCCGGCTGCGGTGTGCAATCAGGTCGGCGATCGTGCCGATCTTGAGCTTGTGCGTGGCGGCAAACAGTTGCAGGTCAGGCAAGCGTGCCATGGTGCCGTCGTCCTTCATGATCTCGCAGATGACGGCAGTCGGAGAGCAGCCTGCCATCGCGGCCAGGTCGCAACCGGCTTCGGTGTGACCGGCGCGTATCAGAACACCGCCCTTGACGGCCTGCAGGGGAAAGATATGGCCAGGTTGCACCAGGTCATCAGGCTTGGCGTCCTTGGCCACCGCCGCTTGCACCGTGCGGGCACGGTCTGCCGCCGAAATGCCGGTGGTAACACCTTGGGCGGCTTCAATCGAAACCGTAAAAGCGGTGCCCTTTTTGTCGCCGTTGTGGGCCGTCATGGGCGGCAGGCGCAGGCGTTCGCAGCGCTCACGCGTGAGCGTCAGGCAAATCAGGCCACGCCCGAAACGCGCCATGAAGTTGATGGCGTCCGCGCTGACGTGATCGGCGGCCAACACCAGGTCGCCCTCATTTTCGCGGTCTTCTTCGTCCACCAGAATCACCATGCGCCCAGCACGCATGTCGGCCACAATGTCTTCAATCGGGGAAATGGCAACAGGGCTGAGGCTGGTCATAACTTGTCTTTCGCTAGAGTGGGTGTGCATGAGGTGGGCCGAGCTGGCTGCATCAAGGTGCACTTGAGTTTCTATTGGGGGTCTTGGGCAAGCATGCGCTCCACATAGCGCGCGATCAAATCAATTTCCAGGTTGACGTGGGAACCTGCCTTGAGCGACCCCAGCGCCGTGTTCTGAACGGTGTGGGGAATCAGGTTGATGCTCAGTTCGCAACCCTGGTCGGAATCCAGGATCCGGTTGACGGTAAGGCTGACGCCATTGACCGTGATCGAACCCTTGTAAGCCAGGTATTTGGCCAGCGCCTTGGGGGCCAGCACACGCAGTTCCCAGCTTTCACCCACCTGCGCAAAATGCGTCACGCCACCGATGCCATCGACATGGCCAGAGACCAGGTGACCGCCCAGGCGGTCGTTGGCACGCAGGGCTTTCTCCAGGTTGATAGGCCCAGGCTGTGCCAGTCCCGTGGTTTTATCCAGCGATTCGGCCGAAATATCAACCGCGAACTGGTGCTTTGCGGCGGCCAACTCGGTCACCGTCATGCAGGCACCGTTGAGTGCAATGCTTTCGCCTGGGCTGACATCGACCAGAAAATCGGTCGGGCATTCAATGGTGAGACGCTTGCCGTGGGCGGCAGAACTGCCTAATGCGTGAACCGCTGTGATGCGCCCTACGCCGGTAATGATTCCAGTAAACATACGGGTATTTTCGCAGGGAATTCAGGCAACCCTTAAAACTGGTCGTGACCGCAGACACGTGCCAGCAAGCGCAAGTCGGGCCCGATCATGCTGGTGGACTTGAAATCCAGCGCCAGCGCGTCTGTCAGCGCGGTCAGTGGTCCGAAATTGGCCATGCCGCGCCCTTGCCCCAGCAGTTTGGGGGCCAGATAAAGCAGCAATTCGTCCACCAGTCCGGCCCGGATCAAGGCACCATTGAGCGTTGGGCCCGCTTCCACATGCAGTTCATTGATTTCGCGTTGACCCAGGTCCAACAACATGGCGGCCAGGTCAACCTTGCCGGTGGGTTCACCGCTGGCCGACATTTCGGGCCGGTAGATGACGCTGGCACCGCGCGCTTGCAGCGCCGCCTGTTTGGCATCGTCGGGAACGGCCGCATAAATGATGAGCGGACGCTCCACCTGGAAGAGAGCGGCATCCATCGGCATGCTAAGACTGCTGTCCACCACCACCAAGGCGGGTTGGCGCGGCGTGCTTACCAGCCGCACATCGAGTTGCGGGTTGTCAGCCAGCACCGTGCCTATGCCGGTCAGGACGGCGCTGGCACGCGCCCGCCAGGCATGGCCGTCGCTGCGCGCCTCGACCGAAGTAATCCACTGGCTGGCACCGTTGTTAAGTGCCGTTTGGCCGTCCAGTGAAGCGGCGATTTTGACGCGCACCCACGGTGTTTTGCGTACCATGCGGCTGAAAAAACCGATGTTGATTTCGCGTGCTTCAATAGCACCGGCACCGACTTCAACCTCAATGCCGGCGGCGCGCAGGTGCGCCAAGCCTTGGCCAGAGACCAGCGGATTGGGGTCGGCGATGGCGGCCACGACTTTTTTGATGCCGGCCGAGACCAGCGCCTCGCAGCAGGGGCCGGTGCGTCCTTGGTGGCAGCAGGGCTCCAGTGTGACGTAGGCGGTGGCACCCGCCGTACCATGGCCGTGGGCAACCGCATCGCGCAAGGCCATGATTTCAGCGTGTGGGCCACCGCTGCGCTGGGTATGCCCTTGGCCCAGGATGGCGCCTGAGGCTGAGGTGATGACGCAGCCAACGCTGGGGTTGGGTGCCGGCAGCCAGCAATTTTTTTCAGCCAGGCGCAAGGCGCTTGCCATGAATGGGTTGGCCTGCAATGGGGATGCGCTGTTGCCAGAGTTCATTTTTTAGATTGGAAGTACAAGGCGGCGTAAGGTTCCAGAAATTGATGCGCTGCTGGCCTGCCCGGGTCGTCGTCGTCAGCAATCAGGTATTCGCATCATTCTAAAAGTATTGGCTGCGCAAGAAACGCCTGGCGCTCCCCATGATTTTGCCAGCGCTGCGCCAGACCGCATGGCTACCGTCTGACGGGTCTTTGCGGCCACTGGTCGGATGCCGCCGCTGAAATGGGTGGTTTTGCTGTAATCTGGGCTGCATGAAGTCTCAGTCCGTCATGGTGAAACGCAAGGCGGCCAGCTCCTGGCCGGTTTGGCTGCGTCAAGCTTGGCCTTGCGCTCGCCCCTTACGAGCCAGGTGGTGGGGCGGGTTCACGATGATAGAGCTTTTGGTTGTCATTTCGATCACGGCCATTGTGGCGGCGATTGCGGCGCCTTCGCTGCGCGGGACAATGAACAATTTGCGCCAGAAGTCGGCTCAGTCCTTGCTGATCAGCGATTTGAACCAGGCGCGCGCTGAAGCGATCAAGCGCAATGCGCGCGTCCTGGTCTGCGCTCGCAATGCTGCCGGTACCGGTTGTGCCGGCAGCACCAATTGGTCCGTCGGCTGGGTGGCGTGCACGGGCGATACGGCATGCGACGCGGCGACTGCGACCAACCTCAACCCATTCATCGTGCGACCGGCGCTGGATGCGGCATTGACCTTGACCGCTTCTGCGGCGACGGTTCGCTTCAATGCCAACAGCTCGCAAGGCAGCGCTGGCACGGTGGTTACCCTGACATTGGGCGGTACCTGGTCTGGCGCAACGGCCCGCATCGTCAATGTGGCGGGCACTGGCAATATCTCAAAGCAGTAGGGGGACGCATGATCCGATTCAACGCAAACCGACCCAAGACGGGTGCCTCCGAGCGTGGTTTTTCGATGATTGAAGTGCTGGTCACGCTGTTGATCATCTCGCTGGCGCTGCTCGGCACGGCCGGGCTGCAAGCGTATTCAATGCGCCTTAACCAGGGCGGCCAGTTTCGCTCTTTGGCGGTGTTTTTGGCGGCTGATCTGGCCGAGCGCATGGAGGCCAACAAGGCGGGTGCCGTTGCTGGGAGCTATGCGCTGGCCAGTACCAGCGGAGTTGATTTTCTGGCGGGTGCAGCAACCCTCAGTAACGCCTGTGTCAGTGCCGCATGCACCGATGCGGGGTTGGCGGCGTTTGATCTTTCACAATGGCAAAACGCGGTTGCCGCGACGTTGCCGCAAAGTTCCTGGTCGGTGCTGCAATCGGTCTCGGGCAACCCCAGCAGCTACACCATCACCTTGAGTTGGGTTGACCGGCGCGCTGATACCAACAACGCCGCCACCGATGCCAGTTCTCAGTTTGGCAGCAATGCCGCTGGTACGGGTGAAAAATTTTCCTACACCTCGACCCGAACCGTCTTGCTAAAGCCATGAAGATGTCCATGCCAGCCTTAACCCGCACGCGGCCCTTGCGCTCAGACAAGCAGGCCGGATTCACCTTGATCGAGATGATGATCTCGATCACGATTGGCTTGGGCATTCTGGCCGGGCTGGTCGGTGTGCTGGCCGCCAATTCAAGCAATTCGCGCAGCAATGATCGCACCTCGGAGTTGATGACCAATGGGCGCTATGCGCTCAACTCCATGAAGCAGGAGCTGCGCCAGGCCGGCTTTCGCGGCTACACCTGGGCCGAGCCCAGCACGCCCGGTGCCTTGACTTTGACCAACGAGTGTCTGGCGACGGGAGCGACAGCGGGCTCTTTTGTTGCCAATATCCGTCAAGGAATTTGGGGCGCCAACAACAGCAATCCATTTTCCGGTTCGTGCATCCCGGCTGCCAGTTACGCCGGTGGCGATGACGTTTTGGTCTTGCGCCGGCTGGCCACCACTCCGGCCACGACGTTGAGTCTCAACACCGTGTATTTCCAGTCCAGCTATGAACGTGGTCAGATTTTTCAGGGCACAACGGCACCAACCTTTCCTGGAACGTCTGCGCCTTTGGCGAGTTTCTCGGTGCAAGCCTACGTGTACTACATCAGTCCGTTTACCGTTTCAGCGACGGAAAACCCATTGGTGCCGGCACTGTTCCGGGTCTCGCTGCAAAGTGACGGCGCCATGGCGCGCGAGCTGGTGGCCAGCGGTATTGAACACATGCAGGTTCAGTATGGACGACTCAGCACGACCGTACCGCCAACTACGCAGTTTCTCGACACCTTGACGGGCGCTTCGTCCGATGCAGCGGCCACCGATTGGGACAATGTGAACGCGGTACGCGTCTGGTTGTTGGCGCGCAACGAAACCGCTGAGCCGGGTTATGCCAATACCAACATCTACGTGATGGGTGACCAGACTTATGACTTTAGCGCTGCGCCTGACGGTTTTCGTCGGCAACTTTTTACCACTGTGGTTCAACTGCGCAACTAAGGGTGGTCATCATGCGGCATCAATCCGGTTATCGTTTTCCAGCTCGGCAAAGAGGCGCCACGCTGGTCATCGCCTTGCTGATCCTGGTGTTGATCATGATGATTGGCATCACCGCGGTCAGCACCTCCAACACGCAGTACAAGCTGGCGGGCAATCTGCAGTTTGAAGATGGCGCCATGAATAGCGCAGAGACGGCAGTCTCGACGGCAGAGAACTGGCTTAACAGCGGCACCAATTACAACAGCGCCGGGTTCACGACTTACGATGCCAGCGCGTCGCCTCATTTGTATCCGATTGGCTCCACCGCGTCCATCATCAGCAGTCCGTTGACGGCGACCTGGAGCAACGCCAACGCCTTGAGCGTGGGCAGCGACAAACAGCTTTATGTCGTTCAGCAATTGTCAACCAACAACCTTCTGACGGGTTCCAGCGCGGCCGTTGGCGGGCACGGCATGACGGTTTGCAGCAAGGTCAACACCTACCTGATTACCGGGCGTGGCACGAGTGCTCGCGGGGCGACCAAGTTTGTCCAGTCTTATTACAGCGTTCTGAGTTGCCCCGCCTCTTGAGGAGATCTTCAATGTTCAAGTTACCAATCAAACCGATCTGGGTCGCAACCTGTGCCTTGCTGGGTGGCTTGGCAGTGATGTTCAAGCTGGCGCTGGCAATTACCGCCTTCGCACCGGCCAACGCACCGATTGGCTTTGTTGCCCAGGATGAGATGACCAATTACAACCTCACGTCGGGGCACGAGATTTTGTATCGCAGCCAGTACGAGCGCGAGTACTGGGGCGGCAACCTGATTGCTTACGCCGTCAACAGCGCCGGTGATATTGGGGCCGCCACGCAGCCCTGGAACGGCGGCGCCGCCTACCAACTCGATCTTCAAGGAGCCAACCGGCGCATTGTCACGCTCAAAAGTGACGGCACCAAGATACCGTTTACCTGGGCCAGTTTGTCCGCCGCGCAGCAGGGCAATCTGACCTCCAGCGCGATTCTGGATTTTCTGCGCGGTGATCGCACCGGTGAAGTGCAGCAAGGCGGTACTTTGCGCCAGCGCGCTTCAGCGCTGGGTGACATTGTTCATTCGCGTCCCTACTATGTCAGTGACAGTGCCAGCACACCACCGGTGCCCACTGTTTTTGTCGGCTCCAATGACGGCATGCTGCATGCCTTTGATGCCACCAGTGGCGCCGAGCGCTGGGCCTATGTGCCTTCCATGTTGATCGCAAAGATGAAAAATCTTACCGTCAACCCCTATGTGCATGATTACTATGTGGATGGCGCCGTCAATGTGGCGACCATCCTGGCCGGTGCAAAGCGTATCCTGGTGGGTGCGCTTGGTGCCGGTGGCAAAGGTTTGTACGCCCTCGACATCACGGGTAACGCCCGCCTGGCACCCGCCACCGAAGCCGCTGCCGCCGACAATATTCTTTGGGAGATTACGCCTGCTGCGATCAACAGTGCCGGCAGCAGCACGGCCAGCACCAGCTACGCCAACTTGGGCTATACCTATGCCAACCCAACCATCGCCAAGGTCGGTGGCGTGGACGCAGTGATTGTTGGCAATGGCTACAACAATGGCGGCGACTACCAGGCCTATTTGTATGTCATCAATGCCAATACCGGTGCCTTGATTGCAGCCATCCAGGCGGGTACGTCGGGCACCGCAGGCAGTCCGAATGGCCTGTCAACGCCGGTCGCCATAGACAGCAACAACGATGGCAACGTCGATACTGTCTATGCCGGTGATCTCAATGGCACGATGTGGAAATTTGATTTGACGCCGTCAACGCCAACGGCGACGGCGCTTTTGACCACCTCACCGGCCCAGCCCATCACCATGACACCCGGCGTAGCGCGTCACCCCAATGGCGGTTACATGGTTAATTTTGCGACCGGTGCGATGCTGGCCACGACCGACCTGACCGATACTTCCACGTTTGCGGTCTATGGCATTTGGGACGGAGCGCCCGCTGCCAACACCGCTTTGCTGACGCAAACCCTGACCGAGCGCTGCTACACTGCGGGCGTCACTGCGGCGGCGACGCCGTGCGCCAGCCGCGTCCGTACGGTCACTTCAAACCAGCCCGATTGGACGACGTGGACCACGGGCGCGGCGCACCACAAGGGCTGGCGGGTGGCTCTGCCAGCCGGTGAGAAAGTTGTCGGCGATGGCAGCTTCATTGAAAACGGGCGTTTTTACTTTACGTCATTCAACCCAACGATTGCCACCACGGTTCAGTCTTCAACCGTCAATGGCGAAAACTGGCTGATGGAACTTGATTACCTCAGCGGTGGCGTTAACAATTCACCGTTTCTCGATCTCAGTGGCGATCACGTCCTGAGCGATGACGACCGTGTCAAAAACGCCGCCACGCCGCCGGCGCCGGTTCTGACAACGGATGGCGTACCGGTCGCAAAATTGATCGGGATTGGTGTCATGTCGCAGCCGATCCTGGTGCAACTGAGCACCTTGAACAACACGCTGTTCAATCAAAATCCCGACGTCACCATTGTGCCGGTGAATCTGGGTACCGGCGCCGGCGTGACCGGGGGCCACTTCGACGTTGACATCTTTTACGCGCCACCGACTGGTGGCGCCCAGGCCAGCGCCACCATCACGGTCGGTACCACCGGCCAGATCAGTGGGGTGATGGCGACACTGGGTGACATCACGGTTGATGGCGCAGTCATCGTGCCGGCGATGACGGTGGTTGATCTTCCTGATGGCGCTGCCAGCAGCACCAACACCAGCACCATAACCAACAAGATGGCGGGTGGCTTCACCGCAACAAAATCGGGCAATGTGATTACGATCAAGGCGCCGGCTGGCGCCCAGTACAACGGCAAGAGCATCAGCATCGGGGCGGGTACCTCGCAGACGCCGCAGGTGGCGGCGGTCCCGGCCGTCACGGCGGTGGCGGGTGTGACCGGCGTTGCCCCGACCCCTGGTACGCTGGTCATAACCGGCGTAGATCAGAACAAGACTGTTTCAATTAAATGTGGAAGTACTTTTGTCGGTGCAACTTCAAGTTTCTCTTCCTCCAACAGCGGTACCGCCAGTACCCGACTTGATGCTCTTTACACCAGCATCAATCACACGGTCAATGGTTACGCCACGTCGTGCGTCAAGACACAGAGCAACGGCGCGACGACAAGGTTGACGTGTACCATTTCCGCCCCAGTCGGCGTCTCGGCTTGCAGTGGTGGTTTTACCGTCGATTCGAATATCGATACATCAACCAACACCGGTCCGGTCGGTGGTGTCAACGCAGTGACTGCCGTAACCGGTGTGGCGGCGGTACCCGCCTCGGGTTGGACCAATTTCGCCCCGGCGCTGACAGCCAGCAGCTTTAACAACAACGGTGTTGACCCCGTCAGCAACGGCGATACTTGTGCCGATACGACCTGCAAGTACGACAAGCACTTCCACCAGTACGATGATGTGTTTGACGTGACCGGGGTGAACATGCTCAACCCCAGCAGCACGACGCTGCTTCTTAGCAATGCCATTCCGTCCTGGGTGCAAAACTTCAAGGTCATAGCGCAAAATCAGTACCTGAGTCCGGCGGTAAAACTGCACATTGGAGACCCAAGTTATCTGTACAACGTGGACTTCGGCTACATCGCGTTAAAAAACTATGTGACCTCTGCCACGCTGGATCTGGCCTCCTTGCAGACCTACCGCCGCGACCCCAATGCGGTCTGGCCGGGTACTGCCGTCACCGCGGCGGAGAAGCTGGCCAAACCCAAACCGATTGGGAGCCTGGCTTTCAACATGCCGCTGGATGCCTTGACCGCCAAGGACTGGTGGGGCAATGGCGATGTGCGGGTCGGGTTGATACCCATGACACCCGGGTGCATGTGGCAAGCGGCGGGGTCCAACGATGGCAATATGTACAAGCCCGTGATTCCCCCCGCCAACGGCGTCGATGGTCCGGGCACGGCGGGATGGTCCAGCTCAACCACGCCCGGCACCGCCACCGGTGCCCGTCACGGCGGTGCTTTGATCATTCAGGTCATCCGGGATACGACCCCCAATACAGCGATTGAACAAAACGTGGCGGGTCGCCCGGAATACGGCTGGCGGGTGAAGTCAGCGCAGTTCAGCAACTATGTGCTGGCGGAATACGGGACGTACTGGCACCATCCCAATGGCAAGTGCTTCAATACCTCAGGTTGGACCAAAACACCTGCCGCCGACGATGGCAGCAGCACATTGCAGGCCAAAGCGCCTGGTTCAACAGACCCGCATATTGGTAATTTGAGCGCCGGTAGCAGCGGCAGCGGCACGATCACATCCATCACCACGACGGTCGTCGGTGCCGTGACCACCACGGTCATCACGTATTCTGATGGTAGCCACGCCACGATCATCAGAACCGTTAATGCCGATGGCACCGTGACCATCGTCACGACCGATGCGCTTGGCGTCGTGACTACGCAAACGATAGCCAATGCGGATGGTTCGCTCAAGACCGGTGGCGATGAGCGTGGTCATCAAGCGGCGCGCACCGGTCGTATTTCATGGCGGGAACTTGTGGCACCATAAGCGTTGGTGCGCCGGCTAGCGCAGTGAAGTTCAATAACTAAGGGGACTGCTTGTGAAACGATCAAAGCTGAAAGGCTTTACCTTGATTGAGATGATGATTGTGGTGGCCATTGTCGGCATACTGGCGGCCGTGGCGCTGCCCAGTTACCGCAGCCACATCATTCGCGCAGCCCGGACCCAAGCGCAAGCCGAGCTGCTCGAGTTGGCTGGTTTGCAAGAAAAGATTTTCCTCAATTCCAATAATTACGCGTTCAGTGTGACGGCCGCTTACAACGGCACGACCACGGGTGGGCTCGGGCGCACCAGCGGCAAAACCAAAGATGGTCGTTACGACCTGGCGTTGGTGGATGGTTGCACCACCTTGGTGGCCGTTAGCGCGGTGGCCCAGACGTTTGTTCTTGCCGCCACGCCCAGTGCCGGCAGCACGCAGGTGGGCGACGGAACGCTTTGCATCAGCGAGAGTGGCCGCAAGTTATGGGGAAACGCTTCCTGGTAGGGTAAACACCAATCTGATCAGGGCATTTATGCTTTGACTTAATGCAAGCACGGGCGCATTATTTTGCGCACCATGCGCAGGCAAGTCGTTTGGGGGTGTTCGTTTTTGCCGTCATTGCAGGTCGGTTTCACGCTGATTGAGCTGATGGTGGTCATGGCGCTGGGCATTGTTTTGATGTCATTGACGGTTCCGGCGATGACTGGGATGCTCAACACCCAGCGCGTGACATCACTGGGCAGCGCGTTTCTGGCAAGCCTCAATCTGGCCCGCAACGAGGCGATCAAACGCAACGCGCGCGCGGTGGTATGCAAATCGGCCGATGGCGCGTCTTGCGCTGCCAGCGGTGGCTGGGAGCAGGGGTGGATCGTGTTTCACGACATCAATAACAATGCTGCGCTAGACATCAATGAGCCAATGATAGAGCAGCAAGGTGCCGCCGCCCCGGGTTTGAGCATGACCGGCAAGGCCCCAGTGGCCAATTACGTGTCATACACTGCGTCGGGATCGGCCAAGTTGATTGATGGAAGGTTCCAGTCCGGCACTTTCACGCTCTGCCTGGACCCGGTTTCAAGCCCGGATGTACGTCAAATTGTTTTGCCCAAGACCGGCCGTGCGCGGATCACAAAAGGGACTGCCAGCGATTGCGTGTAGGTGTGTCTGGTCGTCTCGGCCTAACGCCGCACCTCATCGACCAGGGTTTTGAATTCGTCAATATCTTCAAAGCTGCGATAGACACTGGCAAAGCGCACGTACGCAACTTTGTCGAGTTTTTTGAGTTCGCGCATGACCAGCTCACCGATGCGGGAAGAGGGCAGTTCGCGCACCCCTTGCGTGAGCAGTTTTTCTTCGATGCGTTCGATCACTCCATCGATTTTCTCGATGCTCACAGGGCGCTTGCGCAGGGCCAGTTGCACCGAAGCCAGGACTTTGGCGCGCTCGTACTCAATGCGTCGGCCATCTTTTTTGATGATCACCGGAAAGGCAACGTCGGGCCGTTCGTAAGTGGTGAATCGCTTTTGACACGAGGCGCACTGACGGCGGCGGCGGATGGAGTCCCCGTCCTCGGAAATCCGGGTCTCCACCACCTGGGTGTCGGCATGACTGCAAAACGGACATTTCATGATAGATACAGGCACCTGCTTGAATACATTTTCATCACCGCGAACCACCGGTTTTGGTCCAGGACTGCATGCGAGCCGTGAACCTGTACCGTCATCGCGAGGCGTGCAGCAACGCGGCAGTCCGTGCTCGAGTGCCAGCGCTGTGGCCGTGGATTGCCGCGCTGCGCTCGCAATGGCTGTTACTGGTAAACCGGAAAGCGTGCCGTCAGTTCGTTGACCTTGGCGCGGACAGCGTCAATATTGGCGCTGTCCCTGGGATTGTCGAGCACGTCGGCGATCAGATTGGCGGTCAGTCGGGCTTCTTGGTCCTTGAAGCCACGGGTCGTCATGGCAGGTGTGCCAATGCGTACGCCGCTGGTGATCATTGGTTTTTCGGGGTCGTTGGGGATGGCGTTTTTGTTGATCGTCATGTGGGCGCTGCCCAGCACCGCTTCGGCTTCTTTGCCGGTGATGCCATGCTGCCAAGTGGAGCTCTGGCGCAGATCGACCAACATGAGGTGGGACTCAGTGCGGCCGCTCACGATGCGCAGGCCACGCGAGACCAGGGTTTCGGCCATGATGCGCGCGTTGACGAGCACTTGTTGCTGATAGACTTTGAAGGTCGGGTTTAACGCTTCCTGGAAGGCCACTGCCTTGGCAGCTATCACGTGCATCAGCGGGCCACCCTGCAAGCCAGGGAAGACGGCACTGTTGATGGCTTTTTCGTGCTGTGCCTTCATCAGGATGATGCCGCCGCGCGGACCGCGCAGACTCTTGTGGGTGGTGGAGGTGACGATGTCGGCATGCGGTACCGGGTTGGGATAGACCCCGGCGGCAATCAGGCCGGCGTAATGCGCCATATCGACCATGAAAATGGCGCCCACGTCTTTGGCTACTTTGGCAAAGCGCTCAAAATCAATGCGCAGGCTGTAGGCTGAGGCACCAGCGATGATGAGCTTGGGCTTGGACGCATGGGCGCGTGCCTCCATCGCATCGTAGTCAATTTCTTCTTTTTCGTTCAAGCCGTAGCTGACCACATTGAACCACTTGCCGCTCATATTGAGCGCCATGCCGTGCGTTAAATGACCACCTTCGGCCAGGCTCATGCCCATGATGGTGTCGCCGGGCTTCAAGAAGGCGAGAAAAACCGCCTCGTTGGCCGAGGCGCCGCAGTGTGGCTGCACGTTGGCGCAATCGGCGCCAAAAATCTGCTTGACGCGGTCGATCGCCAATTGCTCGGCGATATCGACAAATTCGCAGCCGCCGTAATAGCGCTTGCCGGGATAGCCTTCAGCGTACTTGTTGGTGAGCTGGGTGCCTTGCGCTGCCAGAACGGCGGGGGAGGCATAGTTTTCACTGGCGATCAGCTCGATATGTTGTTCCTGGCGTGTGTTTTCAGCCTGGATGGCAGCAAAAAGCGCAGGATCGGTTTGGGCTATGGATATGTTTCGGTTGTACATGGAAGGTTTTAAATATCGCCCAGGGCAGGGCCGACAAGGGGGAATCAGGAGTTGAACAAGGAGGCAATTTTCTCAGAGTGGTTCTCCTCAGGCTTGAACGGTGCCAGCGCCGGAATGGTCTGAGGGGCAAAAAGCGGGACTTTGCGTCCTTTGGCGACCATTTCCAGACGGGCATGCTCGGCCATCACCTTGCCAGCATAACCGCCATCAACGTCAATATTGGTGGCACCGACATAAAACCGCAGACCACCTTCGACGGAGCCGGCGCGAGAGATGCATTCCTGTAGCACTTTGACGCCAACGCGCAAGTTGGTCAGCGGGTCAAAAGCCGCGAGTTTGCCGCCAAAACTCTCGTACTTGTCGCTGTGAACCTTGGTCATGACCTGCATCAGACCCTGGGCGCCCATCTCGCTTTGCGCAAATGGGTTGAAGCCCGATTCAATCGCCATGACCGCCAGAATCAGGTTGGGGTCGAGTTTGATGCGAATGCCGATGTCATAAGCTTCAGCCACCAAGGCGCTAAGCGGTTCGGGCGCTACTTTGTATTTTTTGCTCAACCAGTAGGCGACTGCCGCTTGTTGCTTGGGCAGGTCTTGCGGGTTGCTTGCGGTTGCTCGGTCAATGGCATCAAGTTCAATCGATGACTCCCCTGCTGAAACCTGGCGGGTTTGCAACCAACTGAAAAGTTCAAGTTCGCCGACCTGGCGCCACTCTGGGCGGGCCGTCAACGCGATGATGACAAACATGACAGCCAGCCCGATCAGAGCGAAACTGTTGTGAGAGATTTGAAAGAATCCCTGGGCAATGTTGGATGCGATAGTTCGCAGGCCCTGGGTGAATTTTTGTGACGCTGTCATAGCTCTTCCTTCGTTCGCGTGGGCAAGCGTGATGTACTGCATGCAGTGGCAACACGGGTGGCACCTCGTTTAGGTTGGTACGCTATCAATATCCTGCTTTGTCTTTCCTATGTTTGCGGGCAGAGATTTGAATATGCCGGAATCGGCAGCGGTTCGGATTATCCCTTCACTTTTGTCGGGATGGCGGATTCTAGGTTGACTTCATATATCAAGTCAACAATAACAAATTAATTTGTTATTCATTTTTATGGTGTAAAAATCAAATGCAACCTTAAAATGGAGCCCAAAAGCCTTGTCGGGTCAAGAATCATTCGTTTCGCAGGCATTGAAGGCTCAAAATTAGACTTGAATTTTTCATCATCACCATCTAGACTGAAATTGCTTGTCACACGACAAGCGGTATGTCGGCAGTAGCCAGTCCCTACCCTCGGGTAGCTGTGATAAAGCGGCCCCGGCACCTCATGGAGGCAATCTATTGCCCCCAAGCCCATTGAGACTTAACCCTCTCAGTGTGCAAGCCCAGACGGCATGGATATTGTGTCCGCTGTCGAGCCCGGTCGGTTGGCTTCGTGCCAGTTGGTCGGGCTTTTTTCTGCCAGGCTCAGAACAGACTTATTATTTGCGGACAAGTTCTTCTTATTGCCGGGGCGGTAAATAGCGACGAAAATAGCGATTCACTCCGGTCTGCAACCGACCGGGATTTTTCTCTTTGTTCGTGCGCCTCATGTTTCCTTTCCCTATTCAAAATAAAACTGTCCAAGCTTCCGAAGTGACATCTATTCCCACCAAATTGAATGAACCTCATCCGCTTGATTTGTTGACCGGTGGCGCATTCTCTGCCCATACCTCGACCGAGCGTACCGCGCGCATCCGCGACTGGCTGGCCAGTGCGCCGAGTGCCGAACAGTTGCAAACCGTGTTCAAGGAGCTCAGCGGCAAGGACAAAGGTGCGGCCAAGCTGCTGCGTGAAAAACTCGATGAGATCAAACGCAGCAAGACGCAGGAGTCGATCGCCCAGGAATGGGCCGACAAGGCACAGGCTTTGATGGCGCTGGCGAAACTTAATATCGCCGATGCCATGGCTTGGCAGCGTGATGCCGCCAAGGCCGGAGCGCCTTTGAGCAAGGAGCCGCTGGCCACCCTCAAGGGCCAGTTGAGCGACCGGGTTAAAGTGATTGAAGATTTGCAACATCGGGTGCAGGTGCAACGCGAAGCTGCGGTTTTGTTGGCTCAGCGTATTGAAGTGCTGTCCACCAAGTCGTGGTGCGATGCACAAGCGCTGGTGGATGCTTTGCAGGCCGATGTGGCGCATTGGCAAGAACAAGCAGCCGCTCTGTTAAGTGATGCTGATTGGATCAGTGTTGAGACCAAATTTCCGCCATTGCTGGAAGCCTCACGCGGCCAACTGTTGGTTGTCTGGGAGGCATTCAAGGCTGCCTTGACACAAGCTTGTGCGGCGGCCAATGACCCGACACTGGCCTTGCCGCCGGTTCCGGTATGGGCGGATGAGTTGCGTTTGGCGCGGGGTCAGTCGGCGCAGGAAGTGGCGCGTCCCAAGAAGCCCGCCGTTGACCCTGAAGTCAAAGCCCAAGCCTTGTTGGCAGTCCATGAAGCACTGTCAAAACTAGAGCTTGAAATTGCCCAGGGTCATGGTAAAGCCAGCGCCGGAGCGGCCAGCGCTTTGCGCAATGCGCTCAAGGAATACGGTAAGTTCATTGACGACAAACTAGACAACCAGGCCCACAGCGCGTTGGCTGCGGCTGGCGAACTCGAGGGCTGGCAGCGCTGGCGTGCCGATCAACTGCGCGAAGAACTGGTGCTTAAAGCGGAAGGCTTGCTCACACGTCCTGAAGGTCAGGCCATAGGCGGGCGCAAGATGCAGGAAAACCTGCGTTCGTTGCGTGAGCAGTGGAAGCAGACCGATCAGGGCGGGGTGCCCAACCATGGGCTGTGGAAGCGCTTTGATGATGCCTGCAATGAAGCCCACAAAGTGGTGGAAGCCTGGCTGGAGAAGATCAAGGCCGAGACCGCCGAGCACCGGGCGCAACGGTTGGCGTTGATTGAGGAAGTCAATGCCTGGGCCAGTGCCAACCCGGTGGCGCTTGACGACGACTGGAAGGGATTCAACCGTTTGCTGCCTGAGTTTGGCGATCGCTGGCGGG
>Ga0315272_10000818_pt1 | contig 15906 bp, 11 predicted proteins | sample C3_middle_MG_FD_203918 | JGI IMG/M metagenome (GOLD analysis project Ga0315272, IMG submission 203918) | Sediment microbial communities from Yellowstone Lake, YNP, Wyoming, USA - C3_middle | ecosystem: Environmental > Aquatic > Freshwater > Lake > Sediment | place: USA: Wyoming | collected...
AAGGCTTTCTTGGCTTCAGAATTATCAGTTCTTCAAATAATGTCAAGGACTCTATATATTCGAAAAGAGAGTATTCTTATGATCCGACTTACTTCTTCATATATCCTTCTAAAACCTCAACCTGTTTTAAAAATACAAGTGAATTGTATTCATCATTTACTACTTATTATTCTACAATTAATTTCCCAGATAAAGTGATTTTCCCATATATTAGTGGCACAATATCATCTGATCCGGAGAAGGGATTCACGGTGTCATCGACATACAGTTACGATAATTATGGCAACATGATAAGTAGTTCAACTGAAAACAGGTCAGGATCAACCCTTGAAGCAACAAGTACTGTTTCTAACATTTATGGCTCCTTTGGCAATTATGGCATAGCAAATAAAGTTACCTCAACGACAACTACATCTGTTTATGGAGCGGAACCGGCTTATTCAAGAAGTGTATCATATTCCTATGATAATACCGGTAGACTTTTAACGGAAACTACTGATCCCCAGAAGGACAAAGCAGTAACTAAAACATACTCTGATTTCAACAATTTCGGACTACCAAAACAAATTACATTGTCTGCTAATGGCCTGGATTCAAGGACCACAACTATTAAATTTGATATATACTCAAGATTTGTAACCAGAATCACTAATGCAATCTCCGATTCCACATCAAAAGTTTATGATTCAGGTACAGGAAATATTAAGTCAGAAAAGGGAATTGATGGCAATATTACTTCATATCAATACGATAATTTTGGTAGATTAGCCAAAACTATTACCCCTCAGGGAAATGAAATAAATACAAGCAGGATATGGGATTCGCAAGGTGTAGGTAGTGAGAATTCATCATATTATACGCTTACCACTTCTCCACAACATGGAATTCCGGATCAATATGCATATTATGACATCAATGGGCTAAAAACCCTTGCTAAGACTACGGGTTTTGATGGACAGCCAATACAACAAAGGTGGAACTATTCTTCCGGCGGAGTACTCACGAGTACAACTTATCCTTATAAAACCGGAGACTCGGTAAGATTTATTAAGTATTACTACGACTTCTATGGCAGGGTGAGATCAGAAGATAATAATGGACTTACCACGAATACTGCTTATATCAATAGTAGGACTGAGGTAACTGATCCGGCAGGTCGTGTTAAATCATCAACTATTAATTCCGCAGGTAAGGTTGTTATGGTAAATGACGTTGGAACCTCTATTAATTATACCTATTTTAGTAACGGTGAAGTAAAGAGTGTGACTACAGCGGGAACAATAGTATCTTTCGGTTATGATGATTATGGACGTAAAACATCTGCTTCAAATCCTAATTCAGGAACAACTTCATATAATTATAATGCATATGGAGAATTGTTGTCGCAGACTGACGCAAAAAATCAAACATATACATTTCACTACGATATTCTTGGCAGGATGGATCGAAAAGTAGGTCCTGAAGGGACAACAAAATATAAATATCAACCTAACGGAAATGGTATCGAAAAGGTTAAACTAATAAAAGGCCCCAATGAGACCTCGCAATCATTTTCCTATAATGCCTTTGGGCAATTAACAGGTCGAACAGATACTATCCCTGGGACTGCAGCACTTTCAACTAGTTTTGAATATGATACCTGGGGACACAATATAGGGATTACATATCCTTCAGGAGTTTATATTACAAACTCTTACAATACTGATGGGTACCTTACTGAAATTAAAAACGGTACAAACAGCCTCTGGAAACTTGATGCTCTTAACGCAATGGGACAACCAACCATGTATTCAAGAGGAACCTCCGGCTCATTAAAGACGAATTTTACCTACAACAGTAAATCATATCTTACAAAGATTATCACAGGTAAATGTGAACAGGCATTCAGCTTTAATGCTACTACAGGAAACCTGTCCAGTAGGAGTTATATTAAAACTGGGGCTAATGAATCAACTAGGCTAAGTGAAAGCTTCTCTTATGATAGTAAAGACCGATTATTAACTTATAACCGTCAACCTGAAGGAAACTCTGTCCAGTATGATGAGAATGGGAATATATCCTATAAATTGGATGCGGGGACTTATGAATATGATGGTTCGAAAGTAAATGCGTTAGGTAACATTACTGGAAATTCTGGTACAATATCCCATTTGAACCAATCCATTAAGTATAACAGCTATAATTTGACTGATTCTATTACAGAAGTGCCGTATAAAATTGAATTTATATATGGACCAGACAATCAGAGAGCAAAAACTTTACTTTTAAGCAACCATGAGAATGACACTCTTAAGACGAAGTATTATTCAACAGGTTATGAAAAAGAGAAAACAGCTGCAGGAACCAGGGAGCTTACCTATATAAACTCCCCATACGGTTTAGTTGCAGTCATAATTAAGCAAAATGGTTCTGATTCTACATATTACACAGAAACAGATCATCTTGGTTCAATTCTTGGATTAATGAAAGAGAATGGTTGGCATAAGGATAGTACATCATATGATGCCTGGGGGAGACGCAGAAATCCTCGAACCTGGTTATATGACACCATTCCAGTTCCAACATTTATTGACAGAGGTTTCACAGGCCATGAGCATCTTGATGAATTTGGTCTGATCAATATGAATGGAAGGATGTATGATCCTGTTGTTGGGAGATTTTTAGGAGTAGATCCTTTTATCCAAGATGAAAGTAATTCTCAGAGTTATAATGGATATAGCTATTGCCTCAATAATCCACTTAGGTATTCGGACCCGACGGGGTATAACCCATGGACTTATCAATCTGGAAGATATGAAAGCATGGATCAGCAAATGGCAGAAAGATTTGGGCAACAATATAACGATCTTGCAATTGGTGATCAGGAAGGTGGTGGAACAAATACTGATAATAAAAACAAAGCAGTATGGGTTATTATCCCGGGAATAAAAGATCCTGTTCTTCTTCCCGAAAATGTAGTTTCAAAATATGCACTTGCAACAGCAATTCGTAATAAACTGATCTTTATTACAACTGGTGGTTTCTCTTTCAATCCGTATTATAAAGCAGAAGCTATCCAAAGTGATATCGGATTTACATTTGTTGGTACAGGTAAATCAAAAGGAGGATACTTTATTCTTGCCGGAGATCAAAAAGGAACATTTGTTCCATATAATGAGAGATATGTCGGTGCTGGTTCTGGGGCAGGTTTTGGGATTGAGATTGGGAGGATTGATTCATCCGGAGATCCTGATGACTTTTCGTCCAGTTACCTTTTCGGACAAAGAAACAAATATTGGTTGTCCGGAGACCTAGGAATATCTATAGGAGGATCATTTTCAAGAAGTCATGAAGATGATATTACTATAAATGTTATCTCAATTCAGATGGGTTTCGGACTAAGTCCATTTGGTGGCTGGGATATTGGCTGGAATTTTGGAGAGATACTTAGATAAAACTTAAATAATATGCAAAAAAAACTTTTAACACCATTGGTTGGTATACTATTTCTGATTCTTATATTTTCTATAAATGAAATCAGAACTAAAAAAGTAATAAATAAAGTTCATAAAGAGTACCCTTCTTTTTCAATTGGGACAAGACAAGGTAGCAGAATATCAAGAATTATTTATAAACTCAATTCTAAAATGTTTAGGGATGATCCAAATTCATCTTACATAACCTTTGTCGATTCAACCAAAAGAAGAATAAAAACGACCAAAGAAATATTTTCCAAAGGTTATTTTGATGATTTAGTCCGCACTGGTGATAGTCTCTCTAAGATGCCAGGTACTGATATAATTACTATTTTCAGAATTCACAATGGCGATACAGTACGATACAGCTTCAAACTTGAAAATGATCAACACTACCCATTGAAATAATCAAAATTTTGAAATTAATATTACTTGTATGAGAAGATTGTTTAAATATCTATTTGCAAGCATTTATAATTATTTTAATAATTCTTCAACTAGAAGAAAAAATGCTGTTATTTATACCTCTTTTATCGTATCATTACCTATAATATTTAACCTGGCAGTGTTAATCAGTGTCGCTTTTTTCTTAGCTGGGAAACACTTGAGCATACTCTTCACTAATTATTTTGTAGTTATAAGTTTTTTGATCTTTTTTTCTACAATTTTATATTTTAGATCAGACTGGAGATTCCTAAAAATTCTTCAACAAGTAGAATCATATTCATCAAAACAAAAAATAGAGCTTAAAGTAGTTAGCTCAATATATTTTATATTTTCATTATTACTCTATTTGACCCTGGTTATTTTAAATATCAAAAATGTTGTTTTATCCAAGCTTACATTATTTGGATCTTGAATGGTGTAATAAATTGTTTTACTGGTATAGTTACTGCTTTAATAACCCTCTGAGATACGTCGATCCCACTGGATTTAATGCTTTTGATGATTTTCTCAAGGACCTGCTAGCAGGTGGCTCCAATCATTGGAATGCAGAAACAGGTTACTCAAATCTCTCTGATGCTGATATTATTGCAGATTATGTTTCCTCCTATGGTTTGCCTTCCGGTAGTGGTTTTAATGGCTCAGGATCGCCCTATGCATTGCCAGAAGTTAATGTTACGGCCAAGGCACCAGAGAAAAAACCATCGGATCCCTTGTCCATAAAGGGTGATATAATCCGTGGATCGTTTGGAGTTTTGTTAGAAGGCACTTCAGGACCATATGTACCAAAGAATTCAGAATTGGCTAAGTCTATTTGGGAGGAGAGCAGATGGGTGAAAGGTTCTTCCAGTAATACCTCAGTTCTGTCATTGATGTTCAGAAAGATGTATCAGGGGGTGCCTCCTAAAAGTGCTTGGTATTTACCAAAATCAACATCATTTGGGGGTCAATTGGGAAGACTGGCAGGGAACCTTTTACGTCCGGTGGGATGGGCTTTAACGACTTTGTCGGTTTACAATATAATTCAGTCATGGTATGACATATATAAACCCATGGATGATCTTAGATTTGCACCATTATATATTGATCAAAACGGACAACCTTTTTATGGAGACCCTTCTACCGATTGGGAATATAATGACTGGCAGTAATTTCTTCTGTAATTCCAGAATTCAACCTTGACCAAACAGAGAGATGCCAAATTAACCACTGAAACATAATAGGTTTTATTAATAAGAGAATATGCGAGACCAAAATGAAATCTTATTTGAAGAAGTTCTTAAACTCATACCTCCCGCTCTATTTCCAAAGGGCAAGTCGATATCTGGAAGACTAAGACTTGAAACAGATTTAGGGATTTACGGAGATGATGCAGTAGATTTCTTAACCAAATTTGGTGAAAAATATAATGTAGATTTATCAAATTTAGATTATAGTAAATACTTTACCAAGGAGATAAGCTTTTACTTCATAAGAAGGTTTTTCCTAAAAAGGAATAAATTAGACTTGACAATAGATGATTTAGTATTATCGATAAATACTGGGAAACTGGAGTAACCACCAAAATTAAAGATATAAAGCAATGAACTGATAAAGGAGAAGAAGGAGATGTTTGCTCAGGATCAATTAAAATAAAATGACAATAAAAAAGCCCTGTTGAAATAGGGGCTTTTGCTTATAGTGCTGCTACATTTTTAGCGAAGAAATCCTTGAACTTCTTGTTAGTAAGCATTTTTTCGATTAAGCGGAAGATAGTTTGCTTATCTTCTTCATCGAGCTGCTGAATGAGCCTCATTTGTTCGGTTGCTGTTTTATCTTCAATAACCACTTCCTGAGGGATCTTGCCATCGTAGTTTATAATCTGATCAGTTGTCATGTTAAATAGCTGGGCCATTTTTTGAAGTTCTTCCACGTTCAGCGCCCTGGAACCTTTTTCAATCTTGCTGTAAGCCGACTTATCAACACCGATATGGGTAGCCACCTCAATCTGTTTGAGGTTCTTCTCTTCCCTGATTGCCTTTATGTTATCTGCTAAGCTCATACCACAAATGTAGCTAAAAAGAACACATTTACAAAAATGTTTATAAATTGAAAACTATTGAGTTTTTATATTAGAAACTTTATTCTATTTTTGTTGTGGTGAAATTAACCACAAAAAAATATAAGCATGGAAATCAAGGAAATAAAGAACAGGCTTTCAATCTTAACTGTTCTCAATCACTACAACCTTAAACCCGACAAGAATCAACGCTTATGCTGTCCCTTCCACCCGGATAAAACTCCCAGTTTCCAGGTATACCCGGAGACCGGCACATGGACATGCTTTAGCAGTAACTGCTCAGCAGGCAGCGGCGACCAGGTTGATTTTATAATGCGAAAGGAAGTGATCACAAAACATAAGGCAATCCTGAAGGCACAGGAGCTGATGGGAGAAACCGGTGATCCCTGGCCAGGGAAAACAAAACCTGTTCCAGAAAAGAAACAGGTCCCGGAACTTACTCCTGAAAAGAGAACAGCGATTTTAACAGAAGCTTTCACTCACCTTGCAAGGAGTCTGAATAAAAGACCTGAGCAGGCAATCAAATACCTGGAATCCCGCCGGCTCGATTATAAAAGACTCTCTGTCGGCTTTGATGCCGGAACACTTCACAAAACAAAGGAAACTACCCCCAAGCAAAAGCAACTCTATCTACAAGCAGGCCTTTTGAAACCCGACAAGTTCGGAAGAGAAAACAGCTTTTATACAAGGTTTAACGGCTGCATTGTATTCCCGTTGCTTGATAAGTCAAAGAATATTTTAAGCATGTATGGAAGGCATACTGAAAAGCAGGAACATCATTACCTTGAAGGAGATCACAGGGGACTTTACCCTGGTTATCCCGATCCGGAAACAACCAGGCTGATTTTAACCGAAGCCATTATCGATGCAGCTACACTACAGCAACTGCCGCAGATAACCAAAGACTTTACGATACTAGCTCTTTACGGGGCCAACGGTTTTACAGATGAACACAGAAAAGTAATCACAGATCTGAAAGACCTCAAAGAGGTTATTTTGTTTTTCGATGGTGATGAAGCCGGATCGGAAGCAGTCAAGAACATCGCAGCCGAGTTAAAGCAAATTAGTGAAAAGCTTTTAATTACAGTTGTTGACACTCCCGAAGGTGAGGACGTTAACAGTCTTGCCCAGGGACATGAAAGTGAAATTTTTGCCCACCTTATAGAGAATCGAAAACCCTTTCTTTTTTCAATTGAAACCCCTTCAGATGAAAATAAAAAAGCCCTGGGATCTGCCGTGATTAACTTGCCGGATCATCAAAAGACCGGATCATTAAAAGTTAAGCCAGATTGCCTGATCTACGAGACAGAGAAACTACAGGTAACTCTTTGGGGAGGTATCGAGATCCACACCGTTAACAGGCTCAGGGCAACGCTGCATATACAACTCAAAAACAATCAATACGCCAGCTTCCGTGACACTGCAGATCTTTACAGTCACAGCCAGAGCGACCGGCTGATAAAGCAGGCTGCCGAGAAACTTGAGATAAGCAGCAGCATTGTAACCGAAGCTATTACAGGACTAACAAAAGAACTGGAAACTTACCGCGGCCAAAAGCGGGAAGAGAAACGTAAAAGTGAGCAGGTGAAGGAGCAACAGGGCAAGGATCTTTTCAGCCGTGACGAGATGCAAGCTGCCAGAGACTTTTTAAGCCGGTCTGGGTTAACTGAAAGAACCCACGCGCTTTTTGGTGGCCTTGGCCTGATCGGTGAGCAGGATAATGCCACACTTTTGTTCTTCATCTTCCTGACCCGGTTCTTTAAAAATCCGCTTCATGCCATAGTGATGGGAAGCACCGGGAGCGGCAAGACATACCTGCTGCAGGGAGTAGCCGCCGCAGTACCCAGGCAGCATATCCATGTGACTACCAGTTTAAGCGAAAACACCCTTTATTATACGCCCCAGGACTTTTTAAAGCACAAGATCCTGCTTCAGGAAGATCTGGACGGGGCATACAGCGCACTACTTCCCCTTCGTGAGCTGATGAGCAACCAGAGCATAAGCCGCTTTAGTACCAAGACCAATAGCCATACAGGCGACAGCAAACAGGTTTATCTGCACGTGGAAGGTCCCGTTTGTGTTGCCGGGGCAACCACCAGAGACAAGATCTATGAGGACAATGCTAACCGCAGTTTTTTGTTACAGATAGAAGAAAACCCACGTCACGAGGCAGAAGTATTGGAATACCAGGGAAAGATAGCTGCAGGACTGGTAAACATTAAGAAATATGAAGGGAGCATCAATCTATTAAAAGCTTGTCAGCTTCTTATCGAGCCGGTGGAAGTGATCATCCCTTTTGCCCCAAAGCTGGAACTGCCACCGCATGTTTTTAAAAAGATGCGCACCAAGAACCACTATTTAACCCTTATTAAAGCCGTCACGCTCTGGAATCAGCATCAGAGAAAGAGGACCACCGATCGCGAGGGAAACATCTTTTTGATCTCCACCCTGGAAGATGTCGAGTGGGCAAACTACCTGTGTCGGGATGCACTGCTTCGCAAATCGGACGAGCTTGGAGGTAAGACTCGTAACTTTTTTGAGAGCCTGAAAGAGCTTATAAAGGAGTGGAACGTGAAAACTTTTTACGCCAAGGAGATCCGCCGTCATTACCGCATGCACCCGATGGAGCTGCAAAGACGTTTAAACGAACTGGAAGCAAGGGGGCTCTTGCGTTGCGTGAGCCGTAGCAACAAGCCGGGCAATGAATACGAGATCATGATCTGGGATGATTATGATCAGTTAAGATCCGGTATTGATATCATGGGAGCGATCTTAGAGAATCTGAAAAAAGAGAAAGGAGCCTGTCCTGAGCCTGTCGAAGGAGAACCTTCACATGACCTTCACACAACCTTCACAAGTCCCGGTGTGAAGGTGGAAACTCCGATAGGTTGATAGCTACAGACTACTTTTAATAAACCTTCACAACCTTCACAGGGGGGACAAGCAGCGACACTTTTATTGTTTTCAACTGAAATCATTTTAAATGAATCCTGAAGATCTTCACAGCCCACAATTTAAGACGTTAGAGATCAGTTTTATACACTGGCTTAAAACGCTTGGTTACAGCGAATCCACCGTTACCACGAGAAAGCGGAGCATCAGGGAGTTTTTATTATATCTGGAAAGATGTGGGATCGGCACCATGGATCAGGCTGCAGGAGATAAAACAGTACGCTTCGTGAGGTATCTTAAAAGGCGGGAGAACAAGCTCTCCGGAAGCGGGCTTATGAATGCCAGCATAAACGTTGGGATAAGTTCTGTAAACAAGTTTTTTGAATATCTAAGGCAAAGTGAAAATGTAACCACTATCCCGGACAATCTGCAGTACATGGAAGAGCAATATAAACCAAGGGTCGTCCTTACACTTAAGGAGATCAGTTCAATCTATGAAGCAACCTACCTGCAGAAATGGTTTGCCAGGGCAGAAACAAAAGAGTACCAGAGGGCAATACAGCAACGGGACCGGGCAATGCTTGGAGTTTACTACGGCTGTGGACTTAGAAAAAGCGAAGGCACTAACCTCACAGTAAGCGACATATTAACAGAGAGGAAATTAGTTTTTGTCCGAAAAGGCAAAGGCTGCAAAGAAAGGTATGTCCCGGTAACGGGTAGCAACCTTTATTACCTCACTGAATATATGCAGGACGGCCGGAATCTCTTAATAACCAAATCCCAGGATAGCACTGAAGCTTTTTTTATCAATCAGTTCGGGATAAGCTGCAGCGATCAGGCATTATCAGCAAGACTCGACAGGCTTGTAAAAAACAGCGGCAGTCCCAGCCTACGGAGCAAGAAACCATCGCTTCACACTCTTCGACACTCGATAGCAACTCACCTGCTTCAATCAGGAATGGAAATAGAGATGATCCAGAAGTTCCTGGGACATGCAAGCCTTGAAAGCACACAGATCTATACACACCTGGCAAATGAATTTTAAGGAATACCGGCAGAAAAACAGCTACTCTGAAAAGAGCATCCGGGTGCAGGACAGCCATGTAAACTGTTTTAATAGCTGGTGCATAAGAGAGAATATAAGTCCTGAGGATATCACCTACGGACAGACACTGCAATTTATTGATAGTGAAAGAGAGAGAGGCATTGAAAAACAAAGCATTATAAGAGAAATAAACTCCATCCGGATTTACTTCGATCACCTCTTGGAATCCGGAGACATCAAACAGAACGTTATTAAACGCATCAGGCTAAGACAAGGGGGTAAAAAGGTCCTCCCGGAAATATTATCCCCTCTGCAACTTGAGAAGATATACCACGACTTTAATAATCTTCCCGTCTGGAATCACGGAACAGCAGTGTCAAAACTCCTGCACCAGCGGAACATAGTGATCCTGGGACTAATGATTTACCAGGGACTGGACAGTGGGGAGATCACCAGGCTTGAAACCGGCCACATTAATCTTAGTGAAGGCAAAATTTATATCCCTTCAGGCAGGAACAGCAACTCGAGAACTCTGAAACTACAGGCAAACCAGATATTACCATTTAAAACATACATGGAAGAAACCCGTCCTACTCTTCTGGAAAAACGAGACCTACAAACATCCTTTCTCTTTCCATCGAAGAAATCCAGCGACATGATCTGTAAGATAGTTGAAGCAGTGAAGAGGATCCACACGGAAATTAGAGACAGTCGCCAGATCCGTGCAAGTGCAATAATGAACTGGCTCAAGACAAACAATATCAGGCAAGTTCAATACATGGCTGGTCATAAGAGTATTCGAAGCACTGAGCAATACCGGAGCCAGGATCTGACGGACCTGACAAAACAACTTGAATTGTTCCACCCTCTCAGATGAAATGAAGGACGCAATTTGTGACCTCCAAACTTGATATCACAAATTGTGACCTCAAGATTAAATAATTAAATTTACAAATGTCAAACACGAAAATGGCAAAACAAGACTCTCAGATAATGATCCCGGATGAAGTGATCATGAGCAAGATTATCATGATCAGGGGTCAGAAAGTTATGATAAGCAATGATCTGGCTGAATTATATGGAGTGACAACGAAGAGACTTAATGAGCAGGTAAAACGAAATATTAAACGCTTCCCCGGTCATTTTATGTTCCAATTAACTGAAAATGAGAAAGAAAATGTGGTCGCAAATTGCGACCACCTCCAGAACCTGAAATACTCCCCATATTTACCTTATGCTTTTACAGAGCATGGATCTGTTATGCTTGCAAACGTTTTGAACAGTGAGAGGGCAATAGAGGCATCGATACGGATCGTAGAGATTTACATTAAAATGAGGGAGTTGGTATTGACCCATAAAGACATATTACTAAAGTTGGAACAGCTGGAAAAAAGAGTTGGCACACAGGATGAAAATATAGCCATGATCTTTCAGTATCTTAGAAAGTTTATTGACATCCAGGAAAAACCCAGGAAAGCGATAGGCTTTAAGACTCCTGGTAAAAACGAAGACTAATCCCCCCACGGCCGTGCCCTTCCGGCTTATTTTTTGTCATGCTTTTTGTCCCCTCGCACTTGCAGCACATTGTAACGCCGAAGCGTCACAAAGAGCTGCGCTGACCCTGCAAACAAAAAGGCATGGCCAAAAAATAATCCCCCAAGCTATATTAACATAATGCGGCATTATAGGCACAGCCGCACAGATCCCCCGCTCAAAAACCAAAGCTGCCCTATAATGCGCCACTATGTTAAATAGCCGCACGGCTACCCCACCACTGACCCGGACACAGTCTTAAAACTTTGGCTTAGTAAAGGTAGCTTCCGCCATCGCGCAGTCAAGGTTAAAATGAATTTTGGAATATTTATTTGATGGCTGTTTTTTTATTTTCAATTGAATCAAAAAAATATCCCAAAAACCTTGACACTTCCTCTCGCTCTCGCTGGGTCTGTATCTAAGCCAAAGTTAAGCCATAGTGTAAAGTTTAATTAGAACCATCCACAAAGAAAATCAAGGTGATCTTTTCTTTCAATTGAAACACTTTCAGTTGAAAAAAGAAAATATGTATCTTTAGAGTAATAACGTTCTTTGAAAAAAAGCCCTGCACCTGGTCATAGAAAAGCCAGAGTCCAGATATAAAAAATGGGTTTACTGGTACACCTATTGCCTCAATAACCCACTGAAGTACACAGATCCTAGTGGATATTCTGCATCTGTGACTGGTGATGGAGATCCAGATCCCTGGGCTGCATATATCCGGGCATCAATGAGAGGCTATACGGGTGGATATGGGAATTTCTCTGATCAGTATTACGACAAATACTATGAATATTTATTTACCGGAGGTGGTGGCGGATTTAGTGGTAGTGGTGGCGGGTCAACTTCAATGACTTTTACCTGGCATACATGGAATGATCATAATGAAGTTGTAAATGGTGAAGTCTTTGTTACCTCAGAAAAAATTAACCAGAGTGTGACAATCCAAGTTTTATTTGATGCAGGTAACTACCAAAACAATGGAATGAATCCAAATAATGGAGGAAGTCCATTATCTACGTGGCCAAGTTGGGTCAATAATGGAGCGAATGCCGCAGCTTATGGTGCAACCGTAAAAGGTGGCAGCGCAGGGATGTTAAAAACTAGTGCTACCTTGAGATACTACCCCAGTGCATGGACAGGCAACCAGTATATTAAAACCTACAACCTGACCAAAGTTGGAACTGGTGTTGGATATGGTACTTCATTTGTTGGGGCTGGACTGGGAGCGGTTAATTTTGCTCTATCAGATAAGAGTTGGGGTGATTACGGAGCTTTAGGAATATCTCTGACATCTGCCGCTTTAACATGTTTTCCTTATACTACACCTATAGGAATCGGAATAGGAGTTGTGGACATTACTGGAGGATTTAATGGTTTTTATAATTACCTGGATAACCATCAGGAGTTTTATAATAATACGGGAGGTGTGATACTACCCATTAACAATATTCCCACATTCATTCCAATACGCAGGCCATGAACCCTTACTACTACCTGTTCTATAAGCTAACCCGGTTCCTGAACAAGAAAGGGAATAATGAATGGGGGCCAGTTTATGCATTATCAGTACTGATTGGGTGGAATATAGGTATGGCCTTTATTAAAGTTTTGCCAATTACCCATGAAAACTTCATCAGTAAGTATAAAACTGTTCTGATTATTATATTTGTTTCCTTATTTATTACGAATTGTATTCTATTCCTTAATAAAAAGCGAGTTAAAGAAATCATAAATCGTTATCAAGTAGAATCTGAGACGAGCAGGAAGATCGGGAACTTTTTGGTTATCCTGTATGTCGTGTTCTCTCTGGGACTAATATTATTTATATAGTAAAAATGCCTCGGTTCTCCGGGGCTTTTAGCTTTATAGTGCTGCTACATTCTTAGCGAAGAAGTCCTTAAACTTCTTATTTGTAAGCATCTTTTCTATGAGCCGTAATATGGTTTGCTTATCTTCCTCGTCGAGCTGTTGAATGAGCCTCATTTGCTCTGTTGCTGTTTTGTCTTCAATTACCACTTCCTGAGGGATCTTGCCATCGTAGTTTATAATCTGGTCGGTGGTCATATTAAATAGCTGTGCCATTTTTTGCAGCTCTTCCACGGTTAATGCCCTGGAACCTTTTTCAATCTTGCTGTAAGCCGACTTATCAACACCTATATGGGTAGCCACCTCAATCTGTTTGAGGTTCTTCTCTTCCCTGATTGCCTTTATGTTATCTGCTAAGCTCATATCACAAATGTAGCTAAAAAGAACACATTTACAAAAATGTTTATAAATTGAAAACTATTGAGTTTTTATATTAGAAACTTTATTCTATTTTTGTTGTGGTGAAATTAACCACAATAAAATTTCAAGCATGGAAATCAAAGAAATAAAGAACCGGCTTTCAATCTTAACTGTTCTTGGTCACTACCACCTGAAGCCTGACAAGAACCACCGTCTATGCTGCCCCTTCCACTCCGATAAAACGCCCAGCTTCCAGGTCTACCCTGAAACCGGAACCTGGACCTGCTTCAGCAGTAATTGCAGTGCCGGTAGCGGAGATCAAGTGGACTTCATTATGAGAAAAGAAGGAATTACAAAACACATGGCGATCCTGAAAGCACAGGAGTTGATTGGTGCTCCGGGAGATCCCGGGCCACAGAACTCAAAACCTTCTCCGGAAAAGAAACCAGCCCCCGATCTTACCACTGATCAGCGAACGGAAATATTAACGGAAGCTTTCACTCACTTTGCCCGGAGTTTAAGTGTAAAACCTGAAAAAGCCATTAACTACCTGGCATTCCGCAAACTCGATTACAAAAAACTTGCGATTGGTTACGATGCCGGAACGCTACACAAGATCAAAGAAACCACCCCAAAACAAAAGCAGCTTTACCTGCAGGCCGGATTATTAAAGCCCGATAAGTTCTCAAGAGAAAACAGTTTTTATACAAGGTTTGGTGGCTGCATAGTGTTCCCGCTCCTTGACAATACAAAGAACATAGTAAGCATGTACGGCAGGCATACGGAAAAACAGGAACATCATTACCTTGAGGGTGACCACAAAGGACTCTATCCTAATTACCCTGATCCGGGAACAACCAGACTGATTTTAACTGAAGCTATTATAGATGCAGCCACACTTTTGCAACTGCCGGAGATAACCAAAGACTTTGCAATCCTTGCACTATACGGGACCAACGGTTTTACAGACGAGCATAGAAAAACCATAGCGGAGTTGAAGGATCTCAAAGAAGTAATCTTGTTCTTCGATGGTGATGAAGCCGGAGCAGAAGCCACAAAACGCATTGCAGGAGAAATAAAGCAAATTAATGAAAAACTTATTATTAAAGTAGTAGACACACCGGAAGGCGAGGACATTAACAGTCTTTTGCAGGGTCACGAGAGTGAAATCTTTACTCACCTGATAGAGAATAGAAAACCTTTTCTTCTTTCAACTGAAAATCTTTCAATTGAAAAAGAAAAAATGCAGGAACATGTACAAACTATAAACCCGGCAACAAGTAACGGACTAAAGGTAAAAACCGACTGCCTGATCTACGAGACAAACCACCTGCAGATAACACTGTGGGGCGGCATCGAGATCCACACTGTTAACCGTCTAAGGGTAACGATGAACATACAACTTAAAAGCAATCAATATGCCAGCTTCCGTGACACGGCAGATCTTTACAGTCACAGCCAGAGCGACCGGCTGATAAAACAGGCTGCCGAGAAACTCGAGATAAGCAGCGGCATTGTAACCGAAGCTATTACGGGACTAACTAAAGAACTGGAAACTTACCGCTCACAGAAGCGGGAAGAGAAACGTAAAAGCGAGCAAGTAAAAGAGCAGCAGGGCAAGGATCTTTTTGACCGGGATCAGATGCAAGCTGCAAAAGACTTTCTTAACCGTCCGTCTTTAACAGAGAACACCTATAAGCTATTTGGGAGCATGGGCCTGATTGGGGAGCAGGACAATGCCACGCTTTTGTTCTTCATCTTTCTGACCAGGTTCTTTAAAAACCCGCTTCATGCCATCGTGATGGGAAGCACCGGGAGTGGCAAAACATACCTGCTGCAGGGAGTGGCCGCCGCCGTTCCAAAACAACATATCCATGTGACTACCAGTTTAAGCGAAAACACTCTTTATTATACGCCCGAGGACTTTTTAAAGCACAAGATCCTCCTGCAGGAAGATCTTGACGGGGCATATAGCGCCCTGTTACCGCTCAGGGAGCTGATGAGCAACCAGAGCATAAGCCGCTTTTCGACCAAAACCAACAGCCGCACCGGTGACAGCAAGCAGGTGTACCTGCACGTGGAAGGTCCAGTTTGTGTTGCCGGGGCAACAACCAAAGACAAGATCTATGAGGATAATGCCAACCGCAGTTTTTTGCTGCAGATAGAAGAAAACCCACGTCATGAGGCTGAAGTGCTGGAATACCAGGGAAAGATAGCTGCAGGCCTCGTAAGCACTAAAAATATGAAGG
>Ga0315272_10000819_pt1 | contig 15888 bp, 13 predicted proteins | sample C3_middle_MG_FD_203918 | JGI IMG/M metagenome (GOLD analysis project Ga0315272, IMG submission 203918) | Sediment microbial communities from Yellowstone Lake, YNP, Wyoming, USA - C3_middle | ecosystem: Environmental > Aquatic > Freshwater > Lake > Sediment | place: USA: Wyoming | collected...
CCCACCAACGGCTTGTAGATCAGGGGATAGGCGAGAAAGGCCGGCAGAAACCCGAGATTGAAGATATTGCAGCCCAGGGCCAGCAGACCTCCATCGGCAAAAAATAACGCCTGCACCACCAGCACCGAGGCAATGGTGATGAAGGCGGCGGCAGGCCCGAGCAGAATCGCCAGGAGAAGACCGCCGCCAAGATGGCCGCTGGAGCCGGTGGCCGGGATGGTGAAGTTGATCATCTGCGCGGCAAAGATAAAGGCGCCCAAAACGCCCATGAGCGGCGCCTTGCCCCCATCCATTTCTTTGCGCAGCTTTCTGGAACAGTATATGATGGAGCCGGCAGAAACGGCCCACATGGTTCCGCCGACCGCAGGCGACAGCAATGCGTCTGCCATGTGCATGGTATTTTTCTCCCGGTTTCGTAGCACAACTTTTTGTTTAGTAACACGCAGAAAATACAATATCCAGAAATAGGCGTCAACGCATTTTGCCCGGACAATTGTCATCCGTTACTTTTTTACAAGGAGAAGCCACATGGGAAAAACCATCCGTTTCGGGATTTCGCTGGATGAAAAACTGCTGGCAAGCTATGACCAGCTCATCGATGCCAAAGGCTATATGAACCGCTCCGAAGCGATCCGCGATCTGATCCGATCCGCCCTCGTGGAAGAAAAATGGGATGCAGCCGGAGACGCGGAAATGGTCGGCACCGTCACCCTGGTCTACAATCATCATGTCCGGGATCTTTCCGACAAGCTGACCGAACACCAGCACGCCCACCACGACCGGGTTATTTCGGCGCTCCATGTGCATCTCGACGCGCATAACTGCCTGGAGGTTCTGGTGGTGCGGGGGCCGGTGGGAGAGGTGAAACGAATCGCCAATGAACTCATCGGGGTGAAGGGAGTCAAGCATGGCCAGTTGGTCATGACCACCACCGGCGAAGAACTCCACTAAAATCCAGCCATCGCCACGACCGAACTGGCGGAAAGCAGCGTGGCGTGCTTGACAGAACTCGCCCTTTCGTCATATCCTGATACACAAAAGTAGCAGCCGCTCAAATTCCACAGGCAGGGAGCCTTCATGCGTCAGACCGTACTCTTCGTGGATGACAATCCGGTAATTCTTAAAACCATCGAACTGGCCTTTGCCAAGGAAGAATACGCGGTGCTGCTGGCCAGCAGCGGTGAAGAAGCCCTGCGGCTGGTGGAAGAGGATACTCCCCAGGTCATTGTCAGCGATTTGCGCATGCCCGGCATAAACGGCCTGGAGCTTCTCCACCGAGCCCGCCAGAAAAACCATTTCTTTGTCGGCATGATCTTCACCGCGTATCTGGACATCGACAGCATCATGCAAGCCGTGAGCGAAGAAGCGGTCTGGCGTTACATCACCAAACCTTGGCAGGACAACCGAGAATTGGTCATGGCCGTACGCAACGGTTTCCAGTACCACGAGGCCATGGCCTGCCACCGCCAAAGCGAGGAACAACTCCATCGGGCGGAACGCCTCGCTGCCTTGGGCCATCTTGTCGCCGGGATCGCCCACCAGTTCAACAATATCGATGTGGGCATCCTGGGCTATGTGCAGATGGCCTTGCTCCATAAGGATCTGCCGGATGAGGTCCGTGAACACCTGGAACAGGTCAAGGTATTTAGCAAGCGCGGCACAGAGATCGTCAGGGAGCTGGCCACCTTCAGCGACCAGAGCGCCCAGTGGGGTTTTACCCACGGTAGCCTGACGGATACAGTGATCGATGCCCTTTCCTTCTGCCGCAAAGAGATGGAGACTGCGGGAATCCAGATCGAAACCGAGTTTGCCAAGGACTGCACCGCGGTGCTTAATTTCGGCCTGGCCAAACAGCTGATCATGAACCTGATCCGCAATGCAGCCCACGCCACCTTGGAGAAAGAGGTGCGCACCGTGCGCATCGAAACCGGAAAACAAGACGAAAATGTTTTTGTCCGGGTCACGGATAACGGCTGCGGTATCTCCAAGGCGTATCTGCCAAAAATATTCGACCCGTTTTTCACCACCAAGGGCGCCCAGGCAGCGCCAGGCTCCGCGCAGGCCGCCGTTTCCGGGGTTGGCCTGGGCTTGAGCCTGAGCCAGACCGTGGCCCAGGCCCATCGCGGCGTGATCACGGTTAAGTCAACCCCGGACAAAGGCTCGTGCTTCACCTTCAGCCTGCCCGGGGCCTAAGTCTAAACAGCCACAGGATGGCGCATCTGCTTCGAAGTCTCGCTTCGCTCGCTTATCTGTCATCGGCCTGTTCGCATACCTGATGTATGGCGAACAAACCTCTTTCGCGCATCTGCACCACCCTGTGATCGTTTACAAATTATGGGGTAACTCTGATCTCTGGTCCTCGCCAGCATCACACCGCAAAATCAACCTCCTGCACCGTCCCGGTTCCGCCGGTTTCCCCCAAAAAAATCGAACTTTCCCGAAGCTGCCCCTGCAAGACATTGCCGCTGTCTTTTAGGGCAAAGGCTGTTTTCGCCGGATTGAGAAAGATGGCGCCGACATTATTTTGGGCAAGGCTGGTCAGCGACTCGTTTCCGGCCTGGTCCCGCATCCAGACCCGCAGCTGGGCATATAACGGGTCGTTTTCATCAAGCCAGCCGTTGCCGTCGCTATCCAGCTTGGCCAACTCGCCAAATCCCTGGCCGGTGGCCGGGCCGAAAAGCTCCAGCCCGTTGTTGATCTTGCCGTCTTGGTTGCGGTCCAATGCGAGAAATCCGCTGCCAGGGGCAAATCCGGAAATCTGCTCGGTATTGCCATCCCCATCAAGGTCAAAGGTGAAACGACCACTGCTCAACTCCACCGCCTTGCCATTAAAATTGATGACCAGCGGATCAACCAACTTGGCGTCTCCGGCCCGGACCTGCACGCTGGTCGTGGAGACGAACTCCCGCTGCATGGCGAGCTGTATCTGAAAATCAATGGTCTGCCCGTCTACGGTGACAACCTGGCCACTGGCGGAAAAATGCAAGGCTTCCTGCTCGTTCACCGTTTCTTTCAGGTCGTATTCAAGGCCCCAGCCCTGGCGGACAGGCGGGTTTTCTCCCTGAGCAGCGGCCCCGGAATCTGGACCGCTATTTTCAACGGCAGCCGACTCAAAATTGGCAATACGAATCTTCCGGCCGGTAAGCGCTTCAAGAATAAGGCGCATGGCCTTGAGCTTCGGGTCTTCCGGTGGGGAGGCATCAGCCGGTGCGCCGGCGGCAGTATCGGCCACCAGCGACTGGCCCGTCGCCTGCTGCAGTTGCCGGGCCTCCGGAGAGATCAGCACCTGCGCGGCGGCGGGCTCTTCTTCCCCAGCAAAAACAGGCCGCTTATCGCCCACCCAAAGGCGGAGTGATTCTTCCTTGGCGTGTTCTTCGTGTAATGCGTGGGTGCTTGCCAGGCTGACGGCAGCAGTGGCGATTTTCATGGCGAAACCCTCCTTGAAGAGGATTTGCCTCTTCAAGGATACGTTTCGGCTTTTTGGAAGAAAAACTTGAGAAAGAGAACTTGTTTCTGCGGCTGAAGCCGTTTCACGCGGCAGCCTTTGCAGTCAACAGCATCGATGTGCCGGGCAAAGCGTGCTTGGCGCAGACGATTTTTCTTTGCCAGTTTGCCGCATTTCCCGTATCCTGTAGTCTATGAACCTGCGCGATTTCCTGAAAAAAGTCAAAGACCTGCCCACCATTTCCGCAGTGGCCAACGAGATCAATATCGCCGACAAGAACGACTTGCTCACCGCGAAATCCCTTGGCGCGATCATTACCCGCGACCCCGCCCTCACCGCCACGGTCCTGAAACTCGCCAACTCCGCCTATTACGGAATGGCCGGGGAGATAAACAACATCGAACGGGCGGTTACGATCCTGGGTTTTGACACCATCAAACATCTGGCCCTGGCCATCTCCGTATTCCATGTTTTCAAAACGCGGGAAGGTCAGCTCATTGACCTGAAAGACCTCTGGTATCATTCCCTTGGCGTTGGTCTTGCGGCAAAGCATCTTTCCCTGCACAGCCCGGTGCGGACCTGCGACAAAACCCTGCCGGAGCAGGCATTTATCTGCGGCATCCTGCACGACATAGGCAAGATCGCCTTTGTCCAGAATCTGCCCACCGAAATGGCCGAGATCTTAAAACAAACCAAAAGCGGGACGCTTACCCAGCACGAAATCGAAAAAAACATCCTCGGTTTCAATCACCAAAGGGCCGGACAGGCCATGGCCGAATTATGGAATTTCCCGGAGGATTACCAGACCGTGATCCGACTGCACCACGCTCCTACCGCCGCCACCATAGGCGACAACCCAAAAGTGACCGCCCTGGTCATGGCGGTTTACCTGGGCAACAAAATCGCCAAGGCCCTGCACCTGGGGGAAAGCACGGACCCACACATGGCACAGGTGACGCCGGAGGACCTGAGAACCATGGGAATCACCAAACAGGGCCTGCCCGAAATTGTCCAGGAGATCAAAAACGAGTATGGCCAATGCCTTGAAGCCTGGTCATATGAGCTGTGAGTTTTAGCTAGCAGCTTTAAGCCGTTAGAGCTGTCAGCTAAAAACTAAAGGCTGCTGGCTGTCTTCCCATCACTCCTTAACGCTGACAAAAACCCCCTGGTTTGGCGGGTCCAGATCATAATAGCGCTTCAGCAACATAATGCTGGACGCGACAAGAACAGTTCCCTTGGTGAGCAATAAAATCCCGGTGCCACTGAACACATCCCGGCTTGACTCCATCCCTTCCTGCAAATCGTTGGGCAGCAGTTCGATCTCGACATGGTCTGTCTTGGGTCGATTTTTTTTATAAAAAGCCTCGGCCTGCTCAAAAACCACGGGGATCAACTTGGGGTCGAAAAAAGCTCCCTTCAGAAGCTCTACCTCCTTGCGCAGGATATCAAAACCGGTGGCCCCCATGGCTTGGCGAATTTTCTTGTCAATATAATCGACCAGCGTGATAATCCTGGCGCCCTGGGGAATATCCGCCTTCTTCAGCCCGTCGGGAAAACCGCTGCCGTCGTAATTTTCATGGTGGGCGCGGATGAGCAGCCCTGCTTCCCGCAGCTCTTCAATCCTGTCAATGGCCGCCTGGCCGCGGACCGGATGCTGCAGATACTCCTCCCGCTCCGCAAAATTCATCTGCTCGGCCTCCCGCGCCAGCATGATGTCGGGGATGCCGATCTTGCCGATATCATGGAGCAAGGCAGCCACCATGACGGTTTCCCGCGCCTCGCTTTCCATGCCCAATTGTTTGGCGACATTCACCGCAATCTCGGCGACATTGCGGGAGTGGGCCCGCATCCGTTTGTCGCGCAACTCGATGAGTCCGGAAAACGCAATGATGGTGTTCTTGAAGTTGATCCGCAGCCTGCTGTTGATCGCCCGCACACTATCATAACTCTTCTGGAGTTCCATGGTCTGTTCCTGGACAATGGATTCCAGCTCCGTGTTCCACTTTTTCAACTCGACATTCTGCTGCTTGACAATGGCGGCCAACCGCTTGTTTTCGGTGAGCAGATGATACATGTGCAAGGCGCCCTTGACCGCCTGAACAAGCTCGTCATCGTTCCAGGGCTTGTTCAGATAACGGAAGGTGCCGCCCCGGTTGATAGCATCGATGGCGGCATTGACATCGGCATAGCCGGTGAGCAGAATCCTGATGGACTGGGGGGAGATCGCCTTGGATTTTTCCAAGAAATCAACGCCGGTCATCTCCGGCATCCTCTGGTCGGAGACAATGACGCCGACCTCTTTTTCCCTGGCAAGGATTTCCAAGCCCTTGGCCCCGGAGGAGGCGGTGAAGACCTCAACCTCTTCATCCATGAACAACCGTTGCAGGGAACGCAGGATATTTTCCTCATCGTCCACAAAAAGAATCTTTCCCTTTCCCTGAGCGGAAGAGCTTGCCGTCTCGATCATTGTTTCTCATCTCCTGTTGCAGGCAGGGGCATCGGCACGATGTTCATCCCGCAATTTGCGCAATCAAACACCAGCACCGTTCCGGACTGCCCATCCGGTTCATTCATCATGACTCCCCGCACACAAAACTGCTGCCCGGAAAGAGCAAGCACCCTGCTGACCCCCTTGCCCGGCTGAGCCTCTTCCAGCAAAGCGGCCCAGTCCGGAGGCAGCACCTCCGCCACCGTCTCGCCAAGGATGGAGTGACGAAAATTCCGCAGCGCCTCTTCGGCAAAGCGATTTCGCTGCACCAGTAGCCCAGTCCGGTCAAAACCAAGCACCCCCATGGGCAGGGTATTCAGGATGACCTGACTGTGTCTCAGCACCTTGTTCTGAAACAAAAGCTCTTCCGTGCGTTCCACCACTTTCTCTTCAAGCTGCAAGGCAATGCGGGCAAGTTCATCATTGGCTTGCCGCAACTCTTCATTGAGCTCCCTATTCGCCTGAACCAAAAAATACCGCTCCACAGCCTTGGCGATGGCGACCTTGAGTTCCTCGTCGTTCCAAGGCTTGGGGATGAACTTGTAGACCTGGCCCTCGTTGATCGCCGCCACCACGGCAGCGGTGTCGGCATAGCCGGAAAGCACGATGCGGACAGTATCCGGCCAGCGATCATGCACCTCCTTGAAAAAAGCAACCCCGTCCATCTCCGGCATCCGGTAGTCGGAAATCACCACCTGGATCGGCTGGTGCTGTTCCAAAAGGGAGAGCCCCTCCTGACCTGATTCTGCGGTGAGGATTTCATAGTTCTCGTCAAGGAAAAGACGCTTCAGGGATTTCAAGACGTTCGCTTCGTCATCCACGCAGAGAATTGTCACATCTCCTGCCATTAACATACCGCAGCCCTCACTCCGTCTTCACCGGCAAGGTCACGACAAAGGTCGTTCCCTTGCCCGGTTCGCTGGTCACCTCAATCTTGCCGCCATGCTTCTTGGTCACGATATCGTACACTATACTCAAACCCAATCCGGTTCCCTTACCCACCTCCTTGGTGGTGAAAAACGGTTCAAAGATTTTGTTCAGGGCTTCCTGGGGGATGCCGGAGCCTGAATCGGCAATGGCGATGGTTATCTCCGTTTCACTCGCCCTGGTGGTGATCGCGATCTCGCCCTTGGTCTCAATGGCCTGGGCCGCATTGACCAGAAGATTCATGAATACCTGGTTGAGCTGCTGCGGATAGCAGCGGGTCTGGGGCAGATCGCCGTAGTCTTTTTTTACGGTACACTTGTATTTGAGCTCATTCCAGATGATATTCAAGGTGTCATCCAGACACTGGTTGATATCGGCCAGGCTGTAGTCGGATTGATCAACCCTGGAGAAACTTTTCAGGTTCTGGACGATCTTGCGCACCCGTTCCACACCGTCCAGGGATTCGGCAATCAGGGATGGCAGGTCTTCGAGAATAGGTTCTATCTTGAGCTGCCTGCTGATCTCGGCAAGGCGGACGGCACGGTCATCACCCGCCTTCTGGGGGAATATCTCCGCCTGACTCTTTAAAAATTCCGCCACCTTCGCCGTATATTTTTGCAGGGTACCAAGGTTGCTGGTGACAAAGCCGATGGGGTTGTTGATCTCGTGGGCTACGCCTGCGGCCAACTGGCCGATGGAAGCCATTTTCTCCTGGTGGACAAACTGGGACTGGGTTGCTTTCAGTTCATCATAGGCCTTCTGCAACTCGCTGTTCTTTTTGTCTATGATCTGCATCATATGACTGAACTGGATGCCGATCCGCACCACCGGATCATCGGCAGCCTCCTGATAAAATTCGCAGGCCATGCAATTGTTAAACTTCTGGGCGAACTTGCCCTGCACTTTCCCCTTGCAGCGGGTTCCGGCAATGGTCCAGCATTGCAGCGGCTCCCGCCCGAAACAGGCGCAATTTTCCTGGCCGCATTGCATCATCTTCCAGCAGGGCTCATGGGCCGGGGGCAGGGTGAAAAAAAACTCTTCTGTATCCCCCGTATCCCCAGCGGTAACCCGCTGGATCATGGTGGAAATCTCCCCAAGAGCGCCTTCAAGCTTTTTCCTGTCCTGCTCGATTTTCAGCAAAATCCGCTTGCGTTCGGAGATATCATGGAGGGCAAGGATACGCTGCGGCCCACCGTTTTTGATTTCAGGAAGATAGCTGGTTTGCTGGAAAACCCTACCACTGGCCGCATGAACCAACTCATCCGGGTGAACGTCGGCCTGCTTTGAGTCCTGGCGCAAGCCAATTTTTTTGGCAAGATCTTCCCAGCTTCGACCAAGAATCTCCGGGTACGACTTTCCCAGAAAATCGCACACCGCCTTGTTGCAGCGCTGCACTTCCCCGGCGGCATTGAGCAGAAGAACCAGGTCGGAAACCCCGTCCATGGCCATGGTCCATTCATCCTTGGCCCGTTTGACCTGGGCAAAAAGCAGCTTCAGCTCCTCATGCTCCCGTTGCGCCGATGTCAATTGATTATCCTCATCCATCCGCTCCCCTCCGCGGCTGGATAACTCCTTCATAATACAAAAAAGCATCGCGGATCTGGGCTCGCAATTGCCCGTCCTCCCAAGGCTTAACGAAAAATTTATAGATGGCGCCCTCGTTGACCGCCTGAACAACGGTTTCCAACTCCGCATACCCGGAAAGAACCATGCGCACGGTGTCCGGGTAGAGCGCCTTGACGCGGCCAAGAAACTCGGCGCCGGTCATTGCTGGCATCCGCTGGTCGGAAAGAATCACCTGCACCGGGTGCTTGGCCAGGATCTCAAGCCCCTCGTGGGCGTTGGTTGCGGTAAAAATTGCATACCCTTCGTCAACCAGCATCCGCTGGAGGGCGGCAAGGATATGGGGTTCGTCATCGACGATGAGCAGGGTGCGCGATTGGAGAAGAGCTTCCGGCATCGGCAGATGCTTGCCCTGCCGCACCAACTCGGCAAACTCCTCGGCGGGCAGGGGTTTGCTGAAGAGATACCCCTGCATTTCATCGCAGCCGTTTTGCCGCAAATACCCCGCCTGCGCCTCGGTCTCGACGCCTTCGGCCACCACGCCGACCCGCATCCGATGCGCCAGGGCAATAATCGAAGTGGCAATGGTCGCAGCCGCTGGATCGGTGACAATATCGGTTACAAAGGAGCGGTCTATCTTCATCTGGTCGATGGGAAAACGGCCCAAATAAGCAAGGCTGGAATACCCGGTGCCAAAATCATCGAGAGAAAGACGGATGCCAAGACGCTTCAGGGCGGTCATACGCGCCACCGCTTCTTCCGGCGCTTCCATGAGCATGCTCTCGGTCAGCTCCAGCATCAGGTGCGAAGGCTCCACCCCATGCTGCGCCAGAGCCTGAATGACCTCATCCTCCAAGCCGCCGCAGCGAAACTGACGGGCCGAAACGTTGACCGCCACCTTGATCTCCGCCAGTCCTGCCTCCTGCCAGGCGCGCATCTGCCGACAGGCGTCTCGGATCACCCATCCGCCGATACCCTCGATCAAGCCGTTTTTCTCGGCGGCGGGGATAAACTCCAACGGCGACACCAGGCCGCCATCCGGTTGCCGCCAACGCAGCAGGGCCTCGGCCCCCAAAATACGGCCGCTGCGCAGATCGACCTTGGGCTGGTAATACAGAACAAATTCCTCCTGGGCCAAGGCGCGGCGCAGGGCATCCTCCATTATCAGGGTAGCGCGGGCCTGGACATTCAGCTCGCTGGTGTAATAACAAAACTGCCTGCCTCCCAACTCCTTGGCCCGGTGCACCGCCGCATCAGCCCCCACCAGCAGGGCCTGTGCCGTGTCTCCGTCCTGGGGATAAACGCTGATGCCGACACTGGCCCGCACATAGGCCTTGCAGCCGTCCGGCAGGATAAACGGCGTCTCCAAGGATGCCTGGATACTGCGCGCCATGATCTCCGCTTCCTGGTACTCATGCAGCGCTTCCAGCACCAGAACAAACTGGTCCCCGGCCAGACGCGACAGGGTGTCCTCCTCCCGCAATCTGGCACGCAGCCTTTGTGTAACCGCAACCAGCATGGCATCGCCCGCGGCATGCCCATGGCTGTCGTTGATGGTCTTGAACTGATCCAGATCGACCACCACCACCGCCGCCCGATTCCCCTCACGACCGGCCCGTTCCAGGGTGTGTTGCAGCCGCGCCTCCAGCAGCAGACGGTTGGGCAAGCCGGTGAGCGGGTCATAATGGACCAACCGCTGAAACCGCTCTTCGTTCAGCCTGAGCTGGCTAAGATCCGTGACCACGCCAACGTAATGGGCAAGCTCGCCCTGTTCGTTGCAAACAGCGTTGAGGGTGAGCAACTCGGGATAAATCTCGCCATCCTTGCGCCGGTTCCAGATTTCGCCCTGCCAGTAGCCGGTTTCCCGCAGACTCGTCCACATGGCCTGATAGAATGCGCGATCGTGCCGCCCGGAACTTAAAATACTCGGGCTTTTGCCAAGAACCTCGGCTGCGGCATATCCGGTGATCTCCGTAAAGGCCGGGTTGACGGCAAGAATCTTGGGAACAAGATCAGTGATCATCACCGCATCGCGGGTGGTGGCCAGGATTGCGGCATCAATCCGCAAAGCCTCCTCGGCCGACCATGGCGCGCTGTACCCATCCCTCATCTTACGGTCTCCAAATACGATGGGCCCGTAACAACTGCCCTTCGACAGGCTCAGGGCGAACGGTAACCAGCTTGAAATCATTATTGTCTCTTCCGTTCATGCTGAGCCTGTCGAAGCACAATAAAGTATTTTGCAAGAACCTCTCCAGATATTCCAATCGCCTAGACTCTTCAGCCTCAGAAGCCATTGTCCCGCGCTTTATCAAGCACATTTCTGATTGTCTCCACCAACTCTTTACGCAGAACAGGCTTCATGAGAAAGGCGTCAATCCCCAAAGCCCTGGCTTTTATCTCATCAATCATATTGCTGAATCCCGTGCAGAGGATGATGGGGATATCCGGTCGTATTTTTTTCATCTCCAGCACCAGTTGATCGCCGGTCAGACGCGGCATGGTCTGATCGGTGAGGATCAGATCAAAATCTTGTGGTGCAAGGCGAAAAGCCTCCAGAGCCTCGACGCTGCTGTTTTTCGCTGTGACATGGTAGCCATGAAATTCCAGCATCTTCTGCATGGACTCGACAATGGTCAACTCGTCATCCACCAGCAGAATCCGCTCATCGCCTGTCACCATCGGCGCGCTCAGGATAGCGGTCAAGCCTTCCGCAGCCTTGCCCAGCACGGGGAAATACACATGGAATGACGCCCCTTGCCCAGGCTCGCTGTACACCCGGATGTCCCCGCCGTATTTTTTCACGATTCCCAGGACAACGGCAAGACCGAGCCCGGTACCCTCCCCGTGTTTTCTCGTGGTGAAGTAGGGATCAAATATCCGCTCCATGGTCGCCTGGTCCATGCCTAGCCCGGTATCGCTCACCGTGAGGACGAGATAGAGGCCAGGAGGTAACCTGCTGTCTGGGGAGTCATCGCCGTCGCCGATTTCCACCTGGGACAAGGCCACCTCCATGAGCCCGCCCTGCTCCCGCATGGCATGATAGGCGTTGGTGCAGAGATTCATGACAATCTGGTGGATTTGGGTCGGGTCCGCAAGAATGGTGACGCCCTCGCCTTCAAGCCGCTGCGACACCTCGATGGTGCTGGGCAGCGAGGCCTTCAGCAACTTGAGGGATTCCTTGACCACCGGAACGACCTGAACCGGGCAGGTCTCATGCTCCCGTTCCCGACTGAAGGTCAGGATCTGTTTCACCAGCTCCTTGGCCCGATTGGCAGCCTTGTACACCTCTTGCAAATTCTGCCAGGTGGCACTGCCTGTCTCCTCCGTTGCCATGACCATGTCTGTGTAGGCAATAATCGGCACCAGGATGTTGTTGAAGTCATGGGCGATGCCGCCAGCCAGGGTGCCGATGGCCTCCATTTTCTGGGTCGTGCGGATCTGCGTTTCCAGATCGGTCTTTTCCTGCTCCGCCCGTTTGCGGGATGTGATATTGGTGGCAATCTCCATCCGGACATATCTGCCGTCGGTCCACTCGATGGCCTGATCCCGGCATTCATACCACTCGTTGTTCACTGTGTTCTGAAACTCCCAGACACAAACCCCTGTCGGCCTTCCAGCACCGTCCCGCAAGCGCTCGTTGGTGCAAAAAGCACACGGCCCGGTCTGCCCGGTTTGCAGGGTCTGCCAGCAGATCTGCCCGGCAATATCCCCCCAGATATCCCGGCCATACTTGTTCACAAAGAGAAGCTCATAGGTTTCAAAATCGGCGACATAGACCAGGCCGTCCATGCTGTCCACCAGGGTCTTGAACCGCTGCTGGGCATTGAACGTTTCTTTCTCCAAACGGCTGCGTTCGGTTACATCCCTGATGATGCCGCCGAAATTGATTTCTCCCTCAGAAAACCAGCTTGAAATATTGAGTTCCAGGGCAAACTCGCTCCCGTCCTTCCGCCTGCCCTCAAAGGCAAAGGCTTTGCCAAGATACTGGGACACACCCGTGGCAACACACCTCTTCATTCCCGCAAGATGCCGCTCCAGATACCGCTGGGGCATAAGGATAGCCAACGGCTTGCCTTCAAGCTCCTTTTCGCAATAACCAAACATCTTCTCCGCCGCGCTGTTGGCCGTAAGAATTTCCCCGTGGGCGTTGCTTATCACGATTGCGTCATGGGAGGCTTCGATAAGGGAGCGGAACCGCTCCTCGGATTTCAGTAAGGTTTCGACCTGTTGCTCCAGTTCGCGATTCAGTCGCCTGTTGTCATCAAGTGTTCTTGAAAGATTGGGCAGGTTGAGCATCCGGGGCAGAAACGGCAGCAAAAACAGGGCCGTGGCAATGGAGACCAGGGCCGTGATCGTCTTGACCACTCCCTCCTCCCAGTAAGAAGGCACGTAGATCGTCCAGGCGGCAAAAAAATGCGTGAGGCCGCAGGAAAAAATAAAGGCGGCGAAGAGAAGAAACATCCAAAAAAATGGCAGATCCCACCGCTTAAACACCAGATAGAAAAGCGCCCCTGCGATCAAAAAATAGGCCAGGCCGGTGATAATATCCGAACCAACGTGAAGCCAGAGCAGCGCCGGATCCCAGACAAGACAATACCCGTGCGGCATAAAATCCGTTGACTGGGAAAATTGCTCGAAAAATTCACGCATGCCCATGCCCTTTTTCGTTGGAAAAACCCGACCTGCCGCCCGCGCATAACGGACTGTATCCCAATTATGGTATCATAATCGTCCGAGCAAAAAAGATAAAAAAAGGGGTGTAACACGATCAGATTCCCCGGAGAAAAACTAAATTAGACCCTACCCCACTCCTGTGCTACTATGAGGCGTACAGAGTCGCTTTCTTAGCGAACAACACGGGGCCGTCACATCGTATGAAATTCAAGCTTATTTTTCTCGCCCTCGGACTCCTTGCCCTTGCCGCCTCCGTCACCGGCGGGATCGTCTATTTTCATACGGTCAACACACTGATTCATGACCAGGCCTGGAAGGCAGCACAAGATAGCATCGAGCATCTCGACAAAGGTATTTCCTCAAGTCTGAAAACCGACCAAAAAGCTGTGGAAGTTCTGGCCGAAATGTGGTCGGTCCAGAATTTTTTCAACACCCAGCAAAGCCCGGAGACCCTGGCCGAGGTTCAATTCGCCCTAGACGATTTTAGGGAAGCCTACAACGCAACACGTTGCTGCCTACTCGACCGCAACGGCCTTGTTATCGCGGCCAGCTCCGGAAAAAATGACCCTGTGCAGATCGGCGATGATTATTCCAAGCGTCCATTTTTCAAAAAAGCGCTGGCAGGAGACCTCTCCACCACCCTGGCTCAAGGGATTACGAGCAAGGGCCCGGCCATCAACCTGAGCCATGCGATTCTCTCAGAAAATACGGCACTGGGCGTCGCCCTGATCACCGTGCCGCTGGCTGATATCGAAGGAATATTCGCCCATTCCAGCGGGGTCGTCACCTTGACCGACGAACACAACCTCGTCTTTGCCACCAACAAGCAGGAGTGGCTTTTTCGGGTAATGGGAACTGCCTCGGCGGAAGCGCTCGCAGATCTTGCCGAAAACAAGCTGCTCTTGGGCGAGACACCCCGCCAACTTCCGGTAGTCTTTGATAAGACCCGTGGCACAGCGCTCTTCCCCGATGGCAAGGGGTATCTTGTTTCCAGTTCCGCGCTCTCAGGTGCGCCGAACTGGAAAATCAGCTATTTCCAGGAACATGGCCAGATAGACGCCGGACTTTACCAGGCCTTGTTCGGCAAGGCCGGACTGCTTCTGGCCGGAATGACTATTTTTGTGTTTGGGGCCATGGCCTATCTTTTTCGGCAGGCGGATATATTCCTGCAGCAACGGGAAGTGGCGGAAAAAAAGGCCGAATCCGCCAATCTCTTTCTCTCCCAGATTCTGGATGTGGCCGCTGATGGCATGCGGGTTGTTAACAAGAATTTCACCATTTTGCAGGTCAACAAGACCTTTATCGCTATGACGGGAATGGAGGAAAAAGATATCCTGGGCAAGAAATGCCATGATATCTTCTGGGGTCCAGTCTGCAACACCGAAGACTGCCCCATGCGACAGATACTGGCCGGGGAAAAACGAGTTAATTACGAATCAGTCAAGGAAAGCTTGGCCGGGGAAATCATCAACTGTTGGGTCATCGCTGTCCCTCTCTACAACACGGACAACGAGTTTGTTGGCATCCTGGAAAGCTATCGGGATATCACGAACATGCCATGGCAACCTCCCTCAACAAGACCCGCATGCTTGCCGAAGAACTTGCCCTGGCCCACGACACCCTCAAGCAGAGCCAGGCCCAGATCCTGCAGCAGGAAAAGATGGCCTCTGTTGGCCAGTTGGCCGCAGGCGTGGCCCACGAAATCAACAATCCCATGGGCTTTATCTCGAGCAACTTAAGCTCACTGACAAAATATCTGGAGCGCCTCACGGAGTTTATCAGGGCTCTGGAAACAAAACTCCCGCCAGATGCCCCGGACGAAGAACTGGCCGCCCTGCGCAAAAACCTCAAGATTGACTATATCTTGGAAGACGCCGTACATCTGGTGGAAGAATCCCTGGACGGCGCGGGCCGGGTCAAGAAAATCGTCCAGGGGCTCAAGAATTTCTCCCGAATCGATCAGGCCGAACGGTTGGCCGCTGATATCAACGAATGCCTGGACACCACCATCAACATCGTCTGGAACGAACTGAAATACAAATGCGAGGTGAAAAAGGAATACGGAGAGCTGCCGCAAACGGTCTGCAATCCGCAGCAGCTTAACCAGATGTTCATGAACCTGCTGGTCAACGCGGCCCAGGCCATTGAAACCAAGGGAGAGATCGGGATCAAAACCTGGGCCGACCTGGATTTTATCTACATCCACATCAGCGACACCGGCAGCGGGATTCCCCAGGAAAAGCTCAAACGGATCTTCGAACCGTTCTATACGACCAAAGAGGTGGGCAAGGGCACGGGGTTGGGCTTGAGCATCGTTTACGACATCGTGGTCAAGAACCACCAGGGCGACATCCAGGTGGAAAGCGTTGAGGGCAAGGGCACCACCTTCACGGTCAAGATTCCGGTGATCACCACGCCGCCTGCGGGGCAATAGCCTGCTATTATGAACGGAACACTTTTGCTCCCCCCCTTTGTTAAAGGGGGAGGCGAAGATTACAGCGGCACCAGCTCCACCTCGCCCCAAGCACCCAGCTCCTCGCCCCGAATGATGACCACCCCCAGAACCCCAGGCACGGAAGAACCCTTGGCCAGCGCAAGCTCAAGGCTTTGCCCCGGCTGCACCGCGTTGCCCACCAAGGTGGCCACTGCATCGGCCAGGGCGGTATCCTTGGCCAGGACAGTGACGGCGTCGGCCTCACCCAAACTCAGGGAATGCCCCACGGTGCCGGAGGAGGTGCAGATGCCAATGGGCATGAGGCTTGCGGCAATCTTCAGCCCCACCCGGTTG
>Ga0315272_10000820_pt1 | contig 15886 bp, 14 predicted proteins | sample C3_middle_MG_FD_203918 | JGI IMG/M metagenome (GOLD analysis project Ga0315272, IMG submission 203918) | Sediment microbial communities from Yellowstone Lake, YNP, Wyoming, USA - C3_middle | ecosystem: Environmental > Aquatic > Freshwater > Lake > Sediment | place: USA: Wyoming | collected...
TTGTTGGCTAGCGACAAGCTTTACTTCCGCAAGGTATGGGCGGAGAAAACCTTCAACGAAACCTTCAACGATTTCTTCAATAACCGAGTAGTAACCGGGTGCGCGGCGGGTATGCGGTGGGTAATGTCAGATAGTGACAAATACCGCTTGAACCCCTGCAAAACCGGCATTAAAATAGCCCAGTAAATCAGGGTATTGAGGCTGGTAATCGGTGAAGACCGCGTTCGATTCCGACCCTCGCCTCCAGCCTTTTTGTTGGGATTTTGGAGGAAAAACGGTCGAGTTTCAGTGAAAGTTTCAGTGGCTGGCGCACTCCGCCACCATTCGGATAAAACTGAAGTAACTCGCCGACAACTCGCTAACGCGGGCGGATCGTGGTGGTTCATGCTCACAACATGAATCGAAACATGAAGAATCGTTACCGGGTGTTCCGCCGTGGCTGGGGCACCTTCTACTGCGAAGACCTCGTTACCAAGAAGCAGACCACCCTCAAAACCCGCGACAAGGACGAAGCTTATCGTCTGGTTGCGGCCCAGAATGAAAATGAAGACGCGCCGGCGTTCAGTCTGCATCTGGCGCGTGTCTATTGGAAAGCGGGCGATCCCGTGGCCGCCCAACGAACATGGCAGCATGTCATGGACGAAATCCCCAAACTCAAAACTGGCGAAACGCACCACCGCTGGTTGACCGCCATCAAAGACAAGGCGTTTGCTTCCCTCCGCAATCTCGTCGTCCTCGAAACCCAGGCCGAACACTTTTTGAAAGTGTTGGAGAACGGTTCGATCTCCACGAACATTTATTTGCGGCGCATCCACAACTTCGCCTTGGATATGAACTGGCTGCCGTGGCCGGTGCTGCCCAAGAAGCGTTGGCCCGCCATCAAGTTCAAGGACAAGCGCGGCATTACCTTGGCGGAGCATCTGGCTATCGTTAGCCGTGAATTGAATCCCGAACGCAAGGCGTTTTACCAACTCGCGTGGCATTTGGGCGCGGCACAATCGGACATTGCATTTCTTGAGGCCGAGAACATTGATTGGGAACACAGCGTCATCAGCTTCGCGCGCAAAAAGACCGGCTCGATTGCCTTGATGCGGTTCGATGAAGAAATGGCAGAACTTCTGCGTTCGTTGCCAGACAGCGGCCCGCTGTTTCCGTATCTCCGGACGGTGCGGGCGGGCGACCGGGCGACGGAGTTCCATCAACGGTGTGTCGGCCTCAAAATCAAAGGCGTCACGTTGCACAGTTACCGATACGCCTGGGCGGAACGGGCGAAGACCGCCGGTTATCCCGAACGCTTCGCGCAGGAGGCACTCGGCCACAACAGCAAGGCCGTCCATCGCGCGTACGCGCGCAAAGCAAAGGTGGAACTACCGTCGCTCGGCGAATACGAGCGGCAACGAAAAATGTTCCTCGAAGGCAAACTTGCCGAACCCGTGATAAAGATCGTCAACGCATAAGGAGGACATCATGCGTATCAATAGCCCTGAACTATTGCAGCCGGTGTTTCATTTCTTCGACGGCCTCATTCGCGACGACGGCGACACCTTGTTTATGGGGTTCACCTATGTGGCGATCCCGTTCCTCGTTTGGGTGTTGTGCGGCGGGTTGCGGCGCAAATTGCTGGCGGGAAAGCGCGGCACGAACGTTCCGTCTGTCACCGTGATTTATTTACCGCTCGGGTTGTCACGACCACCACCCGAACCATTCCCGCCTTTAATTGGGCAGGACTACGAGCCGCCTGGTTGTGAACACGACGGCGATTGTTATCGTGACTGAAATCGCATTGCCGGAAGCGACGCTCACGGATTGCACCAGCAGAATTCGTCTTAATCTGCCCTTACTCGCCCACTACTCGTTGGTGAGGGCACGTGGACTGGCGTAGATTCGTTGCGGGAAAACGGAACTGGTTCTGCGCGGCCTGAACCAGGCTCGGAACGGGCCGTCAACAAACTTGGCAATGAGAGGAATCAGCGGTAGGTTGAACGTAATGAATGACCCGGTGGACATCCGGTTGATTGAAGGTCGCCAACGCGCCGAAGATTTGCGGCGGCTGGCGGCTGGTGAAGTCACGCCGGAAGAGTTGCAGCGGGAGAACGCCATCGTCCAATCCGCGGCCGAAATCCTCTACGTGGACTATTCCCCGAAAGGAACAACAAAATCATGGGCCCGGATCATTCAGAACCTCGAACACAACTCGGAGAGTATCTAGCGTTGCTCTCGCAACGCGATGCCACGGGCCGCCCCTTCATCATCGTCGGCGGTCAAGCGGCCAATTTTTGGGCTGCCCTCTATCTGCCACGCGAACCACGACTCCAGCAACACTTGCCGCTGACCAGCAAGGATCTGGACGTGATCGGAACCAAGTCTGAGGCCGACAGGATAGCGGAAGCGATCAAGTGGCACATGATACCGCCGCCGGTGGGCGGCGGACCCGTGCAGGCGGTTTTGAGTTCAGAGCCTGAAGGCCGGGGGTTGACGGCTGAATTCCTGTCCGAGATCAAGGGCGTGAGTCATGAGACGATTGTGGCTTACGCCCGCGCGAACAGCCTGCGTTCGCCTGACGGCGCTGAAGCGGTGCCGGTTCGCGTGCTCGATCCGGTCCTACTCCTGGCCGGAAAGGTGCGCAACGCGGTGGACATCGAACAGAACTTGCCGGAAAAGCCCCGGCAGGACCTGAAGCATGTGATCATGCTGGGGTTGTGCGTGCCGCACTTTTTGGAGGAAATGCACCGGCACGCGGCTGGCGAAACAGCCCGCCACGAAGTGTGCGCCAAGTATGTCACCATGCTCGGATCACTGAAGAACACGTATTCGGGCCGCCAGTTTGAGGCGCAGCATCCCGGTGCCATCGTGTGGAAGGAACTTGTCCCGCAGAGCATCCGCCAGCTGCCGTGGGAGCAGAACATGCGTCGTTCGCTTCGCCAACTGGACCCTGGCGGTTACTCACGTGGGATGGGCGTTTGACCCGTTTTAGCGCCGTGCCTTTTTTTTCGCGCAGGCGGGGATGCCGAGCCGAATTCGCTTCAAGCGCACGACGGAAAGAAAACGGTTCGAGCGCCGCGCGATTTCGCCGTCTGGCAGATTGCCCAGAAAACGCAGTTCGGCGGCTGTCCAACGGCGGGGGGGTCGGATGAATTTGACCGGGCTGATTTCCCATCTGCGAGTACGGACCGAACCGACAGTGCGACCCAGGGTCCGGGCAATTTCCTGGTCACGCGCCGTGCCGAGCAAGCCGTCTTCCTCCTTCGTCCACGGCTTGGCGCTCTCCCAGCACTGGCCGATGCCAAGTGAGTAGCGTTTGAGTTGCACCGCGTACTTGGTGCGCCCCAACATTCGTGCCACCACGCGGTCAGGGCGCTTGCCCAGCAACTCGATTTCCCGCCGGGACCAGCGGATGCGCTGCGGGGCAAACGGCGGGCGTCCCAAGGACTGCCGTTTGGTGGCCACGGTGTTGACATTGCGCCGCAACAGTCGGGCCATCTCTTCGTCGCGCATCCGGCCCAGCAGTCGCAATTCATACTCGGTCCAGCGTAGGTGATGTCGCGCGGTGGACCGCCGTCGTCGATGCAGATTCAGAAGCCGATAGGACCGGCGGAGCAATCGCGCGATTTCGCGGTCGGACTTGGCGCGCAAAATGGCACGAACGGCTGTGCGTTGCTGACGGGTCAGCGGGTCGGACACAGTCGCAGCTTACGGAGAACCGCAGCCGAGCGCCAGACCGGACCACGGTGCTGCGAAGTGGGATGGCCGTCCTCGCATCGCTTGATTTTGCCCCTCCTACACTGAAAGTGCAGATGTCACGCGCGTCTCTTAACAGCCGGTCCATAGGCTAAGCGAGCACGGTCACTGGTGGATGCGCGAAGCGTATGACCTGACCGCACCCGCGCGCCGCAGAATGAAAGCGCCGGCAAGCTGCCACGTCACCGATGACCATTGCGGGAATAACGCGGCTTGGACTTGGCCGCGTTTTTCCCCCGCCAGTATTCATAAACGGCGTTGCGGATTTTGCACAGGCGCGCGAGTTCACCCGCCAGTTCCAGGACTTGGATGGAAGCGAAATACTTCACCGCGTTGGGTGGTGGGTCGCCCAGCGGTTTGAGCAAGCCGACGCCAATCAGCACCGGAATGTCATGCTCGGCCAGGCCCAGCAGAACGGCGGTCTGCTGGATGTTAAGCATGGCCGGCAGTCGCCGCAGGTTGAGCAGTTCTCTGGCCTGTGCGGAAATAAGTTCCGGTTTGCCGTTCGACTTTGCAGCCAGCGTTTCATTGACTTCGCGATTCATAGTTTGTCCTCCGTGAAGGTGATGACGACTGAAGCAACAACTGTGGCGCTTCCAGCAGGACGCCGTTCCAGTTTGGCGGCGTCCAGGCTGCCGCGCTGGACATACTTCAGATCATTTTTCTGGACGGCCCTATCAATCGGATGGAGTGCGGCTCCCAAAACCGTCACCACAGCCATTGAAAAATGGAGAGCCAGTTGTTGCGGTGGCGCATCCGATTTTTGCTCCAATGCTGGATTGACCCCCAGCTCGGAATAAAGGAAATGGGCGTAGGCCAGTTGGTAGCTCCGCTGGTGGTCCGTGATGACGTTCAGCGTGGCAACCTGTGAATCGGTGCCGTAACAATCCTTTTCTTGCAGCAAGCGGTTAGTGGCGGATGCGATGGGTGTTTCTGTATTCATGTTCGTTCCTTGGTGGGTGAATGATGCCATTGCGGGGCGAAAGGGATTGGAACTGCGCCACGCGTTGCCGCAGCTTTTTCAAAAACCGATAACTGCGCTGCCAAACGGATGGCTTGCGTCGTTGTTGGGAAATCACTTCGACGGCTGCCAGTCGTGTGCTTGAACGCGTGACGTGCGAACGCAACAGATCGGCGTCATCGGTGAAGACCCGGCAGGTGTCGCGCCCGCGTGAGATGCTGACGTAAAATTGTTCCTGATTGACGGCGGGCAATGACCGCGAAGACGCAACGACCAAAACTTGATCCACGGTCTTGCCTTGGGCGGCGTGGGACGTGACCGCGTAGCCGTGAGTGAATGTCCGATAGCTTTCCGGGATCACCCGGCCATCAGCCAGCACCACAGCACTGCCTTGAATTGCTTTGACCTCGACGAGTTCTCCATTGATGAACTTCTTGCGCGCACTATTTGCTTGCAGCAACAGCCGTTCACCAACGGCGACTTTCAACTTCCTTGTCTCTCCCACATCAAACGAGGCAGCGCCCCGACCCAATGGGAAAAGTCCTTCAGTGCCATCCACTCGTTGCACCTTCAGGGAGTCATTTTCGACCCCGACCACTTCGACCGATTCACCGCTATCAAAACCAGCTTTGCTCCGATGAAACTGGATCGCCAGGCCGGGACGGTATTGCCGCGCATCCTGCTTCTGCGCTTCGGTCCAAGATAGCGAATCGAAAACTTGAAATTCCTTTTCGTCACCGGCTAGATGACCAGACGTTTTCAACGCCGAGCGAACTTGCGCCGTCACCGCCTCGATTTCATTCCACGTCGGCGCGACCAGCAGCGCGGAATGCTTTTGCTCCAATGCTTTCACGTACGACTGCGCGGCGGCGGCGTGGAGTTTGTCGTCCGGCAATTCCATCACCGCGCCCATGTGCTCCAGTTCCGCAAACGCCGGGGCCGTTTGTTTCCGCGCTGCCAGTTCCACCACCTTGCGATAGGCGGCCCGCCGTTGCCGCCGGGTGCGAGTCAGTTGCCCGGATTGAAAATCGGAATGGTTCTCTAAAATCCGCAGCGCATCGCCGCGTGTTACGGAGGCGTGTTGCCCAGTGTCGCCGGAAAGCACGATCCGGCAATCCTTCGCCAGATCAAAGAGGCGCTTCATGTCGTCAATGCCCACCGCTCCGGCTTCGTCCAAGACGATCAAACTGTTTTCAGATAGCCCGGGTTTCGCTTGCAGCAAACTTTGCAGCGTCACCGCCTCGAATCCTTCTTTACGGAGAACATCCGTTGCCGCCGCCGTTGGCGCGCAGAACAGCGGCTTTATTCCGACCTCCTTGCAAGCGGTGACCAACTCATGGAGCACCGTGGTTTTGCCCGTGCCCGCCAGACCACGCAGGCCGGTGATGCGGTCGCTCGTGCGCAGAACATGGTAAATCGCCCTTTGTTGATCCTCACTGAGCCAGTCGGCGGGAGTATGCGAATAATTGAGTGGCCCCACGGCATCGCACGCGGCATTGACCGTCTGAATCAAATCCAGTTCAGTCGCCAAAATCTCCTTGGTCGAGAACCCGCGCTCCGTTTTCACCAACGCCAGCGACTGGTTGACCGCTGCTTTCAACCTCGGTAAATCCACTTCGCCCGGACGCTGCGACAGTGCGACCCCCAGCAACTCATGCTCCGGCACGACGGAGTTGCGTTCGAAGATATGAGCGACGGCATGAGCCAGGGCTTTGGATTCACAGTCTGGGTTCGGCGTGGTTGCCTTGGGCTGCGCGGACACGGAAAGCTGACGGAGTATTCGCAGTTCGTCCGGCTGCAATTGCGCCAGTTGACGCTCGCGTACTTCAGCGGTCGAAATGCCTTTGAGCTTTTTCGCCCGGCTTTGACGCACCGCGTAAGCGATTTCGTCGTTGGAAAGTTTACGGCCCTGTTTTTGTTCCATCGCCCGCACCACCTCATCCCGTTGTTGTGCCCGTTTGGAGAAGCGTGTCAAAATCCCTTCGCTGACGCCCTCGATTTCAAAGCCGTGTTTCGCGGGGACGATCCCATAGCCGATTTGCTGAACCCGTTTCGCCAGCTCATTCCGATAAACCGCCGTGGCGTACCGGATCGCGTCATACATCGGACGGGCTTGCAGGGCTTTCCAGCAACGCTCCTGGTCATCGAACGTCGCGTTGAACACGGTGCAATGCGTGTGCAACAGCGGATCGAGTTCGCGTGAACTGGTGTGAACGAACTGAGCCGCCACTAGGTTGCCGGTGGTCCGGTCCCGCTGGTTGCCTTGCTTGCGGACTCTGGTGGCCGCGAAGGTTTCCAGTTCTCGAAACGCAATGCACATGGCCTCCGCGTGCGCCGCCACCAGCCGCTCATCATTCAAAGTCACCGCCAGCACTGAAACCGACTTTGGGGCCGAACAGGTGAAATCATAAAGCACCCGCCGCTTGTTCTCCTTTTGCTGCCGTTGCGTCAGCCGTTCGCCATCGTTTGGATTCCGGTTTCCACACAAAGCATGGAACTGTTCGCGCGTGACGGCTTTGGAAAGTGTCAATCGTTCCGCACCCGCACCGATCCATTGGCCGGGACGGATTTCGCCCGCCGCGTAGTAATCGTTCTGCGCCAGATGCTCGTCGAAATACTTCTCGGCATCGGCCAGGTTCTTTTGCGCGACGGCAGTAAACATATAACGCGAGATTATCCGGTTTGCAGGATGCTACGGCGCGCGTGACACACAATCTCTGCCCCCACCACAGCCGGTGACAGTAAGGGAACGTGCGCGGTGATGGTGCGACCGTTGGGCACAATCGTTCGTCGGAAGCAGAATGACTTCGCGGAGACAGGTCGCTGATTCGCCGTCATGCCGGACAGCATTGCAGAAACCGAACCCGCCGAGGTGTATGTGATACACCTTTTTTGGCGACTCCCCAGTCGCATCAATCTGACTAAAACTAAACTTCGATTCATGCCGTTCAGTCTGACAGCCATTCACATCCGGGTTGTGTAATCTTTACACAAAATGACGCGCCAAGAATCGGGTTGGAAATCAACCGATTTGCAACTCACAGGTGGGAAGACCGGCGAGGGCCACGGCGCTTTGACTGCCCGGCTTTGCTCGTGCCTCACAAACCGCGCAGACAAATCGCCGCAAACGACCTGAACCTATCCGGCAGCGCACTCAACGGGCGGTTCTGAAACCACGCTCCACTACGCCGTCGTCCGTTTCATCTCACTCCCGACTGGCTCCGTTCCGCTTCCATTTCAAAACCGCCCGTTCAGTGCTTCGGCAAACTTGCTCCTGACCTCTGGTTACGGTATGATTCTTGACGGTGAAAACAGTGGATTTCAATGAAGTGAAACGGCAGGAAGCGCAAAGTCGCATGGCAGCGGCGCGCAAGGCCCGTCGCAGTCAACAGGCGGCAGCAGCACAACAACGCCGGGCATCACTGGTGGGCGACGGTGCAAAATGGCGCATCACCAATTTCAAGCAGGTCGCCCGCGCCATGTCCAAATGGGCATAGCCGTGGGTTTTTCGCTCCATCAGTTCGACGAAGTTCTCAAGCTCCGCGACGCAGCCGGACAGCCTTATCTTCTGATCGGCGGCCAGGCGGTCAACTACTGGGCGGAACGCTATCTTGCCGTTGAATCCCAGCTTCATACATTCCAACCGTTCACCAGCGAGGACATTGATTTCAAGGGCGGCTCGGATGATGTCCAGCGCATTGCCCGGCAGTTGGAACTAGCTCCGGGTTATCCGCCCAAGGTGCAAATGACCGCGCTGGCAGGAGTCATTCCCTTTCAAATCGGCGGGGTGAAATCCAACATTGAAGTGGTCCGACGGATTCCCGGGGTTTCGGGTTCAGTGGAGGCATTGGCAGTTCAGGCCGAGTGGAACGGGAAAACCATCCGCGTCCTCGATCCCATTTCACTGCTGGCCTGCAAACTGGAATTGGTGGCCAGCGTGTCCCAGGAAAACGTCATGACGTGCCACACCTTAAAATTCTGCTGCCGTGCGTCCGCGCTTTTCTGAACGAATTCCTGCAACAGGTCGAGCGCGTTGAGATTCCGGCCAGGCATTGGCTAGGGGCGGTCAATCAGGTGCTCAAATTAACCACCGACCACCGCGCCCGGAAAATCGCCAGAACGCATCAGATCAACTGGGTGGAAATTCTTCCGCTGACTGCCATCGCCAAAAGCCAGAATGAGAAGATCAGGCGATTCCGGGAGCAGCAGTTGGAACGGGGCTACAAAACATCCAAGGGCATTTCCATCTGATATGAGGCCCGGCGCTTTGACTGGTCCGCTTTCCTGCGTGCCTTGGAAACGAACCAGACAAAGCGCCGCGATCACCAACCTATACGGTGACGCACTCAACGGGCGTTCCAAAACCGCGCTCAACTCCACCGTCGTCCGTTTATACCACTCCCGACCTGTTTCGTTTCGCTGCCGGTTTCAGAACGCTCGTTCAGTGCTTCGTTATTTGCACACCAGTGCGGCATTTTTAATACGTTCAGCCGAACGGAAATCATCGCGGCTTTCTGGAATTGGAAAGCCGGTCATTTGGTTAGACACCATCCCCGAAGCAATCGCTTCGGCAAATACCAATGGAAACAGCGAGCATTGAAATCCGTTGACGGGCGTTGTTGAGGTCAACGCCGATAAACGCCTCTCAACAGTTGCCGTCAACGCCAGCCAACGCGGTTCAACGCTCCGCGTCAACGGTCGTCAACGAGACTCAACAAATCAGGGATGGAAAATGGAGGCCAAGAAGCAATTCGGCCCAAACCCATCACCATTCTGTTTAACCTGCCCACTACTCGCTAACGCGGCAAGCATGGCGCGTCATACGCTGTTGGCTGATGAAATTGGAAACCGTGAATTACACCCTGCCGGTGAAGCGAAAACGCTCTGGCGGCGGACGAGCCTTTCACAGTCGGCTCGAACCGTTTGTGGATTTCATCCGTGAACAGCGTCAGCGACGCAGGACATGGAAGGAAATCGCCGAACTTCTCCGCATAGAGAAGGGTTGTGTCATCAGTGCCCAAGGCGTCCACCAGTTCTGCCGTCGTTTCACCAAGCGCCAGAACCGGCCGCATTGGGAACGCGAGACGGCAAACGCCTCGCCAGCCAATTCGCCCGGTTCATTGAACGACCTACCGCGAAAAATTGTGACCGCCTCCACTCCGGCAGAGCGTGCATTCCGGCGACCGAATCCAAGCGACATTAAACTCAACGACCCCACAAAAGTATGAACATGACTCGACGCATCCACTTGAACCCTCAATCCAAAGGCAATCTCGGCAAAAGTTTTGAAGCCGAGTTCCGCACCGCCTGGCTCGACCGGCTCGGCATTCCGTGGAATGGCTCAGACCTCGACGACCGCCACCATACGTTTGCTAGTCGGCATCCCGGCGCAGTTCAGTCGTATCAACTTGGCAATGAGCACGAGAGCAAGACCGCGTTGCTTAAACTGTTTCGACGAGTGCTCAAGGACGCTGCGCCCGTCCACGTCATTGATACCCGTGCCCAGGCCGATGCGCTCATCCTCCGCGCGATGGACGAACTGCAAGTCCTCGACATTTGCGCCGATCAGGGTGTGCGGCTGACGTTCTTCCTGTTTCCCACCGATGACACCGAGAGCATGACCAACGCTGGGCGGCTCTTTCTCTACGCCGGCGACCGCGTGGATTACGTGATCGTTCACAATCCGGCCAAGGCGCGCGGCGATTTGTTCAAAGGCTCGCAACTGGAAAGCCAACTGACCGATTTCGGTGCGAAGGCCATCACGCTGCCGACCATCACCCCGACGACTTTGCTCGCGGCGGAGAAGGCGGAATCAGTTGCCAAACGCGGCTTGAGCTTTGCCGAATTGTCCAACCCGGACGCGAAATACTTGGAACGCCTGCTGGCCGGAGAAATCCAATGGGCGATGCAACGGATGTTTCAACAATACGACGCGATTGTCGATCTGCTGCTGCCGACCGAATTAGCTTCGCGGGAAAAGCCCGTTGCAAGAGCGAACGAAAGTCCAAAAGCAGAGCCGCAACCACAACTCAACTTCGAGGAATGACGTATGGACCGGACTGAATTTGATGTTCTGTGCGAGGGAGCCAGCGCCCAAGAAACCCGGCTCCTGTCGAAACTGTTGTCCGAATGGTGCGATGGCGATGAAGGCTCGTTCCCCGTTCATCTTGCCCTGCTCACGAGGGCGCAATGGCGGGCGGCTGCCAGCGTGCCCCGGTCAGTTGACCAGTCACGGGAAATCTTGGAGCGGACATTCAGCGAGCACCGGCAGCACTTCATTGGTCTCGTGAAAAGTTTCGAGGATGCGACCGAAGCAAAGTTGCAAGCCTTGGAAAAATCTCAAACCGCGCAAGCGCGGCAGGCTGGCGAGTCCGTGGAAACATTACGCTCGCAACTGGCCGAAGTCAGAGCGGTGGCCAGATTGATGGAAGGCGACTTGCGGACTGGTGCGGAGGAATGGCATCGGGCGCATCAGCAGTTCGAGACGGAACGCCGCAAACTCGACACTGCCCTGGCGGCGATGAACCAATACTGGGACATCCAGCAATTGGTTTTCACAGGATTGTTGTTACTGGCCGCGTGCGGCATCGGCCTTTTGATTGGTCATTTCGTCTGGCGCTGAGTTCACCATTCCGATATCAACGGAAACCGATCAACAGGAGATGTGTCCTGCGACAGGCTTGAAGGTATTCACATTTTTGCGCCTTGCGCAGCCCTTCGCTTTTGGCGGGTCTAGCTCACTTCCTGCCAACTTTCGGCTTGCGGTTGTAAGCCATGAAATAGATCACCGGCACGGCCACGGGGCTGATGATCATCGAGATGAGTCCACCCGCCATGAGGGAAATGGCCAGCCCTTGGAAGATGGGGTCGAACAGGATGACCGTCGCGCCGACCACCACGGCCAGCGCGGTCAACAGGATCGGCCGGAAGCGAATCAAACCGGCTTCCACCACCGCGTCGCCCAATGCCATGCCTTGCGCCAATCGCAGTTCAATGAAGTCCACCAAGATGATCGAGTTGCGCACCACGATGCCCGCGCCGGCCATGAATCCAATCATGGACGTGGCCGTGAAGAAGGCGTGCAGGATTCCGTGCGCCGGCAGAATGCCGATGAGCGAAAACGGAATTACCGTCATCACGATGAAGGGTGTGAGGAAGGACCGAAACCAGCCCACCATGAGGATGTAAATCAGCACCAGCACGGCCGCAAAGGCCAGTCCGAGGTCGCGGAACACTTCGATGGTGATGTGCCATTCGCCGTCCCACTTGAGCGCCGGTTCGCGCTCGGTGAACGGGAGCGCCGCATTGTAAATCTTGAGTTGCGCGCCGCTGCCGCCCAATTTGCTCGTGTCGAGTTTTTGCAGCGCCTGGTTCATTTTTAGGATGGCATACACGGGACTCTCGATTGCCCCCGCCACGTCGCCGATGACGTAGGTCACGGGCATGAGATTCTTGTGATAGATGCTTTTATCCGTGAGGGTGCGCTCAATCGTGACCAGCTCGCGCAACGGCACGAGCGGTGGACCGCCGGGAGCGTTACCGGGTTCGGGCAGAGCGTTGGCATCGCCGGAACGCACGCGCAACGCCAGCAGGTCTTCGGATGACGTGCGATCCGCCAGTGGCACTTGAAAGATGATGTTCACGTCCTCCTTCTCGCGCGGCTGGTGCAACAAATCGAGCGTGTCGCCCGCCACGGCCAGTCGGAGCGTGGTGGAAATGTTCTCGGCGCTGACGCCGTGGAGCGCGGCCTTTTCCTTGTCAATGACGAACCGGGTCTTGGGCTGGTCGGCTTCGATATACCAATCCGTGTCCACCACTCCGTCGGTGGTTTTGAAAATCTCGATTGCCTTGCGCGCTAGGGCGTGGCGGTCATCCTCGGTTGGCCCATAAATCTCCGCGACGAGCGTCTGGAGCACGGGCGGGCCGGGCGGCACTTCGGCCACGGCCACACGCGCACCGTATTTCGCGGCGATGGCGGCGACGGCCGGCCGGACGCGCTTGGCGATGTCGTGGCTTTGCGCTTTGCGGTCGTGCTTGTTGACGAGGTTGATTTGCAGGTCGGCCACGTTCGCGCCGCGCCGCATGAAGTAATGGCGCACCAAGCCGTTGAAGTTGAAGGGTGCGGCCGTGCCGACGTAAATCTCGTAATCGGTCACCTCCGGCTCGGGGCGGATGACGGCGGCGATTTCGCGAGCGGCGCGGGCGGTGCGTTCCAGCGAGCTGCCTTCCGGCATGTTGAGAATGACCTGGAACTCGCTCTTGTTGTCGAAGGGCAGCATCTTCACCTTCACCCAGCCGAAGGCGACCGTTGCCATCGCGCCAACCGTAAGCGCGCCGATGATGCCCAGCGCGGTGTATCGCCAGGCGGGTTTGGCAATGAGTGGCGACATGACGCGCCGGTAGAGGCGGGAGAACATTCCTTCGCCCGATGAATGTGCGGCGTCATCATGGCCCGCGGCTGCGGCGGATTCCGCTTCCCGCTTTTTGCGCCAATCCAGGATGCGGATGGCCGCCCACGGTGTCACAATGAACGACACCGCCAGCGAGAAAAGCATCGCCGCGCTCGCGCCAATGGGAATGGGCCGCATGTACGGCCCCATCAGCCCGCCGACAAACGCCATCGGCAGCACGGCGGCGATCACCGCGAACGTCGCCAGAATCGTCGGGTTGCCCACTTCACTGACGGCTTCCACCGCCACCGTGACGCGGTCGCGCCCACGGCTTTCCGGCAGATGGAAATGGCGGACGATGTTTTCCACGACGACGATGGCGTCGTCCACGAGAATGCCGATGCTGAAAATCAGGGCGAAGAGCGTGATGCGATTGAGCGTGAAGCCGCCGAGATAAAACACGAGCAACGTCTGCGCGAGCGTCGCCGGAATCGTGAGGGCGACGATGCCGGATTCGCGCCAGCCCAGCGCCAGCCCGATGAGGATGGACACGCCGACCACGGCAAGACCCATGTGGAGGAGGAGTTCGTTGGACTTCTCGTTGGCTGTTTCGCCGTAGTTGCGGGTGATGGTCACGCTCACGTCGTTCGGGATGGTGTAGCCTTTGAGCGCGTCCACTTTGCGCAGAACTTCGGTGGCGACCGAGATGGCGTTCGCGCCCGGACGTTTCGCGATGGAGAGTGTGACCGCGGGTTCTTCGAGGTAGCGCAGATTTCCAATCTGCTGTATCGCAGGGCTTCCAGCCTGCGCGGCCCGCGAAGTTCGCAAGGCTTCCGGGATTTCAACCCCCGGCCGATTGGAAATCGGCGATCCAGCAGATTGGAAATCTGCGCTACGCACTGCCGCGCCGTGGCCGAAGAAAACGTATTGGGTCGGTTCTTCCGCGCCTTCCACGATGTCGGCGACCTCGCGCAGGTAAACCGGTTTTCCGCTGAAGACCCCCACCACCACGCTCCCGACCTCGTCGGCGGTGCGTAGAAACGCGCCGGTTTCAACCACCACTTCCTGATCGTTGCCGGTGACATTGCCAGCGGCGTATTGCCGGTTGGCCTGGCGCAGCATCGGCACAAGCCCGGCCGGCGTGAGATTGCGCGCAGCCAGTTTGACGGGATCAAGCAACACCCGCACCTGCTGACGCGCGCCGCCGATGAGCGTGGTTTCCGCGACGAGCGGCACTTGCTTCACCGCGTCGTCTACCTGGGCGACGAGCCGCCGGAGCGTGAGATGGTCGTAACGGTCGCTGTGAAACGTCAGCGCCAGGATGGGCACGTCATCAATGCTCTTGGCCTTGATGAGCGGAAAGCTCACGCCCGGTGGAATGCGGTCGAAGTTCGCGCGCAGTTTTTCGCTGAGCTTGACGAGGCTTTGCTGCGGGTCTTCGCCCACTTTGAAACGCACGATGACGAGCGACTCGCCGGGGCGCGAGGTGGAGTAGATGTATTCGACGCCGGGAATTTCCCAGAGCAGCTTTTCCATCGGGCGGGTGGCGCGCTCCTCAACTTCCTTGGCGCTGAAGCCGGGCAGGCCGACCATCACGTCAATCATCGGCACTTTGATCTGCGGCTCTTCCTCGCGCGGCAACATGACGATCGCAAACAATCCCAGCAGCACCGAGGAAACCACGATGAGCGGCGTCAGCTTCGAGTCAATGAACGCGTGCGCGATGCGTCCGGCGATGCCGAGTCCGCTGTGACCGAGTTGGCTGGCTCGCTTCATGGTTTGATCTCCACCGGCTGGCCATCCATGAGGGAAGCGCCGTTCTCAATCACAACGCTTTCTCCTGGCGACAGGCCCGAAGCGATTTCCAATTCGTCGCCGATGCGCTTGCCGGGTTTCACCAACCGCATCACGGCCTGTTTGTCCACGACCACAAAGACCATTTGAAGCTGCCCGCGCCGCACCACGGCAGCAGCCGGCACCCGCAGTGCCATGGTTTCCGCGAGTGGTACCGCCACGCGACCGAATTGCCCCGCCCGCAGGCCCGACCCCGGCGGCAGGTCCAGCTTCACGCGGAAGGTGCGGCTGTTCGGGTCGGCGGTCGGCGCGATTTCGCTAACCGTTGCTTGAAACTCGCCGGCCACGTTGGGCACGCGCACCGGCATGGTTGCGCCCAGCGTCACCGCGCCGATGATCGCTTCGGGGATGTCCGCTTCGAGCCGCAGGTGCGCCGGGTCTTCCAGGTCAACGAGCGGTTTGCCCGGCGCGGCCTGATCGCCCACATCGGCCAGTTTGCGCGTCACCACGCCATCGAACGGAGCGATGACATCGGCGTAGCCAAGCATGGTTTGCGCTTCCTTCACGCCGGCCTCGGCGATGCGGGCGCGGGCTTGAACGGCATCAAATTCCGCCTGCGTGGCGGCGGCGCGTTCGAGCAGAGCGGTGAAGCGTTTCAAGTCACTGGCGGACTGCTGTTGCAGGGCCAGTGCCTGGTCAAGCCGGGCGCGAATCTCCTGCACATCCAGCCGCACCAGAAGTTCACCGGCCTTCACCGACTGTCCAGTCACAGCGCGCATTTCCAGAATGCGACCCGGCACTTTCGCTTCGAGGCGCGCCTGGAGTTTTGCGCGAACGGTGCCGACGGTTTCCTCCGCCGCGACGTGTTTCTTGGCTTCGACGGTTTGCACGCGGACGCTGGTCATGGGCAACGCCGGCGCGGAAGATTTGAACTCGTCATGGCGTTTGCAGCCCGCCACCAATGCGACCACGAGGCCCAAGGCGAGAATCGTTTGGTTCAGCA
>Ga0315272_10000821_pt1 | contig 15884 bp, 14 predicted proteins | sample C3_middle_MG_FD_203918 | JGI IMG/M metagenome (GOLD analysis project Ga0315272, IMG submission 203918) | Sediment microbial communities from Yellowstone Lake, YNP, Wyoming, USA - C3_middle | ecosystem: Environmental > Aquatic > Freshwater > Lake > Sediment | place: USA: Wyoming | collected...
TATAAGAATTGACAAAATGAACGAGTCGCATGTTTCGCGCCAGCCTATATCGCTAAAAATCTCACAGTTGGGTGCGAACAAGCCTGTATATGCAAAAAAAGAAAATGTAAAACTTGAGTTGTCAGTTGGTATACCGGCTTATGTTTATTGTTATTTGTTCGACGCAAACAATACAGCCATGCGCATTTATCCCAATCGTTTCTCGAAGAGTTCATTCCTCGATACCGACGCCCCGCTACAACTGCCCGACTCGATCAAATTTAATCTCATTGCAAATGAACAAGCAAAGGAAGAAAAAGTTTCCTGCTACAGCACCCACAAAGATGTTCTTCCCTACTTAACGGAAGCCTCACGAGGTGTGGACTTGCAACCACTCCCTAAGAATGTTTCTAGACAAACAATTCTGGCGGAAATTTCAAAACTTAATGGCGATGGAATGGCAGTGGCTGATTTCACGATCCGGGTTGACCCCAAGAGCAAGTAATCCCTGAAAAACGTTCTGCAAATAGAGTTAGCCGCTTGTGTGCACAAGGTATTGTTTGGATCAATCCAGTCAGGTTCGAAGGTGTCAAACTCAATTTTCGAAAATCATATCTCTTTATAAAGTGAGTACCGTTCTGTGATAACTTATATTAAAAATTTGCCTGGCTCAGTGGCGCTAGTAATATTTCTTCTTACTGTATCCCATGCCGTTTATGCAGGAGCCTCGCTTTCTGATCCCATGGAAAAAGATGTACCCGCTAAAAAACGTGCCACCGCTATTGGAACGGCTGTTACAGGTGCAGGCAATGTCACACCCATTGTTAAGCCTGGAGAGGCCCCCCAAAGGATGAGTTGTTGGCAGTATGGAAAATTGATCTTCGAGCAGGCGGTCATTGCCCCGGATATCAAAGTGACAGATGCGCGGGTGTTTCAAAACCCTGAAACAGGCGAAAAAATGCTGGCTTTTGATTATATCAATGCCTTTTGTTTTATCAAATAAACAAAGTGAAAAGCATTAATAATTAGTTTTAAGATGGCTGATGTTCGTATTTTCAACAACTGTTGCATCTAGCACGCTTAATGCAGTTACCTCGTTCATCGGCCCGCAGGATGGAAACGAAGCCGCCCCGAACAAACACCTTGAGCCCAAGGGAACAGCTAACGTTACGCCCATTGCCAGGAATTTAAAGCCTGGAAATATTGGCGAATTAAATCTTGAACAATCATTTATCGCACCCAAGAATAATAAACAAGCATGTAATTATTACTGACTGCATCTAAAGGTAGCGCGGCATTAATGCTGGGCTTGAAAAATGCTTTTTACACTACAAAGAGAGCACCTATGAATCTGCCAAAGATATGTGTTATTCATCTATTACCTTTTTTATTTATAGCTTTTTCATCCCCGTCTTATGCGCAAGATTTAGCCGCAAAAACATTAGCACTTCCCGCTTTTACCGCAATATCACTTGAAACAGTTGGCGACTTGACCATTGAGAACGATACTAGGCACAGCCTTACAGTCGAGGCAGAACCCAAAGTGCTGGCGCTGATAACCGCCAGGGTTGAGGGCAAGGTGTTACGAATAGTTTCCAGCGGAGATTTTAAAACTGATAAGCCCATCAAGCTGAAAGTTAGTCTTTCAAAATTGCAAGAAATCGCCTTGAGGTCCAGTGGCGACATCCTGATTGCCAACTGGAAAACAGACAAACTCGATTGTGTTGTTTTTGGCAGCGGTAGCATAAAAGCAAAGGGAATCGTCGCTGAAAAAATTAAGGTCAAAATAGAAGGCTCCGGGGATATTGCCTTGGAGGGGCACGTAACAAACTTTCAGGCTGAGCTCGATGGCACTGGAACCATAGAGGCTAGCAAGCTAATCGCCTCTTCTGCTACTGCTTCCATTGGGGGTGCAGGGAACATCAATCTGCAAGTGACAAACTCACTTAAAGCGACAGTAAATGGCAGCGGCACAATAGCCTACCTTGGCAATCCAAAACTCACATCTTCGATACTTGGTGTTGGAGACATCGTTCAACAATGAAGTGCAAAACATCTACATATGGTTACTACTCAGTAGCTGCTACCTCTTTCATAGAGGCCATGCCAACAATTACCGGCACTCTCCCCACCAGCGCTTCCAGCATAAGCAATTCATCATCAGTATGATTGATGACCTGTGCCTTAACGATTAATTTTTCACCGCTCGCACAGATATAGCGCGGCGCATTATGACGTTTGCTCATCCCCGTTTCCCGCACCGCCGGATTGCTGTCGGCCTGAATATCGACGCAGCCATAGCAGGTGCAAAGGTACAAGCGTAGCGGATCGGCCTCCGCATCAATCGCCGTGCCGCGTATGCCGATAGAAGCGGTCGGCAAGATGATTTTCCTGCCATCTTTATCAAATACCGAAAATATTTTCCCGGTTATCAGCTTCAATATTTTGATGCCTGTACCGGCTGCAGAAATTTTCAGGTGGCTATCACTGCGCAATAAAAAATCCCTCCACAACAAATACTGCCAGGCAAATTGCACCGTCGTCACCTTGTCACCGGTCGCAAAAAAAGCCGGGGGGCACCATGGCTATGCGACAATTTTTCCTTTACTTCGTCGTAAAGGAAGTGACCCCGTCCCAATCCTTGCCCGGAGGATGTGCACGCATCCCTGCAAGGCGCTCCCTGTACAACTTGACCAGAATTTTGTCCGTCTCTCCCAAGTCCTGCAATATCGCTTCAGCCTCGTCCCACTGTTGTACCCGATAGTGAAGCAGCATTTGCTGAACCCGCTTGATGCGCTCCATTTGCCCGGCGCTTACTTCGGCAGGAATTCCGATCGGTTCATAAATGCTCACTGCCAGCCCCTTGCCTTTGACGCGCACCCGGTCAAGTTCGCAATAGACAATATCCGGCGCGGCTTCCTTGGTTGTTTCACTCACCAGAATTCCCACGCCGTATTCCTTGGTCAGGCCTTCGAGACGGGCCGCCAGGTTGACCGGGTCACCCAGCACGGTATAGGCACGGCGGAAACTGGAACCCATGTTGCCCACCGCCATCGAGCCGGTATTAATCCCGACGCCAATGCGTATCTCAGCCCAGCCGCGCGCCTTGAATTGCACCGTTAACTCGGCAGCCAGTTTCTGCATCTCCAGCGCGGCCATCACCCCGTGCTGCGCATGCTTTAGATCGAACAGCGGCGCACCCCAGAAGGCCATGATTGCATCGCCGATGTATTTGTCGATGGTGCCCTGATATTTGTTTTTATCGATTATCAATCGGGTCATCGGCGTGAGATATTCATTCATCATGCGCATCAGATCTTTAGGCTGCATGCCTTCAGAAATGCCGGTGAAGTTGCGTATATCCGAAAACAGCACGGTCATATTCCGGCTGGTACCCTCCATCGATTCCAGCAATTGCGGATTGGCGATCATTTCCTCAATGACTTCGGGCGACACATACTGACCGAAGCGTTCTTTGTAAAGCCGCTTGGTGCGCTCCTCCGCAAGAAATCCGTAGGACATGTTCAGCACGAACAATACCGCGATCAGCAACAGCGAGGAGGCCAGCGGCAAGACCACCGAAGTGTCGATCCATACGAATAAATTCGCCAGGGTGACCAGCAAAGCGGTAGCCAGTGCAATCCACACAACCTGAACCGGGCTCGCCCTCCCCAATAATACCGCCGCCACCAATCCCAGCAGTGACAACATCCAGCTTTCAATGCCGGCAATGGCCGTGGGCGATTTTTTGATACTGCCGTCGAGCATGCCCGCCACCATATTGGCATGCACTTCCACCCCCGCATAAGCCTTGCCCACCGGGGTTTCACGCAGATCCAGCAGTCCCGCAGCGGTTGTTCCCAGCAGGGCCACCGTGCCTTCCAGTTGTTTGGGGTCCAGCCGTTTTTCCAGTACATCTACAGCAGATATATACGGGAAGCTACCCTGCGCTCCGCGATAGGGTATCCAAGCCGATCCATCCGCCATGACAGGAATCTGCAACTCGCCCAACTTCAGGGTATGCCTGCTCCAACGGTCTGCACCGCGCTCTACCGTCACTTGGGGCACGTCCAATATGCGGCGCATCAGCGCAAGTGAAAGCGATTCATAACACTTGCCCTCATACTCCATCAGCATGGGAATCGAACGGATGACACCATCCGCATCCATATTGGGATTGAAATGCCCTCCCCCTGCTGCAGCGTCCTGAAGTAGCGGCAAGTTCGCACCATAGCCGGTGGAGTGTTGTAATTGCATGCCCTGTCCTTCTATTGCTGCCAGGTCGCATGCAGATGGCGGCAGTTTTCCGGACTGATTCCCCGCCTCGAAGTTGTTTTCGTTCTTGAAGTAATATCCCATTACGATATTACGATTTTTTATCTCGCGGGCAAAGGTCCGGTCCCCGTCCATCAAAGGATGCAATTTGGCCAGCAAGGCCTTCATTTCTTTATTCTGCGCGGATACTTGTCCCGCTATTTGACCAGACTCATCCCGTGAAAGTCGTTCCATCATTTTCAATATCGATTGATTTTCAGGCTCGGCGAAAACCACGTCCATCCCCACAACTGCCACTTTATAGTGTTCGGTCAATACCTTGACCAGCGTAGCCACGCGTTCACGGCTCCACGGCCAGCGTCCTTCCTCCTTTAAACTTTTCTCGTCAATATCGATAATCACGACTTGTTGATTGACGCTTTCGGGCATGGTTGCGCGCAGCCGAGCGTCGTAGAGTACGCCTTCGAAATTCTCCACCAGCGGCAAATTCAGTACATGGAAGCCATGCAGAATAAATATGAAAACCACTACCAGTCCAAGACCGATTCGGGTTGCATGCGGAAGCCATGTTGCGGGTATAGAAAAACGATCCATCAATTTTTTCATGGTGCCTCCTGATTTTACAATTCGCCTTTTAATTCTGGGAAAGCACCGATCTAACCCCTGGACTGGCTCAGGACGAACGCTATTTTATTATTCGCCGAGCAACCAGCTTTCCATTTGCGCCAGGCTTTGCCAGGCAAGCGGCAGGCTGTGTCCTGCTGCCTCTATCCGGTTAAGCAAGACGGTGCCTTCCTCTATCATCAACGCGATACGCTCCGGTGAAAACAAAGCCAGTGCTGCCTGCAGCGCATCTTCCGACTCGTTTAACAGCGTCGGAATTTGCTCCTCACTGCTGATGATTTCATCCGGGTTGAGTATGTCGGAAACAATCAGGTAGTCGCAAAGTTGCAGATGAAGCCGGGTATGCTCTTCATCATTGCTTAATTTTTCCAGCGCATGGGGATCATCTTTGGAAGTGGCGCGCAGTGTGGAGCTGATTGCAGCGATCAATTTTTTAATGGCATCCTGCATCGCAGCCGGCTGACCCGGCAGGCCGGTACACACGGCATACTGCTGTTCCAGTTGCGCCTTTAACAGCAGCACCACATCACTCTCCACATTTTTATCCAGCTTGACCGCACGCTGTACCAGCTCACGAAACTGCTCCATAAACTGCTGCATCGCGACCTGATCCTGCTGCTGTGCGATTTGAATAGCCTGTTGCGTGAGGATGCCGGAGGCACCAAACAGCGGGTTGTTCAGCTTGCGCTGCAACTGCCGCTCTCGCGGCCCCGGTTGTTCCGAAAATAAAAGCTGGCCGGAAAAATTGTGGTTCATAATTTTGCCAGCCTCAGTGTGCCTTGCGGCTATCAAAGTCCATTTCATCTTCCGCCAAGATGCGTTCTTGCAACACACGCCATTTGCCGTCCTCCTCTTTGCGTATGAGTATTTCCAGGCCCTGGCGATTGACCGTACCATCCGTGCCTTCGACAGTTTCCGTGGTCTTGAACAGTACATTGCCCGGTGTCACTGTCACCATGCGCAAGCCCTCGTAACTCACCCGCTTGAGCAAGCCCGCATCAAATTCATGTTCGCACTGTCGCGCCCAGTCCTCATAGCCTATCACCTCAAAACCGGGTACGCCGTACACGCTTACTTCTTTTGAGATCAAATCCATGTGCGAGGTGTAGGCACCGGCATTGGCGGTAAGCGCAAGGGCTTCCAGCATATCTTTTGCCTGCTTGGTTTCCAATTGAAAATTTCCTTCTGAAATATTTTAACAGCAGGAGTATAGCGAAAATTGCCGGCTTTTATTGAATGTAACACCCAACAAAAGCAAATCCCCCCTAACCCCCCTTTTGCAAAGTGGGGAGCAAAAGAATGATGTCACGCCATTGCTTTTATACATCAAACTGTATTCCCCACTTTGCAAAAGGGGGGTTAGGGGGGATTTGGCACTTTGCTTTATTCAGTTGACCGCACCAGCAAATTGCCCAAAAATGGCAGGGGTCATTTTTATTCGCCTCAGCCACCTTTCACATTTGAGATTATCCATGCAAGCACGCGCACTAGTCCCTGAAGAATACTTTGTCGAGACCGAACCCTACTATGAAACAACAGGCGACGAGGTCGCCATTTTTGAGGCCGCTTACCAAAACAGGCTGCCGGTGCTGCTCAAGGGGCCAACCGGCTGCGGCAAGACGCGTTTTATGGAGTATATGGCGTGGCGTTTGAAGCGCCCTTTGATCACTGTTTCCTGCCACGATGACCTCACCGCCTCGGATCTTGTTGGGCGCTTTCTGATCAAAGGCGGGGAAACAGTATGGGTGGATGGCCCCCTTGCCCGCTCGGTCCGCGCGGGTGCGATCTGCTATCTGGATGAAATTGTCGAGGCGCGCAAGGATGCGATGGTGGTGATACATCCCCTGGCCGACGATAGACGCGTGCTGCCGATGGAAAAGCTCGGCACCCTGCTGCAGGCCAATGATGATTTTTGCCTGGCCATCTCCTATAACCCCGGCTACCAGAGCGTGCTAAAGGATCTCAAGCAAAGCACGCGGCAGCGTTTTGTCGCACTGGAGTTCGATTATCCCGACGTCGAACTGGAACGGAAAATCGTGGTCAAGGAATCAGGCGTAAGCACAGCAGTTGCCGAAAAACTGGTCAAGTTCGCACACATGACACGCAATCTCAAAGGCAACGGCCTGGAGGAAGGCGCCAGTACCCGCTTGCTGGTACATGCGGGGAAATTGATCGCATCGGGTGTCGATCCGGTCATTGCCTGCCGCAGTGCGATCGCACAGGCGATTACCGATGACGCGGAAATGCTGGCAGCGATACGCGAACTTTCCACTTCGCTTTTTTAAACCTGCTTACTCATATGTATTACTCAAATCTTCGACTATCCGTAGAATCGGTGAGCAAGCTGACAGATCGCAGGGTGCGGCATGCGCACCATGGTGCGTGGAACGCACCCTACCTGACAGCATGGATTAATTGAGTTAAATAATGTCAGAATTAAGCACGACCTCCCCCAGAACACCCCTCTCTGCCGAGTATATCGAGCAGGCACTTGAGCAGTGGCTGGAAGTTGAATTTTCGCTCAAACACGTGGACGATCTGGCTGCGCTGATCGCGGCGTTGCCGCGTGAGGATCAGGATTTATTACTGGGCTGGATAAATCGGATTGCCACCACCAATACCCATCTGGCACACCAGTTTGCCATCCGTGCATTGCCGCAGTTCCAGCACATGGCCAGTCTGGGCCATAGCGACAGGCGCATGATAGACGCCTGGGCACTGCACACCATGGATGCGCATGATCAGGGGGGGGCGCGTGCCGCATTTCAGATCGTGAACAACGTGGGAAATTTTGCCCAGCTTAGCCATGAGCATGCTGCAGGTGCAATTTTTGAAGAAGTGAGCACCATACTGCTCACTTTTGTCCGCGGCCTTTCCGGGCGCTACCTCAAGCTGGAACAGGGAGAAGCAAGTTATACCGACAGCGCCACGATATACCTGCCCGCCGTCGTTGCTACCATGCAGACAGCCGCGGATAATTTTGTGCTGTGCAAAGCGATGGTTGCCCTGCTGTGGGCGCAGACCCGCTTTGGCACTTTTCGTGCCGATCTGACAGGCACGCTGAGTGGCTATGCGGACAGCGACAAGGCATTAAAAATATTTCACGCCCTCGAGACGCTCAGACTTGAGGCCTGCATCGGCCGCGAATTGCCCGGCCTCTACCGCGAAATGCTGCGCCTCAAAAATGTGTCAGGATGGCTGATGCCGGCAAACTGGTCCAAACTTGCTGCCATCCTGGCACAGCCCGGTGCCAGCGTGCTGGACAGCCTGAACCTGCTGGCACAGGCTTACCTGGGCGCGGTTCCCGCTGCCCCGTGCTACCAGGGCGAGCTGCGCCTGGATGAGGTGGCAGTCTGTGCTGCGGCACGCATCGAGCGTGAAAAAATCATGCTCAGGGTCAAGCTTGCCATGGAGCTGGAAAAACAGGACGTTGATCCACGCAGTCCCGCAGCGCAATTTGATGTCAGGCAATCCGCCGAGAGCGAGGGCAATGAGCTGCCGCAAATGGACATCACCCTGGACGATATTCCCATCGCGCCGCCCGCCGGGATCAATCAGCTGCTCACCTCTATTTTTCTCGACCTCGGCGAAATTCCCGACGAGTATCTGGTGGCCGCCGGGCCGGGAGAATACGATCCCTCACTGTACGAGGATAAGGCCCAGGACAGCGATGCCGTATGGCAGGGAACTTATCATGAGGAAGGCGCAACTTTTTATGACGAATGGGATTTCGGACGCCGTTTGTATCGCAAAAACTGGTGCGTGATGCGCGAAAAAGACGTGCCTCCCGTTAATGATAATTTTGCTTTTCATACCCTGCAAAAATACAGCGGACTGATCAAACACCTGAAAAAAACGTTTGAAGCGATGCGCGATGAGAATCGCATGATCAAGCGTGAAATCTCTGGCGACGATGTGGACATAGACGCGCTGGTAGAAGCGCTGGCCGACACCCTCGATGGCAGTGAAATGAGCGACCGCCTGTTTACCCGCATGCACCGCAACGAGCGCAATATTGCGGTGATGTTTATGGTCGACATGAGCGGCTCGACCAATGGCTGGATTAACGATGCCGAGCGCGAATCGCTGGTGCTGCTGTGCGAGGTGCTGGAAACACTGGGGGACAGGTATGCGATCTATGGCTTTTCCGGCACCACACGCAAGCGCTGCGAACTCTATCGCATCAAGCAATTTGACGAACCCTACAATGACCTGGTCAAGGCACGCATCAGTGGCATACGCGCGCAAGACTACACGCGCATGGGCTTCGCCATCCGCCACCTGAGCAGTCTGCTGAATAAAATGGATGCGCGCACGAAAATACTGATCACCCTGTCGGATGGCAAGCCGGATGATTACAATGACGGCTATCGCGGCAAGTACGGCATAGAAGACACCCGCAAAGCGCTGGTAGAAGCCAAACGCAGCGGCATCCATCCCTTCTGCATCACCATCGATACCCAGGGCCGTGACTACCTGCCACACATGTATGGCGCGGCAAATTACGTGGTGATCGACGAAGTGGGCAAGCTGCCACTGAAAGTGGCAAGCATTTACCGGCGGCTGACTGTTTAAACTGTACTGTCCAGCAACAACGGGGCAAGCGTTGAAATCGCCTGCTTCCACCTGGCTTCTGGAGTACACTAGGCAAGGTATAATATCTGCATTCATTCAAGCTATGCAACCCATGAAGATGGCATTCCACAAACTGGCAGAATATTTGTTAAAGTGCCTGCCTGCCATTGCCGCATTGCTCTTTATTTTATTGCCCTCGCTCCCCGCCTTTGCTGAATCGCTTGAAGTTAAACTCCCCTCAGGCATTACCGTATTCGCCGACTACCATGGCGGACTCCCTGCCATGCCTGCCATTTTATTGTTGCATGGCTTCCAGCAGACTTACCAGTCTGAACCCATGAGTTCCCTTGGCAGCAATCTCGCTGCCAAGGGCTATACCGTTCTGCGGCCCACCATATCATTAGGCGTCAATAAGCGTAAACAGAGCATGGCTTGCGAGGCGGTGCACACCCATACCTACAAAGAGGAAGTTGCGGAAATTGCTTACTGGATGAATTGGCTGGGCAACAAAGGATTTAAAACCATTGTCCCAGCAGGCTTTAGCAGTACCGGAAATGTAGGTTTGCTTATTTATAACGCACAGGGGGCTCACCCGGCCGTAAAGAAAATAATTCTGATCAGCCCGAATCCTCAATTTTTCGATCTCGCCGAACGCAAGAGTATTCGTGCCGGGTTGAATAAGAATCAACATGCAAACAGCCAAAAACTTGGCGCATTTACGTTGGGATACTGCAAAAATAATTATTTTTCCACGCCAAATAACTATTATTCCTACACCCAATACGATGAAAGCATAGTTGCAGGATTGATGAAACAATCACCTGTTCCCCTTGAAATTATTTTAGGCTCGGCCGATACCATCTTGCCTCCGGCCTGGTTGGCGCAACTCAAAGCGATTAAGTCACCCACACGCATAACCACGATCGACCAGGCTAACCATTTTTTTGCCGACTCGGCCGAGTTTGAATTGACCGAAGCAGTCGAAAACATTATAAAAAATATCAACGTCCAATAATTTCCAGCACCCGACAACCATGATCAGCCTATATGACAGAATAAAAAATCTCTGGCCATTCACGATCAAATTTTACGCACTGAGTTTCATCAGCCTGATGTCGCTTATATTCGGTCTGCTCGGGTGGGGCATGCAATATAAACTGAACACTATTCGCCAGGATGCCTCCAATCACAACAATCAATCCGCACTTGCAGAGTTGAACTACGTAATAAGCCACGTAACAGCGGAGGTATTGAGTAAAGCACAATTTATTGTAAACCAGGACGAAACGCGGCAGCAATTTTTTGACCCGGTCTACTACCACTATTGGCGCGACAACCGCATTTTCGGCGGGGGGAGCCTGCCCAACCATATCAAAGCAGTTGAGCTTTATAACAAACAGGGTAACTCCCTGGCGGAACGCACTTCCGGCGACATGCCCACCCACCTGTCGAAGTTTGATCTTGGCAATTTTGTCACGCGCCAGGCGGGGCGGGATTTTATTTATATTTTCTACCCCATTCCTGCATCCAGCGGCACTCCCAATTCCGTTCAGGGATACGCGGGATTTAAAGTCGACATTATCGATGCACTCAGAAATGAACAGCGTTACAGCTATCTTAATATACAGACATTGGAGCTCAAAATTAAAGAAGGGGAACGCATACCTCTCGACCAGATATTTAGCCACATGGAATTCACGCTGATACCCAACACGGAAAACATGGCATTGACCGCGTCTATAGAACGATTTCAGCGACAAGCCCTTTTTACAATGATCATTTTGTATTTCGTGTTTTATCTGCTGCTTTCTTCAGTTTTATCCGCACCGTTGCACCGCCTGTCTTTGCATATCGACACATTGCGCAAAGGTAAGGGCGGACTGCTGGCGGAAAACTACACGCGCAGCTTGCCTATAGCCGAGCTGGAGAAAGTAAGAATTTCTCTGAATGACTACCAAAGCAAGCTGGAAGAAATGCACCATAGCCTGAGCGAAAAGAACGATGAACTGTGGCAACTCGCGCACCATGATCCCCTTACCGGAATTTATAACCGGCGCGGCTTCGAAGAAGACTGGAAGCATATGTTGGCGGTTTCATCGGGGCATCGTATCGGCGTGGCACTGATTTTATTTGACTGCGATCATTTCAAAGCCATCAATGATACTTACGGTCATCCAACCGGCGACCTTGTCCTGCTGGCTATCACTCACACACTTCAGACTACTTTACGCCACGGTGACAGGCTCTACCGCCTGGGGGGAGACGAGTTTGCCACACTGTTTCTTGACGTCGATGCCGCGCTTGCCTTGCAAACCGCAGAGCGTTGCCTTGAAGCGGTGAACCTGTATGATTTTTCCAGCCTTGGCATCAAGGAACCCGTTCGCCTTAGCGCCGGCATGGCCTATGCTTCCGGCACCGATGCCGACCTGCTGAGCGGCCTGCCGAAGCAGGCTGATGTGGCGATGTACCACGCCAAACGTCCCGGCAAAAGTAAAATAGCCGTTTTTGACCGCAGCATGCTGGCAAATACCAACTTGCTTTTTTCCAACAGCATCAACAGCCTGGTATTTGAGGCAATGGAGAGCGACGAGTCGATTGAAATGCACTACCAGCCCATAGTCAACCTGAGCACCGGCAAGATTGATTATTATGAGTCACTGTTGCGTATTCGTAATAAAGACAGCTTGATTATGCCCTCCACCATTTTCCCGCTCATTGCAGAGCGCCGTCTTGAGGCAGAGTTTGACGTGGTGATCCTAGGTCGTATCGCAAAGGATCTCAAGGCGGGGAAAATTCCAGCCGGCACTGGCATTACCGTCAACGTTTCCGGACACGGCCTGATTGTTCCTCTGGTGCAGGAAAAAATCAATGCACTTGCGGTGTATCTCAAACAGTACAAACTGATCATCGAAGTGACAGAAACGGCGCTGATAACCCAATTGCATTTAGCCTCAAACATCCTCAATCAATTTCGCCAGCAGGGCTTCCTCATTGCACTCGACGATTTCGGCAGTGGCTACTCATCCCTGAGCTATCTTTCCAATATGCCGGTGGACTGCGTCAAGTTTGACATTTCCCTGATCCGCCAGTTACTCGAAGGCGGCCGACAAAGTATCATCATGGAGAGTCTTGCTACCATGGTTATTAAAGCAGGATACGATCTGGTTGCAGAAGGGGTAGAGACAGAGGAAATTCTGGAAAAAATCGCACAGCTCGGTTTTACCCGTGGGCAGGGCTACCTGCTTGGTCGGCCGAATAACATCTGCCAGGATTCTGTAAAACTATCTTTCTTCGACAATAAACCAGCAAAATAATGCAATGGTCGTGTCGCTGCCGGTTCCAGGAAATAGCCTAATTTCCTTGTTTCAAATTTATTGAATCCTCTCCGTAAAGCAACCCTTACCCGCAATATACCGGCCGCACACCATGCTCGAATTTACCGAATACACCAAAATATTTATCAGTCTGTTCGCTATTCTGGATCCGATCGGAATTATTCCTGTCATCATTCTGTTTACGGCAGGCATGCCGGTAGCCCAGCGCAATCGCACAGCCCGGCTGGCATCGTTAACGGTGTTTCTCATTTTGCTGGCAGCGCTGCTGGTCGGCCAGCCCGTGCTGACATTCTTTGGCATCAGTATTCATTCTTTGGGTTTGGCGGGTGGTATTTTACTCATAGTGATGGCCTTTAAAATGCTGAATGGCAATATCCAGCAATTGACTCCGGATACCCACGGGCTCTCTGCAGACGACTCGGGATCAGTGCTCGCCATCGTGCCTTTATCCACACCTTTACTGGCCGGGCCGGGGGCTATCAGTACAGTCATTCTGGATGCGCATAAGGCAAATGAAATTGCGCATTACCTGAGCATGAGCCTGATTATTATTTTACTCAGTCTCAGTGTCTGGCTGACCTTCTTGGCCGCACCCTGGGCAGAACGGCGATTGGGTACTCTGGGTATCGACATATTTACCCGCTTAATGGGACTCATACTGGCTGCAATTGCCGTAGAATTCATTGCTGGCGGTATGCGCGGCCTGTTTCCGGCGCTCGGCTAAACCATTATTGGAGCGCGGACGTCCTCGTCCGCATGCGGACGGGGACGTCCGCGCTCCCGATAACATTGCATCTTTATTCACAACCGCATATCAAATCTAAATCATGGAAAAAATTCGTCTCTCCAAACTCATGTCAGAACAGGGTTTTTGCTCGCGTCGCGAAGCCGATGTATATATTGAACGCGGCTGGGTGCTGGTGGATGGGCAGCCGGTGAATGAACTGGGCAGCAAATTTTATCCTACACAAAAAATCACCCTCAATCGCGCCGCGCAAGAGCAGCAGCAAACCCAGGTTACGATATTGCTCAACAAGCCGATTGCCTATGTTTCCGGTCAGGCCGAGGACGGCTACCAACCAGCCATTGCTCTGGTAAATGCAGCCTCGCGCTGGGCAGCTGACAAAACTCCGCTGCGCTTTCACCCCGGACACTTAAAAGGCATCGCCCCTGCCGGGCGCCTGGATATTGATTCGCAGGGCTTGCTGGTGTTCACCCAGGATGGACGCGTGGCCAAGCAACTGGTTGGGGAGAACTCCGAAATCGACAAGGAGTATTTGGTACGCGTAACCGGCAATATGGTTGGCAACGGTATCAATATGCTCTGTCACGGTTTGTCACTGGATGGACAGAAGCTGAAGCCTGCCAAGGTGTCATGGCAAAACGAGGACCAGTTGAGGTTTATTTTGCGTGAAGGCAAGAAACGCCAGATACGCCGCATGTGCGAACTGGTTGGGCTGAAAGTGACGGGTTTGAAACGTGTACGGATAGGCAGGATCAAGCTGGGAGATCTACCCGTCGGGCAGTGGCGCTATCTGCGCGAGGACGAAAATTTTTAACCCGTCTGCAAGGCGCGCATGACGTATCCTGCGACCAGGCTCTATTCCTTAAAATCAGTTTCCTCTGGCTTGCGCTCCACCAGCAGCGAATACAACCGTCTGCTATCCACCCTCAGTACGGTGAAAATCATGCCATCAATTACGATACGCTCTCCCCGTTTGGGCAGCTGACCGGCAGCCTTGAGCACCAGTCCGCCCACGGTATCGCACTCCTCATCGCTGAAATCGCTGTCCAGAGCAGTGTTGAAATCGGCAATCTCTGTCGCCGCCTTTATGCGCCAGCTGCTTTTTCCAACTGAAATGATATTGTCCTCATCCTCGTCGAAATCATATTCGTCTTCAATCTCACCGACGATCTGTTCCAGCACATCCTCTATCGTCACCATACCGCACACGCCGCCGTATTCATCCACCACCAGCGCGATATGGTTGCGGTTGCTGCGGAAGTCGCGCAGCAGCACGTTAAGTCGCTTGGACTCAGGCACAAACACCGCCGGGCGCAACATATCACGTACCTCGAATTCCTCTCCGGCGTAATAACGCAGCAGATCCTTGGCCAGCAGTATGCCGATAATATTGTCTTTGTTGCCGTCGATGACGGGGAAACGCGAGTGCGAGGCTTCGATGACAAAGGGAATAAACTGTTCCGGTGGCTCGCTGATGTCGATGACATCCATTTGCGCGCGGGGCAGCATAATTTCGCCAACCGACCGTTCGGATACCTGAATCACCCCCTCCATCATGGCCAGGGCTTCGGCATCAAGCAAGTTGCGTTCGTAGGCTGAATGCAACAGGGTGATGAGTTGTTCGCGATCCTCGGGCTCACGCAACAGCAGCGCGGAAAGTCGCTCTAACAAGCCGGGTTTGTTACTTTCTGGGGCGTCCATCTCAACGTTATGTAGTTACTTCGTAGGGTGCAGGATACCCTAATTTGCCCATAAGCGCAGTTTCCAGCGCCTCCATCTCGATTGCATCAGCCTCGGTTTCATGGTCATATCCCTGCAAATGCAGCACGCCGTGCACCGCCATATGCGCATAGTGGGCCAGCAGCTGCTTGCCCTGCCCGGCAGCCTCCCGCTTCACCACCTGTGCGCAAAACACGATATCACCGGACAGGGGATCGGTGTCGTCATAGACAAAGGTCAGCACATTGGTCGCATAGTCCTTGCCACGAAAATCACGGTTCAGCGCGCGTCCCTCGCTCTCATCGACAACGCGCAAAGTACACTGCAAATCCTGCCGCAGGGCTGCCTGTACCCAACGGCGAAATTGCTGCCGGGTTGGCAGCCCCGTGGCCAGGCTGGCATATTGCACAGAAAGCGAAAGTTTATGCGGGTGACTCATGGCAACCTTATGAGAGTCCTGTACAGGCAGTCTTTGTATCGGTACGGGACGGGGGCATTTGTGACTGCAAAAAAAATGGCTAGCCACCAGGCTAACCATTTGTATTGGTGGGATAGGTGCCATTGAATCATCCCCCAGAAGCCGCGTCAATAAAGGTTTTGTGCGATTCAAATTTGCCAGATACCAACAAAAG
>Ga0315272_10000822_pt1 | contig 15881 bp, 16 predicted proteins | sample C3_middle_MG_FD_203918 | JGI IMG/M metagenome (GOLD analysis project Ga0315272, IMG submission 203918) | Sediment microbial communities from Yellowstone Lake, YNP, Wyoming, USA - C3_middle | ecosystem: Environmental > Aquatic > Freshwater > Lake > Sediment | place: USA: Wyoming | collected...
TTCTTTACTGAAAATAACCGATTTCGGCATTCTCCTTGCCCATGGAGATACGGAAATAGGCGATGGTCAAGTTCCCGGAGCTGACATAACAGATCATGAGGCAACCATCGGCTTTCGGGGGACCCCTGGTTACGCCTCCCCGGAACAACTACGCGATGCCCACTCGGTTGACCTGCGGACGGACATTTTTTCATTCGGCCTGTGCCTCTGGGTCATGCTCTGTGGCAAAAAACCATTTATCAACAATGCCCTTGAACATAAAATCCCCAACCCGACTCCGGCAGCGCCGGATATCAAGTTCTCCGCAGGGCTCAAAGAGGTGTTACGTAAAAGCGTTGCCTACCATCCAGACGACCGCTACCAAAATTTCGCCGAGATGCGGGAAGCCCTGAACGGGGCATATACCGCAGCCTTTAATTCCTCTTGCCCCTATGCAGAACTCAGCAATATCGATCTCAGAGCGGATGGCCTTAACAACAGGGCGGTCTCCCTTTTTGAACTGGGAGAAAGCAGAGAAGCTGCCGCCTGCCTAAACAAGACCCTTGAAGTCAATGAAATGCTTCCCGAAGCAGTTTACAATATGATTTTGCTCAACTGGCGCTCAGGAACAAAGGCGGGAAAAATTATCCGACAGATTGAAACAGCCAAAAAACGCGGGGCCACAACACCCTGGCTCACCGAGATGGAGGCTGCGGTCAAACGCAGCATGGTGGCTGACAAGGTCGAGCTTGAAAAACAGCAGTTTCCGGAATTTCGCCTGTGCACCCCAAAAAACTCCCTGGAAATCTTCCGAGAAGGACAACTCCATCTCTCTGTGCAACGCAATATCCTCGACCATCTGGACAACAAACGCTATAGCGCCTGCCATGACATCCTGATGACGGCTTGGAAAAACAACAGCTACAAAAAAGACAAAATTTTCAACATGGTCTATCACAGGCTCTTGCTGGTTGGCACCAAAAAGAAAGTGCTGGGAGTCCAGCGCTTTCTTACCTTGAGCGGAGATGAAGGGCCAACCACACATCTTGCCCATATCCCGAATACAAAGAAATTTGTTGCCTCCGGCCCAAAGGGAAAAATAATCCTGCACGACATGGGGGCCTCATCACAGCAAGGCATTGTCTTGCGAAAAGACGGCAGTGCCATTTCAGCGCTGGCTGTCTGCCCCCAGGGGAAGTATCTCGCCGTAGGCACCCAGGATGGAACCGTCTGCCTTTTCTCCGCAAAAACCGGCGCCATGGAATCAAGCGAAACTGCTCACAACGGCCCGGCACATGCCTTAGCCTTCAACGAAGATGGCCGTTACCTGGCCTCTGGCGGGGCAGACGGCATCATGAAAATACGCAAGCTTGGCACCGGTCCGGAAATGACCACCTCGATCAAAGAAGGCGGCGCTGTCCGGGCCATTACTTTTACAACCACCGGCTTGAACCTGGTGACCGGAAGCCAAGACGGTTCTGTCCGCTTTTGGAACGCAAGCGGAAAAGAATGCACGAGAATCATTGAAGCGCATGCCATGCCGGTTATCGCCCTAGCAAATTCGTCCGATGGCCAACGCTTTGTCTCTGCCGGCACCGACCGTCACCTGAAAGTGTGGGAACACAAGACCGGACGCTGCCTCAAATCGATCAAAGCCCACGACGAGACCATTTCTTCCGCCTTATTTCTTCAGGACAACCAAACCCTAATCTCCGGCTGCGAAGATGACATTGTCAAACTCTGGGACAGCACCAGCGGGGAATGCCTTGCCATTCTTGATGGCAGGGGAGATGGCATTTACAGTCTTGCCCACGGGCCAAAGCCCCACACCTTTCTTTCCGGAAGAAAAGATGGGGCTATTGTTTTTTGGATGGTAATCTACCAACTGCATTTTGAATAATTTCCCCAACCGGGGATAAAACGGAATGGGCATGATGTTCAATTTTTTTAAAAAAATCTGCAAAAGCAAACCCAGAACCATTTCTTTTTATGGCCGCACGGACACCGGAATGGTCCGCGATCATAATGAAGACAGCTTTTGCTCTCTGCGCAACCGGCGTCTTTTCGTGGTCGCCGATGGCATGGGCGGCCATAACGCGGGCGAGGTCGCCAGCCATTTGGCCATCGAATCCCTGCTCGAATTTCTCTCGGAAGAAAAAATCCAGGAAATACGAGGCAACGACGATGAAATCCACCAGAGCATGCTGGCGGCTTTCAGTCATGCCAATCAAGCCGTAATGACCAAAGCCGCCAGCGATGAGACAATGCAGGGCATGGGCTGCACCATGGTTGCCTGCCTTCTTGACGAAAACCGCCTCCACACGTGTCACGTCGGAGATGCTCGCTGTTATCTCTCTGAAAAGGGCAGTCTGAAACAGATTACCACCGATCATACCGCTGTGACCTACATCCACAAAACCGATGCCAATAACAAAGATATCCAGGTTCCGCGCCATGTGGTAACGAGGGCCATCGGCTTCCACTCCCAGGAGGGGCCGGAATACCACAAAAATATCTTGCAACCGGGAAACAGGGTGCTTCTCTGTTCCGATGGCCTGTGGAACATGGTTGACCACACCCGGATCGAGCAAATCCTCCTCAATGCTCCCACCCCGGAAAAAGCCAGCGAAACCCTGGTCACGGCAGCCAATGAACAGGGCGGACGCGACAACATCACTGCCCTGGTAATCTTCTATTAGCGTGAAAGACAATGTCCGCTCAACACGACAATCAAAACACCCTTGAAAACATCGCCGCCGATCTCACGGCCCTGGCCAGTGATCTTGCCCGGGGAAAACTCCGGGTTGGCACCCGGCTTGTCACCATCGGCAACCCGGAGTTCATAAAAACCAAGCAGAAGATCACGGGCAACACCGCCTATTACACCCTTTCTTTTCAAGTGCCCCTCCTGAATTCGGATGAGGAGCCCATGCTGACGGATGAGCCAAAATATACCCCGAGAAAAAGCTTCGGGGACAAGCATGACAAAGGGCTGCGATTGCAGGGGCGACCGCCGGAGGGTAAAAAAATAAAAAAAGAGATTACCAGCCTCTGGAAAACCGTTTTCAAAAAGCTGGAACAGGGGGAGGCTCCCACCCCTGCCGAAGAAAAATCTCTTGTTTCCGCCTTTGAAAGCTATACCGTTTTCACGGAACCGGCCTGGCAAAAAGACTGGCTCGCCTGCTTCACGGTCCTGCGGGAGGCTTTGTCCTACGCCCGCATGGGAGATATGCCAAAAGCTCTGGAATATGCCGTAAAAATAAACGCCCTCACCAAGGCCTGCCACAAAAGTTACAAGTAGTCGGTTTTATGAATCCCTTCGAGATTGTCAAACGAACCCCAAAGACCAATTGCGGGCAATGCGGCTACCCAACCTGTCTTGCCTTTTCCGCTGCAGTCGCCAAAAGCGGCGAGGACTTTGGCAAGTGCCCTTATCTTGACACCGCCGGCCTCAATCTTGAGCAAAAGCAAGGCATTGCTTTTGAGGAACTCTCCGGGCAACGCGATCTTGCCCTTATCGAACACCTTAAAGACAAAATCTCCGCCCTGGATTTCACCCGTATTGCCGCCCCCTTGGGCGCCACCCTCTGTGGCGAAGACAATCGGACCCTGTCGTTTCCGTTTCTTGCCCAGGAAGTGCTTCTGAGCAGGCAAGGAATTCTCCTCGACGGCTGCACCCCGGATGACCCCAGGGACCAGATCCTCATCTACAACTATATCCACTCCCAGGGCGGACCGAACCCTACTTTGGACTGGATCGGCCTGGAAACCCTGCCCAATTCCATCTCCAAGGTAAGAACCCTTGCCACCTATTGCGAAAACAGATTGGCGGAACTCTTCGCCCATCTTCCCAGCGAAACGATCATTTCGGCTTGCAACCGGCTGGGGGGCGTTGCGCACCCGGTGCCATCTGCCACGCTCGGCTGCATCATCCCTGTCCTGCCCAAGATTCCGCAATATCTTGTCTACTGGGAGGCGGAGCCGGAAGACGGGTTTCCCGCCAAGGTCAAGATTCTCTTCGATCGCCAGGTACTGAATTTTCTCGATCTGGAATCCCTGATCTTTTCAGCGGAACGTATGGCAGAACGTCTTGCCGTCCTGCTTGCCTAAAAATCCGGAGAGTTTGACTCTGCTCTGCCGCGTGATCCGCTGATGACTTTCCGGCAAATTCCTGGCATACTATATTTTTGAAATCGATTTTCCCATCCTACCACCAGCCAGATAAGAGTCATGGCCCGACAACCTGCCGCACACACCGCCCCCTTGGCAGAACGCCTGCGTCCGCAAACGATAGCTGATTTTGTCGGGCAAAAGCAACTGTTGGGCGAGGACAAGCTTCTCAATCGACTCATCCAACAAAAATACCTGCCATCCCTCTTGCTCTGGGGTCCGCCGGGCACCGGCAAAACCACCCTGGCCCGAATCCTGGCCCAAACAACCGGCGCGGATTTTTCCTTCTTTTCCGCAGTGCTGTCCGGGGTCAAGGAGATTCGAGAAATAGTTGCCCAGGCCCAAACCGCTAAAGAAGAGCGCAACACCGCCACCATTGTCTTTGTGGACGAGATCCATCGCTTCAACAAAAGCCAGCAGGACGCCTTTCTTCCCCATGTGGAAAGCGGCCTGCTGACCCTCATCGGCGCAACCACCGAAAATCCCTCTTTCCACGTTATTGCCCCTCTGCTCTCGCGATGCCGGGTTCTGGTTCTTGAACCGTTGAGCCCGGATGATTTGCAGACCATTATCCAGCGGGCCATCGCGGATAAAGAGCAGGGATTGGGCTCCTGGCAGATATCCTTGGAGCCGGAAGCGGCCGCCCACCTGGCCAGAATTGCCGACGGCGACGCCCGCAGCCTGCTGAACAGCCTGGAAATCGCCGCCAATCTTGCCGAGCCAGATACCACGGGCACACGGCAGATAACCCTGGCCACGGTGGAAGAAGCCATCCAACGCAAAAGCCTGCGCTATGATGCAGACGGCGAGGAGCATTACAATCTGATTTCGGCCCTGCACAAAAGCCTACGAGACAGCGACCCGGACGGAGCCCTGTACTGGCTGTGCCGGATGCTCGCCGCCGGAGAGGAACCCCTGTACGTGGTCCGCCGCCTGATCCGCTTCGCCTCGGAAGACATCGGCAATGCCGACCCCCAGGCCCTCACGGTTGCCATAAACGCCAGAAACTCCTATCAGACCCTGGGCAGCCCGGAGGGGGAACTGGCCATTGCCCAGGCCACAACCTATCTCGCCACCGCCCCCAAGAGCAATGCAGTCTATGCCGCCTACAACGCGGTAATGCACGATATCAGGCGCACAGGCAGCCTGCCGGTACCGCTCCATCTCCGCAACGCCCCAACCTCGCTGATGAAAGATCTTGGCTATGGCAAGGGCTACCAGTATGCCCACGATGATCCACACGCCTTGGTGGATCAGCATCATTTGCCTGACGAACTTGCGGGAAAAACCTATTATCAACCTGCCAACCGAGGATATGAAGCAATCATCCGGGATCGCCTAGACAAATGGCGACAGCTGTTGCGGGATCGAAAAAAACAACCCGTCTGATTCTTTCAGGCAACTACCAGATCAGGAGCGCATGACCACAATGAACAAACAGACCACTCTTCTGCTGCTTTCTTTTCTTGCCCTACTCAACATGACCGCACCCGCATCAGGGGCTTCAGGAGAAAAAACGGGCAACCCAAAACAGCAGGCAGGAATGCCACACGACCTGACCATCTTTTTTTCCAACGGTGTGAGGGGAGAAACAGAGCCGTGCGGCTGAAAAACCAACCAATTGGGCGGTCTGCCCAAGAAAGCGCAGCAGCTTGAAACCGTGCGGGGCAAAACATCCGCAGTGCTTGCCCTTGACAGCGGAGCCCTGCTTTTTAAGGATGAAAAATTGCCGCCGGATCAGCGCGAACAGCTCACCGTTACGGCTCAAGGAATTGTCGCGGCATACAATAAAATGTCCTTTGCCGCAGTTGGCGTGGCCAGGCAGGATCTCGCGGCAGGACTGCCCTTTCTCCTCGCCGTCCAGAAAAAATCAAGTTTCCCCTGGCTGAGCGCCAACCTGCTCAGCCGCACCGAGCACAAACCCTGGTTCAAACCACACACCCTGATTACGGCAGGCGGGATGCGCATCGCGGTCATCGGCCTCACCGCCCAAGGGTCTGACTCTCTTTTTACTGAAAAAGACAACACGATCATTGCCCCATGGGAAGAGGTTTTGCCCAAGGCAATCACCCAACTGCGGGGACGGGCAGACATGACCATTCTGCTTTCCAGCTTTCCCGCAGCAATAAATCGGAAGATTGCCGAGGCCCACCCAGAGATTCACTTGATTCTTCAAAGCGGGACCAGCCAGGGAAATCTCCCGCCGGAGCGGGTCAACAACACCCTGATCACCCAGGTGGAAGCCCAGGGCAAATCAGTGGGTGTTCTGGAGGTGCACTGGAACGCGCAGAACAAGAGATGGGAGGAACCAGGCTCTGAAAATCTGCTGGCAGACAAGAAAAACGAAATGGACCGCCTGGGATGGCAGATCAACCGTTATCGTCGACAAGGCGAGGCGGAACAGGCATTCAAGAACCAACCCGAGGTCCTTGAAGCTTACAACGACATGCTCGCAAGACAGAAACTGCTTGAAGAGGAGATTGTCCGCCTCACCGCTAAACAAAAGGCCATGAATGCAGGCCGTCAACGATTTTCCTCGTACAGCAGCCAGTTTGAGGCCATGCGCAAGGAGCTTCCGGACAATCCGACGGTCCGGGCCATTGTCGATGCAACCACCAACGAAGTAAATCGAATCGGCAAGGCCGCAGTAAAGGCGAGGATTTCAGGAATTACCGGGCAAAACCAGGAAGAGCCTTCGGGAAATTACGCTGGCAGCACCGCCTGCACCAGCTGCCATGCCCCGCAGTTTGCAAAATGGCGAGGCACTCAACATGCCACAGCCTATGACACTTTGGAGGCAAAGGGGCAGCAATTCAATGTGCAGTGCCTTCCTTGCCACATCACCGGACCTGCCACCCAGACAGGACGAGAGATGCTCGCCCTTGCCCATGATCTACGCCAAGTCAGCTGCGAATCCTGCCATGGCCCGGGCCGTGCCCACACCATTCAGCCAACAGCCGCCAAAGCTGCTCAGCCGACCATGGATACCTGCCTGCGTTGCCATACCGGCGAGCATGATGACAGCTTCAACTTTGCCGAGGCCCTCTCCCGCCTTCGCTGCGGCACAGACTGAACACTAAAATATCAGGCAAAAAAAAGCCAGGAGACATGTGTCTCCTGGCCTACAATCATTTGCACTAAACGGTGCGGGTGTTATTTCACTTCTTCAAAATCCGCGTCCACCACGTCGTCATCATCCTTCTTCGCCCCTCCGGCCTGGCCAGCGCCTTCGGCGCCTTCTCCGGCCTTATCCTTGGTGGCCTGGGCATACATCATCTCAGCCAGTTTGTGGGATGCCTGGGTCAGTGACTCAAGCCCCTTCTTGATCGCCTCTACATCGTCGGACTCCAAGAGCTTCTTGAGGCTATCGATCTCGACTTGGACCTTGTTCTTGGTCTCGCTGTCAACCTTGTCGCCCAGATCCTTCATGCTCTTTTCCGTGGCGTAGATCATCGAATCGGCCTGATTCTTGGTTTCGACCAGCTCCTTGCGCTTGCGATCCTCGTCGGCATGGGCCTCGGCGTCCTTCTGCATCCGCTTGATCTCATCCTCGGAAAGGCCGCTGGAGGCGGTGATCCGGATGGATTGCTCCTTGCCGGTGCCGAGATCCTTGGCGGATACATGGAGAATGCCGTTGGCGTCGAGATCAAAGGTAACCTCGATCTGCGGCACTCCGCGAGGGGCCGGGGGAAGATCGGTCAGCTCGAACCGGCCGATGGTCTTGTTGTTTGCCGCCATCTCGCGCTCACCCTGGAGCACATGGATGGAAACCGCAGGCTGGCTGTCCGCCGCAGTGGAGAAAACCTGGCTCTTCTTGGTGGGGATGGTGGTGTTCTTCTCGATGAGCTTGGTCATGACCCCGCCGAGAGTCTCGATGCCCAGAGACAGCGGGGTAACGTCGAGAAGCAGCACGTCCTTGACATCGCCCTTGAGCACCCCGCCCTGCACTGCAGCACCAATGGCGACAACCTCGTCCGGGTTCACGCCCTTGTGGGGATCCTTGCCAAATATCTCCTTGACCTTTTCCTGCACCTTGGGCATCCGAGTCATGCCACCAACCAAGATCACCTCGTCGATATCCGCCGCGTTGATGCCGGCATCCTTCAGGGCTATCTGACACGGCTTGACCGTGCGTTCGATCAGATCTTCCACCAGGCTTTCCAGTTTGGCGCGGGAGAGTTTCATCTGCAGATGCTTGGGTCCTGAGGCGTCTGCCGTGATAAAGGGCAGGTTGATGTCGGTCTCCATGGTGGTGGAAAGCTCCATCTTCGCCTTTTCCGCTTCTTCCCGCAGGCGCTGCAAGGCCATATTGTCGGTGCGCAGATCAATGCCCTGATCCCGTTTGAACTCGTCGGCAATCCAGTTGACGATGCGCATGTCGAAATCTTCACCACCGAGAAAGGTGTCGCCGTTGGTGGATTTCACCTCAAACACGCCATCGCCGATCTCCAGTACAGAGACATCAAAGGTGCCGCCGCCCAGATCGAACACGGCGATTTTTTCCTCGCCTTTCTTATCCAGACCGTAGGCCAAAGCTGCGGCCGTGGGCTCGTTGATGATCCGCTGCACATTGAGACCCGCAATCCGACCCGCGTCCTTGGTGGCCTGGCGCTGGGAATCGTTGAAATAAGCAGGCACGGTGATAACCGCCTCGGTGACTTCTTCACCAAGATATTCCTCTGCTGTCTGCTTCATCTTGGTAAGGATCATGGCGGAAATCTCGGCAGGGGTATACCCTTTGCTATCAACCTCAACCGCCGCATCGCCCTCCTTGCCGTTGACGATCTTGAACGGGCTGATCTCGATGCTCTTTTTCACTTCCGCATCAATGAACTTGCGCCCGATGAGCCGCTTGATCGCGTGCAGGGTGCGGGTCGGGTTGGTCACGGCCTGCCGCTTGGCAACCTGGCCCACCAGCCGCTCTCCGCTGCTTGAAAAAGCAACCACAGAAGGGGTTGTCCGGTTCCCTTCCACATTGGCGATAACCTTGGGCTCACCGCCTTCCATCACCGCGACACATGAGTTTGTTGTTCCCAAATCAATACCAATAATCTTACCCATCTCAAATTCTCCTTACCTAACGGGATGAACCATCCTTAATTATTCTTCAACATTACCCTTAGAAACGACAACCTTGGCCGCTCGGATAAGTCTGTCCTTAAACATATATCCCTTCTGATACTCTTGCAAAATCTGGTTTTCCGGCACGTCCGCACTGGGCTCCATGGCCACGGCTTCGTGGAAATTGGGATCAAAAGACTGCCCCTCACCAACCAGAGGTTTTACCCCAAATTTTTCTAGGGTATTGAGCAGCCCCTTGCAGGTCATTTCTACCCCGGCCAGAAGAGCTACGGCATCAGGGGAACACTTACATTGCTCAACAGCACGTTCGAGGTTGTCCAGAGAAGGAAGAAGCTCTCGCAAGATGGCTTCTTCCGCATACTTGAACGCTGTTTCCCGCTCACGCTGCATTCTTTTCCTGAAATTATCCTGCTCCGCCGCCATGCGCAGCAGCTTGTCCTCCAATTCCCGATTCCTTTCCTGGGCTCTTGCCAACTGAACGGAAACATCTTCCGCCTCGGCCTGATCTTTCTCTAGGCTATCCTGCTCGCGCATTTCTTCCTTGTTTTCTTCTTGCTCAGCCACCCGTATCTCCTTTCCGGGGCAACGCCCCCTGAAATATGCGAACTAAAAGTGTATCCATTTGCAATAACTAGATTTTTACAGACAATTTCAAGTTTGTGTCCAACAATAAGTATGCTCTTTTTCATTGTCAAGACAACCTGCGGGAATTGTCGATGACAAAAAAACTCGGCCCAGCGAAGCATACCGCCTACTAACTAACTGTTTTTCCGTATTGACAGGGGATCATTTTTCTCTACTTTAAGGGTGGCACGATTTGCTGCGGTGAAAAAAATTTTAGACATTTACGGATTCACCGATAATGACAGTAGCAGATACCGACAATCTTTTAAAACAACAGGGCCAATACGAATGCGCCTCAGAATAGTACTCCCCCTCTCATTGCTTATCGCCCTCCTTCCTTCGGCCAGCGGCGCAGATATGCGCCCGATCAAGAAGCTCCGGGCAGGGCTGCCCCCCTATGCTGTTACAGAGAAGATCGCCCGACACAATGATCAGGTTGTGGCCAGCAACCCTTCGGACGAGTCGCAACGGACGCCAGGCACCCCGCACATGACCTGGCTGGCGGATTGCGATGCCAGGGTGCAACCGACCCTGTTCTACCCCGACCCGGTTGACACCATCTATACGGTCCGAAATCCAGGCAATCAACTTTTGCTATCCTCCGGAGCTATTGATTACGGCATCAATGAGCTCCTCACCCCCGTTCTACTCATCACCGGCAATACCAACAGCGACAACATCCGGCTCTTTGCAAAAGGGTATGCCCACTTGAGCCCGGATCTGCGGCATGATCTGGATGGCCTACGTCTTTCCTTGGGTGAGCAGTCGACAGGCACTGGGGTTGGGGCAAGAGCAGAAACAATGCTTGTGGAAAAGAATGTTGATTTTCAAGTGGCGACCGCCATGAAGCGCTACGAGCAACGGATAGAAAGCGGCAGGCTGGTGGTGATCGGGGCAGTGATCGATCTGAACAATCAATACGGGTTTGGACTCAATCGCCTGATCATCATCAATATCAATGGAGAGACCGCCCCGAAAAAGTTGCGGGCCATACATCATCTCATCCGTTTGGATAAACGGCTGCTTGACATGGTTGGCCGCAAGCCGTGGGGAGAAGAGTCTCCGGAGGCAAAGCCAGCTACACAGAGCAAACCAATACCCCAAAAAAACAGAAAAAAGATCAGAGTCAAAAAGAAATAACGCCCTTTGGGCCTCGTGTGCGCGACACAAAAAAACCCCGAACGGGGATTCCGTCCGGGGTTTTTTTAAAACAACTTAAATATTCAGCGATTAACAGCCAAAAGCCTTCTGCAACGGAGGAACGGTCTGTTTCTTGCGGCTCATCATGCCAGCAACCCACATGGAGTTGTTTGCAATCTTGGCACCGAAAGCCTGCTCAATAACTGCGGGCTCATCGGAAACAACCAACAGATCGGTACCCTCTTTCACAACATCGGTGAGCATGAACAGTACGGAGTGACGTCCATCCTTCTTGAGATCCTCAAGCGCCTTGTACAGATCGGCACGAATCCCGGCAACCTGATCCAAGGTGGCGAGCTCAAGCTGGCCGATACCGACTTTCTTGCCATTCATGTCGAAATCCTTGTAGTCGCGGAAAACGAGGTCCTTCATGGGGATACCGTCCACGGAAGACTTGGCCTTCAGCATTTCCATGAAAAGCGCATCGGTGTCGGCAACGCCGGCAATGGTTTTCAGGGCGGCAACCGCAGCCTTGTCAGGGGCGGTGCAGGTAGGGGACTTGAAGTTCACGGTGTCGCTCAGAATGGCGGAGAGCATGGCGCCGGCAATATCTTTGGGCAGGGCAACGTTGTTGTTCTTGAACATCTCATACAGCACGGTGCAGGTGCAGCCAACGGGCTGGGCATTGAACACGATCGGATTGTTGGTGGTGATGTCACCAATCTTGTGATGATCAACAATGGCGATAACCTCGGCATCTTTGATGTTTGCCGGAGCCTGACCAATATCGCTGAAATCGACCAGAGCAACCTTCTTGCCCGCAGCATCCATCATGGTCTGGGGCGCGGCAAGGCCGAAGTTCTTGAGAACGGTGGTGCTCTCGGGGTTCAGCTTGGCTGCCTCAATCTGCATGCAGGCAACGGCATCAGTGCCGGTTGCCTTCAGATAATGTGCGTAAGCAATGGCAGCGGCAACGGAATCGGTATCGGGATTTGAATGGCCAACAACACAAACAGACATGGTGATCCTCCTTAAAATTTTTTTATTGAATCAAAAACATCCTGTTCTGACGCCGGAACAAAAAAATCTGGAATCAGAAAAATATGTGCGCTTCCTTAGAAAAAATGATCAACACCCTTCTACAATTAAAACTCGCAAAGAATAGTGCTATTAGAATAGAGAGTCAAGAGGAAAGACGCGGCAACCAAAGACAATCTAGCCACACTTCATTTCCCCTGTAACATTATAATATTACATATAAATTTCAACAAACACTACCCGGCTCGGGTTTTATCTTGCCCCGCAACCTCTTTTTATGTAACAATTAAACAGAGGCTTAATTTCCTTAAAGGCAAACCCTGTCAACTGTCGAGCGCACCCCATGAAGGAAAATGAGACGGCACAAGAGGCGGCCACAACTCCCAAGGCTCAAAAACGCCACAAAGTCCTGGTCGCAGAAGACAACCCCGTGGTGCGTAAGGGTCTGAATAATTTTCTGGTGAAATGGGGCTACGAACCGATCGAAGCGGATAATGGCGATACAGCCTGGAACACTCTTGAAACCGACGCCACCATAACCCTGGCCATTCTGGACTGGAACATCCCAGGACTTAGCGGCATGCAGGTCTGCCAACGTATCCGGATGCGCACGAACGGGCCATATGTGTACACTGTCATCTTCAGCGCCCGCAGCTCCATTGAGGAACAAGTTCTAGCCTTGGAAGGCGGCGCGGACGACTACCTGGTCAAACCCGCCAAACCCTCGTTACTCCGGGCAAGGCTCGGGGTTGGCCTGCGGATTCTGGGTTTACTGGCTGGCCCAAAGTCCGGCGCCGCCAAATAAGCATCCCTCCTCCCGCCTCCATGACTCGCCGCAAATGTGTGCTTTTTGATTTGGACGGCACACTCCTTGACAGCCTCGTCGATCTGGCGTATTCGATGAATCGCGTCCTGGCCAGCCAAGGTCTTCCTCCCCATCCAGTGCAGGCCTACCGCTATTTTGTCGGAGACGGAATCGTCAATCTGGTCCAGCGCGCCCTACCGCCCGCCAAAGCGCAACAACACGATTTTGTTCAAGACTGTGCTCAAAAGATGCGCCAGGAATACGGTTTACACTGGGCTGACACGACAAGACCCTATCCCGGCATTACCGAATTGCTCGATACGCTTGCAACCCGGGAGATACAGATGGCAATCCTCTCGAACAAGCCCGACGCGCTGACCCAGGAGGTGGTCAAAAAACTTTTGCCAAACTGGCATTTTGCTGCGGTGGCGGGAGCAAGGGAAACTTTTCCCAGGAAACCTGATCCTGCCGGGGCATTACGCATCGCCGACCTGTTGCATCTTGAACCGGCGGATTTCCTCTATCTGGGCGACACCAACACCGACATGCAAACAGCGCGCGCAGCCCGAATGTTTGCCATTGGAGCACTTTGGGGATTTCGCACCGCTGGCGAACTGAAGAAAAATGGCGCCCAAGCCTTGCTTGCTGGACCGATGGAACTGTGCCCGTTACTGGACCACGCTCTGTAACAAAGAAGACAACACGCCGCAGCAATGCTTCTGCCCGGCACAAGATATCGCCGCGCAGACTGCCAGCCCGCTAGGCGCTGAGCCGCTCGGCTTCTTTTACCTTTCGTATCTCGCAGGCAATCTGAAAAGCCCTTTCCTTCCCGTTTTTATTCACGGAAACGGAAGTTTTGCCCTGCTTGCCAAGGCGATTCACCCAGCTCACTTCATACCTGTTCAACTTTTCGTTGAACCGGACGCCGACAACTCCGGTGGTGGTGTTGCTCACCGTGACAAGATGTTTGTCGGTTCGGATTTTCCCGATCTTTTTTTCCATGGTATCCCGCCAGGTAAGGGCGGCGAGCAGACTCGAATAGCGTCCGCCGCATTTTCCGTCGGAAAAAAACTTAGAATGCGTTGTCCCCTGGAACCGAACCCGCACGTACCACCCATGTGTCCGCTTATCTTCCTGATCAATCCTCGCTACATCCTTGTGTTTTTCAAGTATAACTTTCTTTGCCATGACCATTTACCTCGCACAGGTTCAAAACCACTGAAAATACCATGTCCAACAGTTCCGTTGGCAACACGGCCCCCCCTGCGCCAAACACCATTTTCTCACAGCTACTTTTGATAAGAACGAAGAAACAACAGAATCCTTCGATGAAGGATGTATCTATATCCAATTAGGCATTTTTTTGCAAGCCGTAGCAAACGGTTCTTTTTTTCAATCGAATCCGGGCGAAATATTGCCACAGAAATCAACACGTATCCGTATATATACCTAGTCGCAACCTTCCCTGCAACCAGATCTTCTCCCGCACCCAGAATGCCGGCCATAGTGCGGCTGAACTCTTCTCTTTCTGCCCAAGAGTTGGTATATAAGCCCCACATTCCCTTCAACTAACCCAACACAGGCAACCCCATGACACGCACTGCGGAAAAATTCCTTGCCCTTATTGAGATCATCAACCGCCTCAGGGAGCCGGATGGATGCCCCTGGGATAAAAAACAGACCCCCCAGACCTTTAAGCAGTATCTCGTCGAGGAAACCCACGAACTGGTCGAGGCAATCAACGACGACAACCCCAGCCACATCTGCGAGGAACTGGGAGACCTCCTTTTTCAGATTATATTTCTCAACAATCTCTACCAAGAAAAAAATCTTTTCACCCTTCTTGAGGTAATTGAGTCCATTTCCGCCAAAATGATCCGCCGTCACCCCCATGTGTTCGGCAGTGAAACCGTAGATTCGGAACAGCAACTACGCCAGCAGTGGCAAACGATAAAAAACCAGGAAAACGAGCAGAAAGGACAACCCCGGCATCCTTTGCATTCCATCCCCAAAAGCCTACCAGCCCTAAGCAGGGCTCAACGGGTCGCGGACCGGGTGGCCAGAGATGGCTTTGACTGGCCGAATATCTCCGGCGCCCTGGGCAAAGTCAGCGAAGAATTCCAGGAACTACAGGAGGCCTGTGCCCATGGGTCGCACGAACACATCAAGGAAGAATTCGGCGACCTTCTCTTTGCCCTCGCGGTTGTGGCAAGGAAGGCGAATATTGACGGGGAAGACGCTCTTCATGCGGCAACAAACAAATTCACAACCCGCTTTCAGATGCTTGAAAAAAATATAACCGAACAAGGAAAGCAGATAGTTAGCCTTGGGCCTGAGACACTTCTGGCGGCCTGGCAACAGACCAAAAGCAAGCCGGAACCATCTCCAGAAAAGGATTGACAAACAAAAGGTTACTTGCTATCAATCGCGATTGTTTTTTTACTGTTTTTCCCACATACCTCCTTGCTCTTCGCATGAAACGCAAAAAGCAAGGGCCACATGACCACAAGGAGGAAGCAATGCGCAGGTACGAGACAATTGTTATTGTCAGGCCGGGGGCCGGAGATACGGAATTCTCTTCGGTTTCCGACAAAGTAACCGGAACCATCGAAGGTTTCGGCGGACTCATCGTGAGAACCGACCGGTGGGGCCTGAAAAAATTGGCCTACCCCATCAAAAAAGAAGCCCAGGGCGATTTTCTCTACGTCGAATATGCCGGCCTGCCTGATGGCGTCAAGGAAATGGAACGGCTCATCCGCATCGATGACCGGGTCCTCAAGTTCATGACGGTAAAAACCCAGGATGTCTTCACACCGGATGCTCCCAAGCCAGAAGGGCTTACCGAGCCGGAAACCAGCTCTTTAGCTGAAGACGACGAAGCCTCTGAATAGTTTTTGCGCCCGTCGCGATTAAACTATACATATATTGAACCAACAAAGAGGAAAGACCATGGTTATCAAGAAAAAGAAAATCTTCAACCGTCGCAAGGTTTGTCGTTTCTGCACGGACAAGAGCCTGATGATTGACTATAAGGATGTCAAAA
>Ga0315272_10000823_pt1 | contig 15870 bp, 10 predicted proteins | sample C3_middle_MG_FD_203918 | JGI IMG/M metagenome (GOLD analysis project Ga0315272, IMG submission 203918) | Sediment microbial communities from Yellowstone Lake, YNP, Wyoming, USA - C3_middle | ecosystem: Environmental > Aquatic > Freshwater > Lake > Sediment | place: USA: Wyoming | collected...
CGATTACCGCAAGGTCTTCTGGCTGTCCATGATACCGGGCATCATCGCTGTGCTGCTGATCATCTTATTCATCACGGAAAAGAAAAAGACCGCTGCTGCACAGGCAGAAAGACCGAAGCTGACGCTCGCGCACTTCGACTGGAAGTTCAAGTTCTTTGTCGTGATCGCGACGCTCTTCGCTGTAGGCAACTCAAGCGACGTGTTCCTGATCCTCCGGGCGGAGCAGGTCGGTATTCCGACGGTCACGATCCCCTTGGTCTATCTGATGTTTAACCTCGTCTATTCACTCTCCGCTGTTCCTGCTGGAATGGCTGCGGATAAATACGGGAGAAAGCGGCTCATTCTGCTGGGTTTCATACTCTTTGCTATACTCTATTATGGTTTTGCAGTCGCATCGGGCACAAAGGCCATCTGGATACTGTTCGGGTTCTACGGCCTCTTTATGGGGTTGACCGAGGGAATTCAGAAGGCGTTCCTTGCCACGATCATTCCGCAGGACTTCAAGGCAACGGCCTTCGGCGTGTATACCACTGCCGTAGGACTTGCCATGTTCCCCGCAAGCCTCATCGGCGGCTGGCTTTGGGACCATGTTTCACCGTCTGCGACGTTCTATTTCGGCGCAGTCACGGCAAGCGCATCAGCGGTGCTGTTCATCATCTTCATTATTGCCGTCAGGAAAGAGGGACAATAGAGAAGTTGCTCCGGTAAAAAACAGAATTTCTGACAAAGAAACCATACATTTTGGACTCAGTCTCTGTCGCAGACCTTTCCACTCGTATGAAAATCCTGATTCGGGCTATGCAAAAACCAGAAAAAGGCTTGACCTTCGTGACTGAAAAGAGTATAAACTTAAAATTCTACATCAGCAATGTTCCATAAAATAAAACCCTCAATGAAAGGAAACTGTATGTGTAGTAGCTCTGATGGCAGTCATAGTCGCCGTCAAACAACATATCGCCGCAGTAGGGCGTCGATGACCCCGGTCCGATGCAGTTTCGCCGGGCGGTTCATGATGTGACCGGTAGCTTTCCCGTCCCGTTGTAACCCCCCAGTTTGCCTCTGATCAAGTCCGTCGTCCTGTGCGACTCAGTCAGAGGTAAACGATGATAACCAAGGGCTTCTTTTCTAAATTCTTTCAAAAATCCGCTGCAGATTCTCTCAATCTTAGGAATTCACAGACTGCGACCGAGCACGAACGCCGCCTGATCGAGCTTTGCTCGATGCCCGCCCAGGAAGCCCTCGCATGGCTATTTTCAGATCCCCGGGGCCTGACCTCTGAAAACGCTGATCAAAGGCTCCACCAGTTCGGACCGAATGAACTTTCGCATACCAAACAACTCGGCTTTTTCGCGGACATTTTCGAGCGCTGCAAAAGCCCGCTGGTCATCCAACTGCTTCTAATCGCGGCTATCTCCGCCTTCATCGGCGAAATCAAGTCCACCGTTATCGTCGGCATGATGGTCCTTTTGAGCGTGGGGCTTTCTTACGTTCTTGACCGCCGCTCGAACAACACCGTCGAGGCGCTTGGCAGGCGCGTGCAGTCGCGGACCACGGTCTTGCGGGACGGCAAGGAACAAGAGATAAACCTGTCGGACATCGTGCCAGGAGACATCGTCCACTTGAACGCCGGTTCGATCATTCCTGCTGATCTGCGGTTGCTTGTTGCAAAGGACTTTTTCGTGAGCCAATCTGCGCTTACCGGAGAGTCTATGGCTGTCGAAAAAACGGCCGAAGTGCGGGTAATGAGCGACCATAGCGCATGGGAGTTGCCGAATGCCTGCTTTCTTGGAAGCAGCGTGACCAGTGGCACGGCGCGCGGCGTTGTCATAAACACCGGAACGCGGACGCTCTTCGGGTCCATCGCGGAGCTGCTGGCTGAACGCCGCGAGGATACCAGCTTCGACAAGGGCGTGCGCTCCTTCACCTGGCTCATGATCCGCTTCATGGTGGTCATGGTCTGCGCCGTGTACTTTATCGTCGGCCTGACCAAGGGCGACTGGATGGAAGCCCTCCTGTTCGGTCTCTCCATTGCCGTGGGTCTTACGCCGGAAATGCTGCCTATGATCGTGACCGTGAACCTCGCGAAGGGCGCTCTGACCATGGCCAGGAAAAAAGTAGTGGTCAAGCGGCTCCAGTCCATCCAAAACTTCGGCGCGATAGACGTGCTGTGCACTGACAAAACCGGGACTCTGACGCAGGACCGTGTGATGCTGGAACGGCATGTGGACATTACCGGTAATCCGAGCGACGACGTTCTCAATTACACCTATCTGAACAGTTATTACCAAACCGGCCTCAAAAATCTGATCGACCGGGCCGTTCTGGATCATGCCGATCTGGACGTGGAACAGAACTGCAGGCTGGTGGATGAACTGCCTTTTGATTTCGAGCGCCGCCGCATGTCCGTTGTCGTTGACTATGAAGGCGACCACGTGCTGATCTGCAAGGGCGCTGTGGAGGAGATATACTCTCGATGCAGCCGGTATCAGATCGGCGACGAAGTGTATCCCCTGATCGACATGATGCAGGAGAACCTCTTCGAGGAGGTTGAGCGGCTGAACAAAGACGGCTACCGCGTACTCGGCATCGCCTATCGTGAGTTTCTGCGCGAAAAGACCGTTTACACCGTTGCGGACGAATCCGAACTGATCCTGCTGGGCTACACCGCGTTCTTCGATCCGCCCAAGGATTCGGCTGCGGAGGCTGTCGAACTCCTGAGGAAGGTCGGGGTGCGGGTAAAGGTCCTGACCGGCGACAACGGACTGGTAGCGAGCAAGGTCTGTCGGGATGTGGGCATCGAGCCGGGGCGGATCGTGAGCGGCGCGGACATCTCGCGCATGACGCCGGATGAATTCTCCCGGGTCGTTCAGGAATCGGATGTGTTCGTCAAGATCGCCCCGGCTCAGAAAGAGCGGATAGTCCAGGAACTCCGTAAACAAGGTCATGTCGTGGGGTTCATGGGCGACGGGATCAACGACGCTCCTGCGCTCAAGGCCGCCGATGTCGGCATTTCCGTTGACTCAGCCGTGGACGTTGCCAAGGAAGCTGCGGACATCGTGCTCCTGGAAAAAAGCCTTCTGGTTCTTGAAGAGGGAATCATCGAGGGACGAAAAGTCTTCGCGAACATCATCAAGTATATCCGCATGGGCGCAAGCTCGAACTTCGGGAACATGTTCAGCGTTGTCGGCGCGAGCTACCTGCTGCCGTTCCTGCCGATGCAACCGATTCAGGTCTTGACGAACAACCTGCTCTATGACGTTTCCCAGACGGGAATTCCTACCGATAATGTGGACGAGGAGCAGACCGCCAAGCCGCAAAAGTGGAACATCGGAAGTATCAAGAGGTTCATGGTATTCATTGGCCCTGTAAGCTCAGTTTTCGACTATGCGACGTTCGCTCTCATGTGGTTCTTTTTCAAGTGCAGCCTCTACGCCGATGCAGCCGTCGGCCCGGTTCAGAAAGAGGCGCTTGCGAGGTTGTTTCAGACCGGATGGTTCGTGGAATCGCTCCTGACCCAGACCCTGATCGTTCACATCATCCGGACCCGTAGGATGCCTTTTTTCGGCAGCCGCGCTTCACTTCACCTGACGTTGACGACTCTCGTTGTTATGGCTATCGGCGCATGGTTGCCATATTCCCCCTTCGCTGGGGCGCTTGGCATGGTTCCCTTGCCGCCTGTGTATTGGGCCTGGATTGCGTTCTTTCTCGTTCTTTATGCCGTTATGACGCATGGTATGAAAACATGGTTCTTCAAACGATATGGAGGTGATTGATCATGGACAGCCTGCTCGATGCTTTGCAGGAAGGCAGACTCATCGAATTGCCTGAAAATAATAAGGAGCATGCGCTTCAGTTCCTTGCGCACATTCTTGAAGCGGTACCCACAATCCCGGCCGGCACCGACATCGTCGGCCTGGTCATGGCACGAGAACATGCAACCGGCACGGCCATTGGAAGAGGATGGGCCTGCCCTCACGCGCGGACATCCTATGATGACGATCTTTTATGCGTCGTTGGGTGGAGCCCGACGGGCATCGATTACGGCTCTCCCGACGGTGTTCCCGTGTCGATCATCGCCATGTATCTCGTGCCGGACAACCAGCGGAACCATTACTTGCGCGAGGTTTCCATGCTGGCCAAGGCGCTGAAAGCCTATGACGGGCTTGACAAGCTGCGGTCAGCCAAAGAATTGAATGAGATCCGCGAGCATCTGCTCGATATGATCAGCGCAACAAAGGAAACCGTCGGCCCCGACTCGCGCGCGCGGATGATCCAGCTTCAGGCGAGATCGAGTGTCGCGGCGATAGGCGTTCCGGACTGGGCAAACCTTGTCGTAGAACCGGTGACCATTGTCACAGGACCAGGCATGAAGCATATCGTGCTTGCTCAGAACCGCAATCTTGTCGAAGCGCTTGATTCCGCGGCAGGGCTGGTTGACGGCATCGCGTCCAGCGGGCTGTTCCAGAACGGCGGTTGGCGCATCATGAAGCGCGGCGCCGTGACCTATGAGGGAAATCGCGTGGCATATGATTGCCTGGCTATAGCAACAGCGAAGAGCAACGTTACTCCCGGAAATTAAATGAATTTGCATGACGGACGGCTCAGCGAAAAGTATTGAAAACATAATAAACGCCCTTTGACTTATGGCAATTCTTTTGATAATGTATAAGCAATCAGCACGGCGATGGGGTTCCGCCAAATCCGTTATGGTGCGTTTTTATAACGGATAAACCGTCACGCTCAACACGGGACTAATGACTCCTACTCTCGGAATATGAGGGTAGGTTTTTTTTGTCCATGATGCTTTTCAACGTTCAATAAGGCGAGACTGTATAAGGTAATAATAACGACACATCACGAGGAGGAATTTATGTCAAAGATAAAGAATATAACAGCGCGGGAAATACTGGATTCACGGGGCAATCCAACAGTCGAGGTCGATGTAATCCTGGACAACAACATCATGGGCAGGGCAGCGGTCCCTTCCGGCGCGTCGACCGGGAGCAAGGAGGCCGTGGAGCTGCGGGACGGAGACAAAAAACGCTACCTGGGCAAGGGTGTGCTCAAGGCAGTGGAGAACGTCAACAAGGTTATTGGTCCTGAGCTTGTCGGGAAGAACCCCGAGGACCAGAACGCGATTGACTCCCTGATGATCAAGCTCGACGGCACGGAGAACAAAGGAAAGCTGGGCGCGAATGCGATCCTTGGCGTCTCGATAGCCGTCGCAAAAGCGGCAGCGCAGAGCAGAGGATTGTCAGTCTTCCGGTATCTCGGCGGCGAAGCGGCGCACCGCCTGCCGATACCGTTCTTTAACATCCTGAACGGCGGCAAACACGCGGACAACAACGTGGATATCCAGGAGTTCATGATCTCGCCTGTTGGCGCAAAGTCATTCAGCGAAGCGCTCAGGATGGCTGCCGAGACGTACCATACCCTGAAATCGGTTTTGAAGTCCAAGAGCCTGAGCACCGCCGTGGGCGATGAAGGCGGATTCGCGCCGAACCTGGCTTCCAACGAAGAAGCGATCCAGATCATCGTCGCTGCCATAGAAAAGGCGGGATATAAACCAGGCAAGGATATTTCCATCGTACTCGACCCCGCAGCGAGCGAGTTCTATCAGGACGGCAAGTACGTCCTGAAGGCGGACAACAGCAAGTTGACCTCGAAAGAAATGGTCGGCTACTATGCGAACCTGATCTCAAAATACCCGATCATCTCCATTGAAGACGGGCTTGCCGAAGATAACTGGGACGGCTGGAAGATCATGACGGAAGAACTGGGCAAGAAGATCCAGCTCACCGGCGACGATATATTCGTCACGAACCCGAAGATACTCGCCGTGGGTATCAACAAAGGCATCGCTAATTCCGTGTTGATCAAGCTCAATCAGATCGGAACGCTCTCCGAAACTCTCAAAACCGTGGAGATGGCGAAAACTGCCGGGTACACCTGCATGTTCTCGCACCGCTCGGGAGAAACGGAAGATTCGTTTCTTGCGGATATTACGGTTGCCACGAACGCGGGCCAGCTCAAAACCGGCGCACCCGCGAGATCGGAACGGCTTGCAAAATACAATCAGCTTCTCAGGATCGAGGAAGAGTTGGGTTCAAAGGCGACCTTTAGGGGCGACCTACACTGGTAATCATGAAAGGAATTATGAATGATCGAGATTGATATTCCCGGCTTCGGCATCGTGAAAGTGGAACACCTTGTATCGGATTTTACCGGCACGCTCTCTGTTGACGGCATACTCCTGCCCAAGGTCGAAGCGCGGCTGAACAAGCTTTCAGAAGTATTGAAAGTCCACATCCTGACCGCCGACACCTTCGGCAAGGCTCAGACAGCGCTGAAGGATGTCAAGTGCGAGATTCACATTCTGACCGGGGAAAACCACGACGTACAGAAGGAAGAGTATGTGAAGAAGCTCGGCGCGGAAAGTGTCGTGGCCTTGGGGAACGGGAAAAATGATCGAAAGATGCTCAAGACGGCGAAAATCGGCATTGCCGTGACCGAAGGCGAAGGCTGCGCTGTTGATGCGATCATGGCAGCAGATATTCATATCGGGAGCGCGGTGGATGGGCTTGACTTGCTGCTGAATACGAAGAGGCTTAAGGCAACTTTGCGGTTTTGACGAGAGGACGGCACAATGATCACATGCCCTTTTTGTACGATGGCGCCTGAAAAGATCGTTGCTCAGAATGCCCATACTTTTACAGTTCGGGACACGCTCCCGGTTTCTCCAGGCCATACGTTGATCGTACCGAAACGGCATATCGCCGGAATATTCGAGGCACAGCCGGATGAAGTGGCTGCTTTGTGGGAGGCCCTGCAACTGGCGCGAACCCAGCTAATCAAAGAATTCACTCCCGACGGCTTCAACATCGGCATCAACGACGGCCTTGCGGCAGGGCAAACCATTCTGCATCTGCATATGCACATTATCCCGCGCTACAAGGGCGACATGCCGGACCCGCGTGGCGGCGTCCGCTGGATCTTTCCTGACAAGGCGGTTTATTGGAAAGGCTGAAATTGCGTTATCAAACGATTCAGTGCGTGGTGAAGCAGTGTAAAAGCGTTTCGATCTGATCATATGGCAGTGGAAAATATTGCTCCGTTCACGCGCGGTGGCTTCGAACCGACAGTACGGATTTTCTCTCGCTTTAATGAAGCTTACAAACAGTACTTCTCAGACATTTGAGGTATGCGCCAGTCCACAGTAGTAGGTGTATCTCACAGTAATTCTAATTTGATCGAGATGAAGAATATTCGTAGTAAATTTTAGTCAGATATCCAGCCTGATATCTGTGATAACACTTTATCGAAATTGAAGAAGAACACCTCAGCAACCAAATTCAGGACATCCAGTCCACCGCAGAATGACCTCTCTGATCGTTCAGCCAGCAGATAAATTTGCCTCTCATGTTCACATGATCAAAAGTATAGAGATGTAAGTCAGGGTTCCCTTTACATACTCCAATATAAGAACGTTTATTCCCTTCTATATGTTTCTTATTCGTTAATTCCACCTTTCCCTTACAATCTGGGCTTAGACAAACTCCACAGTAAGACGCAAATAGAATGCCTTCATCTGTTAATTTAAAAAATCTCGTTTTCCCGAATGCAGGCCTAAAAATCTTTTTTTCGATCACAATTGAAGTTAGAGCAATAGCGACCACACCGATTGCAGCACTTATAAAAATCAACAATATTACCAACGCCACATTAACATCCGCTTTCGGTTGAAATAAGAGATAGCTAGTAGTTTTTATGAAAAAAAACGAACCAAAAGACCATGTCAGCATGAGATAAATTAGGGGGTTGCCCGGAAGCTTAAAGCTATGTTTTTCCTTATCAACCTGATAGATGATATTGGTTTGGTCAGAAGGTCTATCTGTTAGCGGGGCCTCATTCTCCCTTTGTTCAGGAACTGTTTTTTCGTCCGACGATCTATCGGTTAGCAGGACCTCATTCTCCATCCTTTTAGAAACTGTTTTTTCAGATGGCGAATCTTTTACAGGTGATCTTTTGATTAACTCGACATTATTGTAGCGGCCTAAAGGGATAGTTAATTCATAGGGTAAATCTTTTCCTTCGGTCTCGAAGTATTTTTTTAAAAAAGGTCTAAAGGTATTCTTCATGTATGTTCTAGCATTATTTTTGGGGTCACTGAAGCTTTCTTTTACTTCATTATGAAGTTTTGCCAATTTGCTCTGATCAATTTTCGTTTTCGTAGGCGCTGCACATTTCTTTATGTAGAGATCTAGATACGCCACAGCTAGAGGCTTCCCCGTCCCTGTTTCTACTGCCCATTTCCTGATCTTCTTCAATATCTCTGAAGATACAGCCCATTTATTTTCAGCTGCATTATCCATTACCGGCTTATGATTAATTTTATGTTTTTCCATAAGTGATTAATTTAACTATGTTTTCTCGCCTACCAGGGTGACTCACCCGTGAGTAGCTTTTCAGAAATTTGGAAACAGTATATATAGCACTTATGTAAAAATCAATACTTTTACAGCACAGAAGCCACTACTTATGTTGAGCGCGCGGGGCAACAGCATCACTAATACATCTTGAAAGGTGTCACACATTAGGAACCGGAGGATCGACGATATGACAAATGCACATAATACCAACCACGCTGTAGAGCTAACACTAGTAAACTTGAAAGACCTCATAATATCTCCAAATCTTACGAAGGACGATCGTCTTCCTTTAGCTCGATTTACTCCAAGTCTGACAGATTACTATACCTCGATTTACCCGCCATTTGTTATGCAGGATAACAGCGGGAAATACCATATCATCGGTCGCCATTGGTCATACCGTCTGCTTGTTGAAAATAGCGCCAAAGACTTAACTGCTATGATTCCATGCGAGGTAGTCCATGAGAAAAGTCTTCAGAATCTCGTAATGAAATATGATAAAAGTGAAATTCATTTTCTAGAGGCCCACATGAAAGGTACGATTAAAAAGACGTCTAAAGCGACCTTAGCTCGGCACAGGGCTATTAACGCCGGCAGATGCTGCCCAATCTGCGCAGACGCACTCATGAAACCTCGTGGTAAGCCGATTAAAGACGTTAATGGGTATTACACGATTCATTGCTACCAAACTAAAAACGGGAGGTGTGATTTCGTCGGACAATTGACCGAACTAGAGTATGTCTTATTTTGTAAATATGAATTACAAACTGAAAGCTGGATTAAACCAGTAAATGGAGCCAGATGCCTGGAGCCGGACTGTGGAGGGGATATTTTTTTGCGGGTCCTCAAGTTCCCGGATAAGACCGTTGCTTTTGAATGCTGTATTAATTACAAAAACTCAACCAAACACAAATGCACAAACAAAAAAAGGATAACGCATGAGGGGCCAAATCACTGAAGATCTGTCGGTACTGAGTCTTACACCTGACTCCACCGATTATATCAGCTCAAATTATCTGGTCGCTGAAGCGCTTAACTATCTTTCGGCTGCATCCGAAAGAGCTGAGCAATATCCTCATTTTTCTGACGATGATATTGCAGGCGCTATTCAATTTATCTTACGTATTATGGATGCGCCTATTAGCCTAAACGGTATTTTACCCATGCATTCGAACGTTCATTTCTTGACAAAGTATTTCTGCAATTTAGCTAAGATTTCACCCCATCTCGAATCTCAATTATTAATGCTCAATAGTCGCTTTTTTTATTTTCTCCATGAGGCCTCGGAATCGGGTATCCGCACGCTCCAAGACAATCCTGTCATCAAAGACAGTCCAATAGCCTTTTTTCATCACTCTGCTCTCAGCGCTTCACGCTTTTCGAGACATCTATTTCCACTTTACAAAGCTTACGCAGGTCAGCTGCACCTCGACATACGAGTTAATGAAAATCAGCACCCTGCCCGCAATACTTTCGAATCCTCCTTGCGTTCTGCACGCTATTTTTTCGCCTATATGTCTCCAAATTTGCGCTTTCTATCTACTCATCCGATCCGGATCCAAAATAGTTACATCACTGCCTCAAAAAACTTCTTCATACAGAATCATAAAAATAGCGAGGACGTAACGATTCTGGCTGATTACTATTATGAGCAACTTTTTAGAGGCCTGATAAGTCAACGCCCAATCCGACATCGCATGCCCTTGATCAAGATCACGGATAACCAGAAATCAGCTCAAACCCACAAAGAAGAGAGTGTATTTACAAGCGCTCCACCGACTGCTATCTCGCCGATCCAAATTCCAGTTAATACAGGCGAAGAAGATTTTGTCAACCTTTTGTTGGTACACCCAACTGAAAAATCCGTTAAACAAAAACCATACTTATCCAGATCCTTCAAGGATCAGGTGAACGCGCGAAACCACTCTTATTGGTGGGAAATTTCCTGTTTGAAGCTCTTCGACCTCCGCAAACTATACATGACATTTGATTCCCTTTGGGGCTCATCTGATCTGACCGACTATATCACTATTTATCTCATGCTACTTGTCCATACCGGTGTACCACGGGAAAAGTTAATTGATCTCTGGTCGTCAAGCGATGACAACCCTACTAAAGTGCCGGCGCTGTGCTTTCTGGATAACAGGTACTGCTTGGTCGTTAATACGCCAATCGAAAGAAAGGAACCGGCAGCGCACCCGTTATGCCAGCAAGTACAGGACAGAGTAGTTATTCCTTTGCCGGACAAATTATCTGACTTGATGATGCTGAAAGAGTTCCTGCCGAATACGTTCTATTTCAGTTACCATTGCTCAAAATACCAAAAAGTAAGACTTCATATTTCGCAAGCGGCGTCATTTTTAAAACATTACATTAACGACTTCGGACGGAACATAACTCTTCCGCGCATGGAATCATCATTCCATACCATGTACTGCAATCGGTATGGTTTGAGCCGCCTATACAGTCCATATATATCCGGAGCAGACCCAGATATGATGAATCGTTCCCCTCTTTATTATACTAGGCTGCTTCAACAACAGCTGGTGTCCGACTATCACACATCTTTCCAACGGTTAGACGTAGATATTAATACAGGTTTTTCCCAAACATCTCATCGTGCGTCAGACATAGCCTCAGAGCCAAAATCTCTGTTCAGCAGTTTAGATTCAACACCAGTTATTCAATTGCATTCTGAAATTGGCTATGGCTCGCCAAAAGTTCCTATTGAAGATATCATTCGCGAGTCAGTTTTATGCTTGAAGACGAGCATACAGCAACAGACGCGGATAATTGATCGTCACAATATGTATACGTGCTATACGTACTGGTGCCTGCAATTCGCAACCGGTTTGCGGCCTCGGATCAATCCTGATATTCTCCATGATGACTTTCTTGCAGACTACAATTTACTTGTAATTAACGACAAGATGGGACCGTTCTTTAACGAGGAGCGACTTGCGTACCTTCCCGATACTTCCTCAAAATTGCTAAGGAAATTACAATTTCAGTTTATTGATCTAAAAAAAGCTGTTGCGATTTCAGAAAACCCTTCTTTCAGCACTGTCAATACAGACCGGTACTTCTTTCTACTTGATAAAAATGGCAACCTTAAGGAGTTTACTCTTGATGATTTTCGTCAACAAAGTGAAGCGGCCGGAATAAAGTTCGATTTCCCCAATAATATGCCCAGGCACTACCTACGTACCCATCTTCACAATAGAGGCATTGACGACGATACAGCTGCAACCTGGCTGGGACACTCGCATAGCGGCCGGGAAGCCCTCAATGTGGCATCATCGTTATTTCTTTCCCATGCTCTGAGGAAATGTCAATCTGTAGTTGAACTCATGTTGCAAGATATCGGGTTCGAGGATATCCCTTATATTATTTAAACAGGAGGATGTTTTGATGAATTTGGATTCTCAAATAGATGACGTGGCGAATAGAATAAGATCCGCGAAGAAATTCACGGAAGCCTCAATCGATGAAGCTGTTTCCGTCCTAAAGAGCGCCTTAATCACTAAGGAAACTGCCTTATTGAATAAGGAAGACATCGACGACATAACCGACGCACTTACACTTAATGCTGGCCACCAATCCTATTACAGTTGGATGCAGAAAGAGTGTTTTAACCGTATTCTTCTTTCTCTGCGAACTGGCAAGGTTCTCGAGAGTCCCTATATCATTAATAACGCAATTAAAATGCCCAGAGATCTGATAGTTCATTTTGACCGGCAAATACCTGCCGACGTGGCTCGAATTAAAGTCATTTGGGAATTTTTATTCAATTTTATGGATTGTGACGAAACTTTGCTCATTGATGAAGAAATAGATATGATCTGCGCATTTATTGCATCATGCATCATATTTGGCGAAATACAATTTGCGTACGCCCACAGGGCGATTCTCTCCTTAGAATTTAGCGATATCTCACTGTCGACGTCGGGTTTAATGTTGCCCTTCGAAGGATCTAAGGTTAGCTCCCGATATTTTCTTCCGGCTCATGCAGCATTACGCTTGAATCTATGGATTCTGTTCAAATTCGGCAAAGCAGGTAAGGCGCGTCCGGACGGCAATTTGCTGACAGCATCGTCACGATTATTTCCAATCCTATTTAACGTCGACGATTTTCCTACCATATTCAAGCAATGGACATCAAGTATACTCCGGTTGATGCGCTATCCAGGCGAACAGGACATGGGTATTACCGAGTTTTACAAGGCATCGCATTTCTTTTCAGCAATTGATGGTTTTTCACCGACCAATCACATTATTGCGGTCCCTCCTTTCGTCCACAGCGTTCAAATCCGAGATATAAAAAGCTACAGTTATCCTGACTTGTTTCTATTTCCTCTTCTCGGTGGGGACTCTAACGTTACATACACTCCGCCATACACCATTCCTCACACTACTTATGTCATAAAGAGTGATACCCTAAGACCCATTATCTGGAAAATTACCACGATACGACGAGGTGCGGACAACAAGGATCTGTCCTCAAAAGAAAGGCTCGAGAGAATTGATAGCATCAAATCCGTCGTTGAAGAATCACAGTCGATCATGCCTGACTACGAATACTCGAATTGCCTGTATTTTGCTCTATGGATCATCGGCCGCTGTCGCTCTGGCAGCAAATTGAAAACAATAAACAACTATGCTTCTATTGTTGCTTCATTTCTTGATATTCTTTCGAAGCATCGAAAATTCATTTCCAAACTTACAGAGCAGGAGCTCCTGGAGATTTTTGCAGAGACTAAGCAGAGCTACAACTCACCAGCTATCCGTTCACGCGTTAAGGGTTTTATGGAATTTGTACAGTCTGAAACGAGGACGCAATATAGCAAGGGTCTCTGGAGTAGAAAGCCTGTCAAGATCAAGGAAATACTTACGGAAAAACCACTTATAAGCTGTCCTTTAATAAAAAGAGCCTCTGAACATACCCTCCGCTTTTTGGCACAACGGCTTGTACCCTCAGGAATCGAACTTAGGATTAAATACAAGATGAGGTCGTCTTCGCTTCGACACAAGGCCAATAACCTGTCTCATGCTTTCAGATTTGACTATTACACAGGTCTCAGACGTGAAGAGCTTCTCTCTCTGAAGGGGGGAAACTTGTATTTAGATGAAGGTCCCATGCTAATTATTTTTAAAGGTAAGACGAAAAATGCAGCACGATGTTTACCATTATGGCTTTTACTGCCGGACGATTATTTATCGGAGTTTATGAATTTTGTAAAAGATCGCCCAAAGCCAATAGGCAATGATGACTACATTTTTTCTGATGAACATGGCAAAAAATGGGATTCGAATGAATTCGTCGAGGACATACAGGATCTGTTCGCAGTTTTGGGGATTAAAGGTTTCAAACTGCAATTTTTTCGGCATAGTTTTGCCAGCTGGTTATTGCTGCGTATTTTTAAAGCCCTTCATCGTGAATTAATCCCTCAGGAATCACCATTCCTGAGCTATCCGCTTTTTGGCGATCGATACGACGATTGCATCAAAGAACTTCTCTATGGTAAATATTATAATCGTGATAATCCGCCAGATTTTGACCACATGCTCTTCGCTGTGGCTAAGCTCATGGGCCATGCCGGCCCAATCGTAACCCTTGAACGATACGTTCATACAGTTGACTGGATTTACTATTTCATAATGAAAAATAGTGACTGCAAAACAGCCTTATTGACATCGAAAAAAGGCACCCAGTTGCTTCAGGTCAGCTTTCCTTCGCTTCCGTCAGAACTCCGTGGTCGCGGTGAAAAGACAGTTAATTTGGCTTGGTTATTAAAAACTCAAATAGACGTTATACAGAGGCGTTTTAAAAATATTTTTTAGAGTAGCGTAACAAATTAGCTTGAGTACAAGGAGGGGAAAATATACATGAATAAAACGACCATTCAGAGAAGACGAAATACCGCTTTAAAATTCATAGATCTAATGATTAAGCATGTCAAAAAAACTTTTATTAGCTTTGATGAGAATGAAGCGGGCTTACATGTCATTTTCGTATCTAGTGTACTTCTATGTACACCTGGCAGGCCAATCTGTATTAAGATTCCATGTGTTCTGACTGTATCAAGAAATGATTACCGTAGCGCAGACATAGTTCCATATTGTGAACTAAGCTTGTTAGCTGACGTGGCTTATGTAGCAAATATTTGTCATTCTTATCGTCGCATTCTATCAACTGAAAGTGTAATTCAATGTGGGTGCGATGGTAAGATAGAGTCAGGCTCAAACACTAAAAAAGTAAATATATATTATATGTACAGAGGTTTCTATAAATTTAATTCTTTTCTTAAAAAACCTAAACTAATATCAAGCCATCTGATCGAACTCAGAAGAGATCTATCCATATTTTACTCAATGGCCATGAACCAATTCGGGCTCACAAAATATGACCTGGATGGATGTTCTCCCAGAACCGCACCATTATCTCAAATCGAAAATGGTGAAGCAACATGTGAATTGTGTAAAGGGTGCTGCGATTGGCGTTTTTAGTGTCAGTTGTTTTAATATAATTTCTTGATAAAATAGTCCGGCTGAGAATTCCCTAAGGAAGGTTTTTGAATAACGAATGACTCTTATAAATGTATCATACAATCCCGTACTTACCTGTTTTATGTCCTCCCTTTTTTACGATTATCTCATGCTCAAGAAGAGGTTTTATGAGAAAATGTACACCGCTCTTTGTAACCTTGAGTTCCTGCATCATTTCAGGGACGCTCATAGGAGAGTTATGAAGTAGTCCCAATAATCGCTCCTGTTTTTCGTTAAGCGCGATTTTCCCGCCACTTTTTTCTTGCACCTGGATGGCCTGTATCCGTTTAAATGCCCTTTTCAAAGCGGCAAGGACGGCGTCTGCTGCATATTCGATCCAAGAAGTAATGTCACCATTGGCAGTATCGGCTTTTCTTAATGCCTTATAATACGTATCTCGGTTTTCCTGAAACTCTTCATCAACGGAAATAATGTGATGGGTGTCAAATTGGGTGTTGAAGAGCACCCATATTGCCAAAAGTCTGCCGACCCTGCCGTTACCGTCTCCGAACGGGTGGATGTATTCGAATTGATAATGAGCAATGGCTGAAAGGACCACTCCGTTAAGCGTTTCCTTTTCATGCCCTAACCAGTCAAGCAGCTCTGAAACAAGCCTTGGCACTTCTGGATACTTGGGCGGATTGTGAGGTCCGACGCTTACGGCATAATCTCGGTATTCCCCGACCGGCCCCTGCGTTATGACGTAGCCGTCGCCGATGATACTGTGAAGTTTTAAAATATCCTTTTCGGTGATCTTCTTTTGCGCATGATCGGTTATGTACTTGAGCGCCCTGTGATAATTGGCTACATCTGCCTTATCCCGCGGCTTTCTTTGGGGGACGTCTTTCCCGGCCGAAAGAAGTTCGACTTCTCTCAGCGTTAGCGGGTTTCCCTC
>Ga0315272_10000824_pt1 | contig 15854 bp, 16 predicted proteins | sample C3_middle_MG_FD_203918 | JGI IMG/M metagenome (GOLD analysis project Ga0315272, IMG submission 203918) | Sediment microbial communities from Yellowstone Lake, YNP, Wyoming, USA - C3_middle | ecosystem: Environmental > Aquatic > Freshwater > Lake > Sediment | place: USA: Wyoming | collected...
GCCAGCACCACCGCCGCCCTGGCCATGGGCGACGCTCTGGCCGTGGTTCTCTTGAATCTCAAGCAGTTCAAGGAAAGCGATTTCCGGCGCAACCATCCGGCCGGCAGCCTTGGCGAACGCCTCAAGGTCAACGTGGCCGAGGTCATGCTCACCGGCACGGCAATCCCCAAGGTTTCTCAAACCGCCACCCTGCCGGAGGCCATTGCCGAGCTAAACACCAAAAACCTGGGCGCGGTGCTGATCATGCAGGAAGAAACCATCATCGGCATCCTGACCGATGGCGATCTGCGCCGCTTTCTCAGCCAGAAAGACGGCAGCCTGCATGAGCTCACCCTGGCGGACACCATAACCAAGGCGCCCAAGACCATTACCTCGGATCTCCTGGCCGCCGACGCTCTGAGCATCATGCAGCGCCACGAAATCACCTTTCTGCCGGTGACCGATCACAACGGCAAGCTGGCGGGCGTACTCCATCTTCAGGATTTGCTGGGCAAGGGCGAATTCCGGTTTCTGGTATAGAGCAAAGTTGCCGTTTTCCGCCGGGTCGACCCCCTAAAAACCGCTTATTCTGGTAGATATACCTATTGGGCGGGGTTATTTTTTATGCTAGAGTACGCGACGCTGTTTTGGTTCAATGGGGTCCGCCCCAGACCAACCTGAAAAAAAATTTACCCGGCGACCATTGCCGGGTTTCATATCTTAAAATATGAGGCTTTGTTATGGCAATCTCCAGCAAGGATATCAATTCGGCCTTCAGCGCCGAGGTAACGGCGATTCCGGGAGGCGAATTCCTGAACCGCTGCTTTTCCTGCGGCGCCTGTAGCGGTATCTGCCCGGTCAGTCAGGCCATCCCCGACTTCGACCCCCGCAAGATCATCCACATGATCCGCATGGGCTTGAAAGACGCGTTGCTCAAATCCGACCTGCTCTGGTTCTGTTCCCGGTGCCGTAGCTGCATCTTTGTCTGCCCCCAGGACGTCCGTTTCGCCGAGATCATGGTCGCCCTGCGCCAACTGGCCATGAAGGCTGGCTACATTACCAACCAAGATCTGCTGGACAAGGGCAAGGCTGCCTGGGTTGAACGCGATCTCTGCGTCTCCTGCCTCACCTGTGTCCGCGTCTGCCCCTGGCGGATTCCCAAGATCGACGACCAGGGCAAGGCTGCCATTGATCCTCAGGAATGTCGGGGTTGCGGTATCTGCCCCTCCGAATGCCCGGCCCAGGCCATCCGCTTAAACGAGTCCGAAGACGAGCGATTGATCGCCGCCTGCGGCGCAAATAAGTAGCACGGTGAACCCAATGCCCTTTACCCCTAATATCCAAGCATTCTGTTGCCATTACACCTCCCAGCAAACCCTGGCCGAAGGGCCGCAAGGGTTGTTGGCCGATGGCTTCCCCAAAAACGTGACCATCCACCGCCTGGCCTGCACCGGCAAGCTTGAGGTCAGCACCCTGCTCAAGGCCTTTGAAGATGGCGCGGACGGCGTGTATGTCGCCGGATGCCCTCTGGACAAATGCCACAACCTCATGGGCAGCCAGCGGGCCGCGAAGCGCGTTGCAGCCATCAAGAAGGCCCTGGCCGAACTCGGGGTCGAACCGGAACGCATTGAGATGTATCACCTGGAGCGTGGCTTCCACCCCGCTTTTGTCAAGGCTGCCCAGGAGATGGATGAACGGATTACCACCATGGGTCCCAGCCCGTTTCAGGGAGGCGCGAAATGATTATTGCCGAAAGAAAACCACTCAATGAAATCATGGAGATGGTCAAGGACGCCAAGCGCATCTTGGTCTTGGGTTGCCGCGGTTGCGTAACGATCTGTTCCGCCGGGGGCGAACGCGAGGTGGAGATTCTCGCCTCCCTCATACGCCTGGGCAAACAGAAGGCAGGCCAGGAGGTTTCGACCATCGAGGCCACCCTGGTCCGCCAGTGCGACAAGGAATACATCGACTCCATCGACCAGTGGGACGGCCAGTACGACGCCATTGTTTCCATGGCCTGCGGGGTGGGGGTCAACTTCATTGCCAATCTGCGGTCCATGGCCAAGGTATATCCGGGGGTGAACACCTCATCCTTCGGCGGCTCCGCTGAACAGGGCGTATGGAGTGAGCAGTGCGCCGGGTGCGGCGACTGCGTGCTGCACCTCACCGGCGGCCTCTGCCCGGTAGCCCGCTGCGCCAAAAGCCTGATGAACGGCCCCTGCGGCGGTTCGGTGGGTGGCCGCTGTGAGATCCACAAGGATGTTCCCTGTATCTGGCAGTCCATCCACGACAAGCTGGTCCGCATCGACAACACAGAAGGCCTTACCGCCATTGCCCCAATTCGGGACTGGAGCACGTCAGGGCACGGCGGCCCACGCAAGACCGTGCGCAATGATCTGACGGTCTAATCTGTTTTTTTGCTGCACTGACAAAAAAAGGCGGAGCGCTGATCGCGCTCCGCCTTTTTTTATTGCCTACTGTTGATTCTCGAAAAAGCCCCGGCCAAAACCTGAGCACCAGAATTTGGGGGTAGTGTGAAAAGCAGCAAGGGAAGATGCTCACGCTCGACCGGGGCTCTTTTCCATGGTGCGGTATTTGTCAGCCGAACACAATACTGAAAAAATACGGGGTCGCTGTTTAAAAATCCTCGAAGTCATCACCCATGGGGATTATATCCTCGGGCTTTGTTCCCTTGACCGTTGGCTTCTTTGCCACAGGCGGGAGGGATTTTCTCGCAGGGGCCGCGATTTTTCTGGCACTGGTCTGGACCGGAGTGGGCGACCGTCTGAGCCTTCTGGTCTCTGGCCCCGCTTGCACCGAGCCTTCCCCGCCGTCCACCATCTCCAACAACTGTCCCACAGAACCCTTCATCATCTCCGCTTGGGCGTTCAACTCTTCGGAGGCAGAGGCAGCTTCTTCCGCAGCCGCCGCGTTGCTCTGGGTCACAGCGTCGATCTCGTGGATGGCCTTGGTCACCTGGGTGATGGCCTCGGCCTGCTGGCTTGCCGCCCCGGCCATCTCGCTAATGATCGTGCCGATCCGGGTGGTGGATTGGGAGGCAACGTAGAACGAATCGCTGGTTTCGCTGACCAGGGCGTTGCCGGTGGTGATCTTCTGCACCGTCCCCTCGATGAGGTTGGAGGTGTTTTTCGCCGCTTCCGCCGCCCGCATGGCCAGGTTACGAACCTCGTCGGCCACCACGGCAAAACCGGCCCCGGCCTCACCGGCCCTGGCTGCCTCTACCGCAGCGTTGAGGGCCAACAGGTTGGTCTGAAAAGCGATCTCATCGATGGTTTTCACGATCTTCTGAGTTTGAGTGCTGGCGGCGGAAATCTCATCCATGGAGGCGGTGAGCTTTTTCATGGATTCATCGGCGCTCTGGATAACCTGGTTCGCCTCCTTCATCAGCGCGTCCGCCTGCCGAGCGTTGTCGGCATCCTGCTTGATCATGGCCCCAACCTCTTCCAGGGAGGCGGAGGTTTCTTCCACTGCCGCCGCCTGCTGGGAAGCGCCTTCAGCTAGGGTCTGGCTGGAGGAGGAGACTTCTCCAGCCGCCGCAGCCACCTGATCCGCCCCCTCATGGAGGGAAAGACTGATCTGATGAATGGCTGCGGACACCCCCCGGACAATATAAAAAGCCGCCAGCAAACCGAGAGCCAGAGCCACAAGGGCAATCACGCCAACCAGTATCCGTGTCCTCGCCGCAGCCTCCAGCATGGCCTGATCGGAGAGCAACTGGCCTTTCGCCTCTTCCCGAATCTTGTTCAACAGGCCCTGCACGGAGTGCAAGGCCGGGAGGGTCTGCGTGGAATAAACTGCCACGGCTGCACTGGTTCCGCCGCTGGCAAGACTTGCCTTAATGGCAACCGCCGACTCATGGAGTTTTTTATGCGGCTCCTCGATCTCGTCGAAAAAAGATTTGAGAGCAGGAAGCAGCTTTTCGGCATGCTCATGCCCCCCACCGTAATACCATTTGCCGAACCCGCATTTATGGGGATCAGTTTCCACACTCAGCTCAGTGCCGCCACTGAGCAGCACCCCAGAAACCTTTCCCACCCAGTTGAGATGATCCACCTCCCGCTGCGCCAGCTCAGCATTGAGCTGATCACCGTTAATCACCTCCTTGGCGTTGCCCACGATATTGCCGACCCCGATAAAGCTGACCAATGCCAGGATGACGAGCATGCCCAGCACCACTCCAAACCCGCCGCCGATCTTTCTCCCGATTGTTGCCTGTTGCCTGGCCACTTTCCCCTCCCCGTACGCTAATCATGAAAACTCGTTGATTTTACTGAATTGCTACTCAGCGTATGCATACCTTAAAACAAGAGTCAAGGCATATCTTGATTCCTATGCTGTAATTTTTTTACAAAAGCTGACTTATTCTGCGCTGTGCATGCGTGGGGGGGGCATGCCAGAAAAAAAGAAAGGCCCTGTAACCGTTGACGGTTACAGGGCCTTTTATAAATATGGTCGAAGGCCGGAGTATAATTAGACTACTAACCCTTTAATTCTGTGTCGCTTTACGTTTTTATTTTTTCTTTACCCATTATTTTACCCATATCAGAGTGCTACTGGGTTCAAGCTGCATGGCAAAAATCTTTCACTTTCAAGCCTGCTGCCTTTTGCTGGGCGTGCCACAGATCGAACTGCATCTGGTGGTTCAGCCAACTCTCAGGGCTTCCGCCAAAGGCTTTGGATAAGCGGATGGCCATAACCGGCGTCACACAGGAATGCCCGTTCAAAAGGCCGGACAGTGTTTTCCTGGTTATGCCAAGCCCTGCGGCGGCCTCGGTAACGGTAAGCCCCAAAGGTTCAAGGCATATGTCCCGGATCAGTTCACCGGGATGTGGCGGATCGTGCATCAACATAGTTACCCTCATTAATGGTAATCAAGATAATCGACATTCACGGCGTCATTCCCTTCAAACCTGAAAATCACTCTCCAGTTACCGGAAACCGTCACCGCATAATACCCTTGTCTCTCCCCTTTCAAGGCATGTAGTTTGAAAGCAGGAAGAATCATATCGTCAGGCGAAATGCTCGCATGCAGACGGATCAAAATCAGCTTCAACCTTTTTTCATGCTCGGCGATTATCCCTTTCCTGCTGCCATTCATGAAAAAATCGCGCAATCCCTTATGATTGAAACTTTTGATCATGGCAGAGTGTAACCTGTAACGGGTCAGGTGTCAACAGAGATATAGGTGCGTGTCCAGCCATCTGTCTAACGACATGGGCGCTGGAATTAAAAAATAGCTAATTAGCAAGCAACGTCCCTCGGATGCTCACACACCACTGCTTCGTCCCTTTACGGCGTCATCCAGACGCTTGGTCAACTTCTCCGGTGTACGCAGTTCGCATTCCCAAACTATGACAACCAACCAATCCAACTCGGCCAGCTGTGTCTCTACCTGGCGGTCGCGTGCGACATTGGATTCCAGTTTCTTGAGCCAAAATTCTGTCCGGGTCTTAGGGGTATAGGCAAATCGGCAACCTTCATGCCGATGCCAGAAGCAGCCATGGACGAAAATCACGATTCTCAGGCGGGGAAGTACGATGTCGGGTTTGCCGGGGAGATCGGTACGGTGCAGTCGGAATCGATAGCCAAGGCGGTGGAGTATGGAACGTACGGCGCGTTCCGGTTTTGTGTCGCGCGCCCTGATGCGCGACATCACCTCCGACCGTTTGGTCTTGGTGAAGACGTCAGCCACCTGTTAATCCTGAGCAGCTGCGAACATTTCCACCAGCAAACGCAACTTTTTCAAGCCAAGGCCAGGTTTCATACGAAGCTTTTCCCAATTGAGTCCCGCGTAGGATGCTACTGTGTCGCGCCCTTTTGCAGGCACCCATGTCTTCCCGGTATATGTCTCCAAGATTTCGATAGTGCGAGAGTCACTGGCGAACTTCTGTCTAACCTTCTCCCACTCCGCTGCCAGTGCTTCCTCCTCATTGGTTGGCGCAACAAAGGCAAGCACCGCCAGTTCCTGTTCCCACGCACCGGGCAAGGCGACCTCTATTCTGCGGAATGCCTCCCAGCACTCATGACGTTTCGATGCTTCACCAATGTTGCCGGTTTGTGCCAGCAGGTGGCTGTTAGCTGCTTTGCAGACTCCGGTGATGGCCTCGCAGAGAGCGAGCGAAAGCCGTTGATGCCCCCAGATGCGTTCGAGGTCGATACGCCGACCGGATTTGTCTGCCAGCCAAGCGATGGTGTAAGCGACAATATTCGCACGGTACCCGCCAAACCCTTGTTGAGAAACCAGCTTCTCAGTCGTTCGAAAAAGAATCGCTCTTGCCACGGCGTGTTTGAAAAAATTCAGATCCACCAACGGTTCGCCGTCGTCTTCGTGCTTCTGCGCCAGCGCAACAAAGTTCTTCTCAGCGCCCTTACAAACCAAGTGTGGATGCCCAAGCCATGCGTGCTCAAATTTGGCAAGGTCGGTCTTGGTGAACTTCTGGTTCGGAGGATTTTGCTGTACCCATTCCCGCATCCGCGCCGAGGTGCGCTGTCGATTCTTATCGTCAAGGTAGGAGCCGCGCGCCCTTTCATAATACCAATGTGTTCCGCTCTCCATTCCACTTTGCGGCAATGTCCACACGGTCCGCGATAACTGTTCCAACTGTCGATGAAACTTACCATTCGCCGAGAAATCCGCCGTGTTCACCTTGTTCTGACTGTTCGCGTACTTCGAGATGAGCGGCACGATGTCCGCCATCCTGGCTTGGTCGGTCAGCACAGTGAGCTTCACCTGTACCACGACATCGGAAATGTCCACTCGGTCCTTTTTCCAAGCATGGAAAATACTTGCAGTGGTCTGACCACCGTTAACGATCTGGAAATCCTTGGTGCGTTTCAGAAGCGCATGGCCGTCATTGCCCAATTCCAAGTCAATTTCGGCGGCGGTACAGCAGAGGCCGTTGTTGTACGCGAGAAAGCGATGTGGTTCGTCCCGCAATGGTGAGGTATTTACAACATTCTATCCTCATCAAGCCGTCGTGTTGTCAGCAGTTCTGCAAGGGAGACTGAATACGGCCAGGCTGATTTTCGGTTTCCCTGGCGGTTTTCCAGCTTCTGGTAGTCCCACTCAAAACCGTTAAACTCCTCGGCTGGCTCGATGTCGAAAATCAGATAATGGTCCTGCCGTGGTTCACCCGGATAATCCTTTCTTTTAAGAGCATACTTCGATATGACACGAGGCCCTTTTGAGGAAATGCGGAACAATCCGGGAATCGACTTTGCACCATCGCCATGAAGCATCAAATAAGATGCCCCCGCAATTTCGGGCTTGAGGCGCAAAGAACCTGCCGTGGTGTCCATTCGACAATTGTAGAGTCGCTCTCGCACGATCCACTCGCGGTGTTCTTCTCCACGGCACCAGCCGACTAATACGAAGGTTTCCGCAGGCGGGACATGCCGCCGTCTCGATTCTGGCTCACACTCCGGAATCGCCTGTAGAATTTGGTATTCAGAAGGCTCCTCATTGGCAATATAGGCATGATAAGTTTGGCGCTCACGAGCTGTGGCGCGGTCGCTGACATGCTCCACCACATCGTGAATGAAGCGAGATAGTTCCTCGTCATCGCTGCCCGGCTTCATCACAAATGCCCCCAGCCCTGGAAGAATCTCGCGAAAACCGGCAAACTTGGCCGGTACGTCGTCACCTGGATAGAGAATGTAGGCACCTTGTGTGCGGCGAATGGCATCACGGTAGGCGTGCATTTTGAGCAGATCAGCCCGTTTCCAGGTGCCTCGCTGTTCCTGGCGTTCTTCCGAGTCTGCATCATCGCCGCCGAACAGTTCCGTCAGACGGTCCACCCGGTATTTGGCGTCGAAATGCACATGCACCATTAGTTCCTGGGCTTCGGCATCCTCGGGTTCGAATTGTGACGGCCACAAACTTAGAGTGTAGTCTGGTCGCATGCTCTTCGTCCAAGATCCCACTTTCGTGTGGTTGTAATCAGCAGAAAAAGTACGGTTGTAGCCGAATTCAACGTTCAGTTTTCGCCCGCCCGATTCGAAACTGCCCCTCACAGCCAAATGTTTGCCAGATTTCAGCTTCAGTCCGAAACCGTCACCGGTTTCTTCGATCAGTTCTTCGACGGCTGGGGTAGCCAGTTTAAAGATAGATGATACGATCCCTAACAGCCTAAAAAAGACCCAGTATTCATAAAGTGTGGCGATGTCACGCTGGCCTGCACCATACACATCGTCACCTCCGTGCCAAACGAGGCGGGCGGCCGCATCGAATCTAAACCAAGCTTGCAGAACCTCACGGTAGCCCCCTTTGCGCTGTAACACAGGACTTCCCGTCGGCAGCATGTCAGGATCGGAAACGCCTCTGAAAATTTCGGCGGATAGAACCGATTCCAGTTCACCTTCAAGGGACTTGATTTCGGACCGTAAGCGAACATCCGCGCCGTTACCGATTTCCTCAAGTTTATGGCGCATTCTGCTTAGAAAGCCAGAAAAAGACAGAAGCGCATACTTAACAAAACGGTTTTCCGGCGTGTCATCAGATTGAACATTTCTGTAGACAGTTATTCTCTCAGGAAGGGAAGCAACGGACTGCACAAGTGGGTGTCCGGCAGGCAGCAGCATACGCCGGGTTCCCCCTGCTATCTGACGCAGGCTACTGGCACTGGGGCGAAAACCTCTGCGGATGTCACAGATTGTATCCTCCGGCTCCCAACGGCGGTGTGGGTGGGAGGATATGCGATGCAGAGCGTCTCTGAAATGGTGGGAACCTATGAGGGAACGAAGGAAAGCGAATCGTTGGTGAATTGTCTCGGAAGTCCTGCCAGGATCAGGAGCAAAGCGCAACCCTGTGGGTGACCGTAGTTCCATGAGCAAAGAGAGACAATGCTCGGTGATGTCTTCCATCATCCTTCGGTAGTGGGTACGATATTCAACCTTCTGTGATCTGACTTCAACAGCCGCCATCCCGACGATTTTCCCGTCGCCATCCAGGACAACCAGCCCCAAACGCCCAGTGTTTAGTCCTGGCTCGATTGTTCCGCAATGCCTACGGGTCGGGTTTACGCTCGGCTTTAATATTCCATTGCCTGTTTCTGCGAAAACGGAATGGCTCGGGTTATCCAGTTCGTACTCGTAATGCCCGTTCTCCAGTAACTGAAGTGGCTCCTCGCCATGCTCAGTCGCCTCGGCATCAGATATTCGGTACAAGGGGCTGGACGGATAGATGATCATCCTGGTGGCAATCGCTCTGTCATGAGCAAAAACGAGCGTTTCAGGAGACGACAACGGTTTCATCTATGCCTCGGCGAAACTGGTGAAACCATCCTGGGAAAGACGTTCCAGCATCCGGTTGGTCTTGGCTAGGCTCAGTTTTAAGTCGTGAGTTTCGCAAAAGAGCTTCAGCTTTGCCAGTGTCGGGCGAAGTTTTCGATCCGACCCATGCAGTTTTGGCATTAATTTCTGGACGACCTGTGCATCCATGGCATCCTTGAATTGCCAGCCTGGGCCGGTTAGTACGGCATGATGGAAGAAGAAACGGGTAATCTCGAATGCCGTGCGGAAACCGAATTCAGCACCTATCGGAGCCAGTTCCACAAAAAGTTCCGTCAACCGTTGCTGCAATTCTGTTTCAGTCGAAACGCCATCACATATTTCTGGAGGCAGATTTGCCAAAGACACTTCCGCCATTGCAGCATTGACGAAGGTTTGACCATATCCGGTTCCTTTGCCAGACAGGGATTTCATATCTACCCGTGCCGGTGACTTTAGAAAGCCAGCAATTTCATCCGCTGTTGCTCGGAATTCAAGGACGTTGGCACGGTCCAGCACCTTAGGCGAGAACATATAGGTTGTCTCATCAACATTCACAGTACCAATGATGAACAGATTAGGCGAGATAGTCACTTCGCCGGGTACACCGTCACGAATGGCTGGGCTGCCATCATCGTTTTTATCAGAATGCAGACTAAGCGGTTCATCCGATTCAATTGCGGAAAGGAAATCAGAAAAATATCTCTCTACGTGAGAAAGATTCATTTCATCAAGGATCAGGAAATGAGGCAATTCAAGGGTTTTGTGAGCATGAAGAATCAAGTCGAGGATTTTAGTGCGGACATATCGCGTTTTGTCGAGACCGTCAGGATAGCCAAGTACCTGCTCGTTACTTGTCCAGTCCGCGCCAACCGACACAATTTCATAGCACTTAGCAGTGGTTGTAGTCAGAGGCGCATTCAATGAGGCAAATGCAGCAGCCTTGAATACCGTTTCAAAAGAATTGAGCTGCGAGGAATATTTTGTTGTTTTATTAACAGCCTCGCGGATTTGTCGTGCTTGAATGTCGGCACTTATCTGATTGGCACTGATATAATCAACCCATTCCTGAATCAAGGCTCTGGGCAATACAACTTTGATTGCTTTTGATTCATCAGGGTCATTCCAAAATTCGACAGCCAGCTGGTCAGCAGCTTTGACAATGTAAGTTATGTTGGCAGACGGAATTTTGGCCCCGGGAACAAACGGATCAGATGCCGTAATGCTATTTGTCGTCATCCAGCGCGCAAAAGCCTGAGCACCTTTCGTTTTTCCTGATCCTGCCAGCCCAGTTAAAATCACGAATCTCTTGGCCAGCAAAGCGGCGACAAGGCGCGTTACAAATTCCTTTTCGCATCGCAGGTTCGCAATTGCGTAACTTTCAAGGCAACTGTCGATCAAATATTCAGGCATTTTGGTGATCCTTCCTACTCAAAGTATTTCCCAGTGGCTGTTTTGCTGGTACTGGATTTCAGTACAGCCTGCGTATCCTTCTCCAAAATCATCCAACGGGGCAAAGGCATTCTCGGAATCACAATCATCCGACAGTCCTTCATAGTAAACCTCACTGTCCCCATCCAAAAGCCGAAATCGATGAATCAGCTTGTCTTTCATACTCTCGTCATAATCACGCGACTGGATGTCAATGTTTGCCCCATTTTCAAGCATGTCGTGAGTAATAATCCACATAGATAAACCTCAGTGAGCTATCTGCGCTCCCACCGCCTCTGCAACCACAGGTGGCACGGCGTTACCGATCAATCGGAAAGAGTTGGTGCGGGCCGCAGGAAAACGAAACCAGTCAGGAAAACTTTGTATGCGCGCTGCTTCCCGAGGGGTGATCGAACGGTTCTGGGTTGGGTGAATGAACATCAGGCCATCCTTGCTAAGATGAGCCACGATGGTTGAACAGGGCTTGGAGCGACTTTGTCTGGTATAGCGGTCCTTGAAACTGGACTTGTCGTAAGGAAACTCAAACTCGACTCCATAATCACGCATGGCAACAGCAGAGGATTCCCCTTCCCGCAACAGGGCAAAGTCACGCAGGTCACGTGCGCTATGGGGACGGGCGGTATGATTGGTCAGCTTCGTCGCCCGTTCGATTTCAAGGACATTGAGAAGATAGTTGCTGACAATTTCACTTTTTCGGCAAAGGTATTCCAGCAGACGGTCAAAATCATAGTCGCGTTCATCCTCGCCACCTCCCGCCCGCAGCCTTGGCAGGTCGGAGATCGCCGCCCCGAGCATCGTATGTGGTATGGCGCGCGGAGCAGGCTGCAAAACCGGCAGAAAATAACCGGGCAAATCAACCCTGGTCCCTATGATGAGCTGACGGCGGCGTTTTTGAGGGACACCCAGTTCCCAGGCATCCTCGACCTGGCCATGCACCCGGTAGCCAAGCGCACGGGCTTCGGCTTGAACCCGCGCGAAGTACACACCACCGGCGGCAGACTTGATGCCGAGAACATTTTCCATCACGAAAACGCGCGGCCTGAAGAAGCCGATGTATTTCAAAAATTCCCGATAGAGGTGGCGACGGGGATCATCCGTGAGTTTTGCGCCATGGTTGGCGCCATCGCGCTTGCGGGCGGAAGAAAAGCCTTGGCAGGGCGGCCCGCCGACGATGACATCAATATGTTGCCGGTCAATCATCTGCGCCAGTTCCTCCGGAGCAAAAGAGGTCAGGTCGCGATGCAACACATGGGGGATGTGCGGAAGATTGGTCTTAAGGGTTTCAACTGCCTGCAGGGTGAAATCGACAGCCGCCAGACACTGAAATCCAGAGCGTTCCATGCCGATAGTAAAACCACCGCAACCACAGAAGAGATCGATAAAACACAACGGCTCTTCTGCCGGGTTATTAGTATGGAAGTTGTTGAGGTCCTTTCGAGACATGTTGCACGTCCTAACCCACATCAATAGGCAAAAAGGGACATCCTATATTTAAAGTTTACTAATGTCCACCAAACAGTTTCAAGGAGCTTCCCATACTCCCCGGCTGATTGTCAACCCAAGAAAAGGGGCAGGCCAGATGGGGTTATAGTTCCGGTCTTCATTCACTAATCCGCAAAGCTGCGCGGTAATTCCTCTGACGATACGGAGGTAGCAGGGACCACGCTATAAACCGGCAGCGCCATCCCCCCCGCGCTTCTCCACAAAAAAAGAAAGGCCCTGTAACCGTTAACGGTTACAGGGCCTTTTATAAATATGGTACCGAAGGCCGGACTCGAACCGGCATGGGTTGCCCCACAGACACCTCAAGCCTGCGTGTCTACCAATTCCACCACTCCGGCAATCCTTATTTTCAAATAAGATAACATAAAACTACTACTTTCCCTGCGCCGGTGCCATGGGAACATCCTTGTCCGCGGAGGGCAGCGGGATCGGCGCACTCTGCGGCTCGGCAATCGGAGCCACCTCTTTCATAACCGAACCATCCCCAACTCTGGTTGACACGTAGGCCAAGGAGATGGAGGTCAGCATGAAAACGATGGCGGCCCAGGTCGTGATTTTGTTCAACAGGGGCAGGGGGCCTTCCGTGCCGAACACGGTCTGGCTGGAGCCGCCGAAGGCCGCGCCCATGCTGGCGCCCTTGCCGTGCTGCAACAGCACGATCACGATAAGGAACAAGGAGACAACGATATGAACGATGGTCAGTAAGGTGGTCATTCTCTTTTGGTTACCGTTATTGCCGAAAGTGGATGATGCGTTCGAAGGAATCTACCTTGAGCGATGCCCCGCCAACCAAGGCCCCGTCTATATCAGGCTGCCGCAACAGGGCATCCACGTTCCCTGAATTAACGCTGCCACCATACAGTATTCTCATTTGCTGGGCAATACTTTTCTCGTACATGTCGAGGAGCAAATTCCGCACGAATTCATGGGCTTCCTGGGCCTGTTCCTCGCTGGCGGTTTTACCGGTGCCGATGGCCCAGACCGGCTCATAGGCAAGCACTATGTTGGCAGGCTCAACCACGGTAATACCAGCAAGCCCGGCTCGAACCTGCCGCTCAAGCACGGCCATGGTCTGCCCGGCCTCACGCTCGGCCAGGGTTTCGCCAAAACAGAGGACCGGGATTATGCCAAAACGCATGGCCCCAGCCACCCGCCGATTGATGAGCGCATCGGTCTCGCCAAAGATCTGCCTTCGCTCGGAATGGCCGATGATGGCCATGCTGCAACCCAGCTCCCGCAACATGCCAGGGGCAATTTCTCCGGTAAAAGCGCCCTGCTCTTCCCAGCAGACATTCTGGGCAGCCAGCCGGACCTGTGAACCGCGCACAATCTCGGCCACCGGTGCCAGGGCGGTAAAAGGCGGAGCAATCATAACCTCCCGGTCCGTCAACCCCTTGCAAGCGGAGACCACGGCACCGGCAAGAGTCCTGGCCTCGACAAGCGAGGTATACATCTTCCAGTTCCCGGCAATCAAAGGGATGCGCTGCATGGGCTGCTCCTTATTCCGTAACTATCCAGATCAAAGCGAAAAATGGCGCATTTATTCCGCGCTGTAACTATTCAGCAGTGCGGCAGATGCGCGAAAGAGGCCGATTCGCTATACTCCAGTATGCGAATCGGTTGATGACAGCTAAGCGAACACAGCGAGACTGCGAAGCAGATGCTGTGCTGCTGGATAGTTACCTTAGTTTTTTGCTTCCAGGGCCTCAACCCCAGGCAGCTTCTTGCCCTCCATCAGCATGAGGAATGCACCACCGCCCGTGGAGATGTAGGAGATATTGCTCGACTCCCCGGCCTTGTGCACCGCCACATCGGTGTCACCCCCTCCGACAATGGTCAAGGCATGGGAGCGAGCCACATGCTGCACCATGGCCATGGTGCCTCGGGAAAAGGCATCCATCTCGAAGGCGCCCATGGGACCATTCCAGATGATGGTCTTGGCAGACTCCATGGCCTCGGAAAAAAGAACCGTGGTGGCCGGGCCGATATCGAGCACCATCCAGTCGGCCGGCACCTCCTGCACCGTTACCCGCTTGGATTCAGCCCGGGCCTCAAACCTGTCCGCGACAATGCAGTCAACCGGCAGATAGAGCTTGACCCCAAGGCGCTTGGCCTTGTTGAGCAACTCCCGCGCCGTATCGAGCAGTTCATCCTCGACCTTGGACTTGCCCATGTCATGGCCGATACTTTTCAAAAAGGTATTGGCCATGGCCCCGCCGATGATCATCTTGTCCACCCGGTCCATGAGGTTATCCAGGGCGCCGAGCTTGCTCGACACCTTGGCCCCGCCCACAATGGCCACCAGGGGCCGCATGGGGTTGCTCACCGAACGGTGAAAATAATCCATCTCCTTTTGCAGCAGAAAACCGGCGGCGCACTGCTCGACGAATTGGGTCACCCCCACCACGGAAGCATGGGCCCGATGCGCCACGGCAAAGGCATCGTTGATGTAGATATCGCAGAGGCTGGCCAACTGGCTGGCAAAGCCCTCGTCATTCTGCTGCTCCTCCGCATGGAAGCGCAGATTTTCCAGCAGAACCACACTGCCGGGCTGCATGGCCTCGACAATGGCCTTGGTTTCCGGGCCGATGCAATCAGGGGCCAGAACGACCTCTTTGTTCAGCAACCGGGAAAGGCGCTTGGCCGCAGGGGCCAGGCTGAATTGAGGTTTGCGCTCTCCCTTGGGCCGTCCCAAGTGAGACATGATGATGACCTTGGCATTTTCGTCCAGAGCGTAGTTGAGGGTGGGCAACACCCCACGAATCCGGATATCATCGGTGATGTTCAGTTGTTCATCCAAGGGCACATTGAAATCAACGCGAATGAGCAGCTTTTTTCCCTTGATGTCAAGATCCCGGAGATTCTTCATGGAACTATATCCTCCCTCAAACTTTTTTATGCGTCAACGAGAACCATCTTTTCCATGAGTATCGCATCTTCCACCGGCGAGGTGTAGTAGTTTTTTCTCAGTCCCACCCGGCAAAAGCCGAACCGTTCGTACAAGGCCAGGGCCGGGAGATTGCCAGCGCGCAATTCCAAGAAACAACGACCAACACCCTGCTCTGCCAGAAAACGCAGGGTGTACGCCACAAGCTGCGCCGCTACCCCCTGCCGCCGGTATTCCCGGCCAACCGCAATTCTTAGCAGTTCGGCCTCCCCTCCACAGCTCCGACCACAGACAAAACAGCACACCAGGCCCGAAGCGTCGGCTGCGGCAACGAACTGCCAGCTTCCGGCCTGCTCGCGCTCACTGGCCAACTGCCCAGCTGTCCACGGCGAAGGATTTTCAGATTCAATGATAGCCACCGCCTCAAGATCTGCGGCAGTCATGGGCCTAACGGAAAAGGAGAGAGGCACACGATTCCCCTGAGGTCTCGAAACTTCCACCTGTACCATTCCCTTCTAGTACCTTGTAACTCTTATTATTTTGAAAAGACGCCCCTCCCCTTGCGGGAGGGGTTGGGGGTGGGGGAAGCTACACCGTGCTGATATTATGGCCACCCCCCTCCCTAGCCCTTGTATGTTAATATTCAGGTGTTACAGGAATCTTTCGGAAGGCGTTGCACAGCCCGTCAGCCCTTTGGGACACTAAGCCCGTGGGAGAGCTTTTGGCGTGCAATGTCAGCCGTTCA
>Ga0315272_10000825_pt1 | contig 15847 bp, 10 predicted proteins | sample C3_middle_MG_FD_203918 | JGI IMG/M metagenome (GOLD analysis project Ga0315272, IMG submission 203918) | Sediment microbial communities from Yellowstone Lake, YNP, Wyoming, USA - C3_middle | ecosystem: Environmental > Aquatic > Freshwater > Lake > Sediment | place: USA: Wyoming | collected...
TCTTTCTCCAGGGCATGGCAAAGTCCTCCTTGCCCTGAATTTTAACGTGTTACCCATGTCCATAGGTTTATTTGTTACCTATGTTAGCATGTTGTACACTCCCCAACCCCTCCCATCGAGGGAGGGGCTACGACGTGCTCCCTCTCCCCTTCGAGGGAGAGGGCTGGGGTGAGGGGGATTTTCAGATGAAAGACAGACTGGCCATGTTCAAGCGATTACTGTACGCGCTCCTCTTGCCGGCCATCCTTCTGGTCCTCTGGGAGTCGCTTTCCCGGCAAGGCGTTATCAGCCCGCAGATACTCCCGGCCCCGTCCCGGGTCTTTCTCCGATGGATAGACTACGCCAGGCCTCAGGAGCCTTACGATGCGGGAAAAACACATTTTGTCACCTGGCTCTTTTCCGGCGAACTCCCCCATGATACTCTTGCCAGCAGTATGCGCGTGTTGGGAGGCTTCGCAATCGGCGCACTACCTGCCCTGGCGCTTGGTCTTCTTATGGGGGCCAGTGCCTTTATTTACAATCTGTTCAATCCCCTGATCCAGATACTGAGGCCCATTCCCCCCATTGCCTACATCCCGCTCGCCATCCTCTGGTTCGGGCTCGGCAATCCGCCGGCGTTTTTTCTGATCAGCCTCGGCGCTTTTTTCCCGGTGCTGATGAACACGATTTCCGGGGTCCGCCATGTGGACCGGCTGCTTATCCGTGCCGCGAGAAACCTGGGTGCAAACGGCCCGACGCTGTTTCTCCGGATCATCCTCCCGGCTGCGATGCCGTATATTCTTACGGGCCTTCGGGTGGGGATAGGTGTGGCCTTTATCGTGGTGATCGTGGCTGAAATGATCGCGGTGAACAGCGGTCTCGGCTACCGCATTCTCGAGGCGAGGGAGTTTCTCTGGTCGGACAAGATCATTGCCGGCATGATATCCATCGGCCTGTTGGGACTGGCCATTGATACGGCCATGAGCAGGATCAATCAGTATCTGCTCCGGTGGCACAGCGGACAGGATTGATGGAACGTAATGCAAGCGCATTAATTCATGTTGCGTAAATCTCCCCCAACCCCTCTTTTCCAAAGAGGGGAAGAAAGAGTCCCCCTTTGGAAAAGGGGGATTAAGGGGGATTTAAAATGAATTGACTCCTCAGAACGTGCCGGGCCTGCCTGTGCGATGCGCGCAGACAGGCGAATACCCTGACGACACGTAAAATCTCAAGAAGGTAGAATATTTGAACGACACGAAAAACAAACATTCCCGTTCTCCGCATGTGATGGTTGAAAACGTCGGTAAGGTTTTCAGCAGCGGGGACAAAGAGGTCGTCGCCCTCAAGGGGATCAATCTCACGATCTTTAACGGTGAGTTTGTTACCATCCTGGGGCCTTCCGGGTGCGGCAAGTCAACGCTTCTGAATGCCATTGCCGGTTTTTCTTTGCCCACCTCAGGCAGGGTGGTTGCGAACGGCGTGGAAGTGACCATGCCCGGGCCGGACCGGGGCATGGTGTTTCAGGAATATGCCCTGTTCCCCTGGATGACCGTGGCGGAAAACATCGCCTTCGGCCTAGAGATCAAAAAGCTGCCGAAGCAGGCAATCAGGGAAAAGGTGGATACGCTGCTGGCGAAACTTCAGCTTCTTGAGTTTCGGGACCGCTTTCCCAAGGACCTTTCCGGCGGCATGAAGCAGCGCGTGGCGATCGCCCGGGTGCTGGCGCTCGATCCGCCCATGATGCTTATGGATGAGCCCTTCGGCGCTCTCGATGCCCTGACCCGCCGCACGATGCAGGATGAACTGCTGCGCATCTGGCTGGAGTTCAAGAAAACCATAATATTCGTTACCCACGGCATTGAGGAATCGATCTATCTTGCCGACCGCGTGGTGGTGATGACCTATCGGCCGGGCACGATCAAGCAGATCGTACCCGTGGAGCTTTCCCGACCCCGCGATGTGAGCTTACCCCGGTTCATCAGCCTTCAGAAAGAGCTTACCTCCCTCGTCATGGAGGAGCAGCTGCGCTTTCGGAACGAGGAAATACGTGAACCGCGTAAGGATGTGTCCGCGAGGGACGAGAGTGGGCAGGTCACGTAGGCACAGTGTGGGGCGGCCTCGTCCACGCCCAAAACCTGATATACTTGACGTACACATTATCGAGATCATCAGCCCGGATGCCAATTAAGAGGGATATGTCTTGCTGACCAGATTATTGTCTTTGTCAATACGAACGCAGCTGCTTCTTATCACGCTGATTGTCGCCCTTCCCGCAGCGGGCATTATCATCTATTCAGGAATGAAATTGCGGGACGAGGCTATCCAGGAGGCCCGCCGGGAGACCCAGACGCTCGCCGAGAGCATCGCAGCGGAACAACAGGGCCTGGTTATTGCCGCGCGGCAGCTGATCATCGCTCTGGCGCAACTGCCTGAGGTCAGGAAACAGAATACCGCACGGGTGCAGCCGGTACTGAAAGATATCCTCGCGCTACACGCTCAGTATTCGAATATTTTCATGGCTGACCGCAGAGGCCTGGTCTGGGCAACGGCGGTTCCCGTAAAACCACCCTTCATCATATCCGACCGCCGATATTTCATAAATGCGCTCGCAAGCGGGCAGCTATCATCGGGCGAATTCATCGTCAGCAGGGCCACGGGCAGGCCTTCCTTCAATCTGGCGTACCCCCAAAAGAGTGAACGCGGCGCGATCAGCGGGACCATTTGCGTCGGTTTCATCCCTGATTCTTTCAAGCCCGTGCTGGAACGTTCCAAGCTGCCGCCCAGCGCGAGCTACATTCTCCTTGATCACAACGGCGTGGTCATGAGCAGCGCCATCGACCCCGTAAAATACGTCGGGAAGCAACTCGATGCCGGAATTTTCAAGCGCATGCAGGAGGGCGCTGACGCCGATACCCTTGCCGGCCTCGACATTGACGGTGTTGAACGCATCGTAACCTATCGCAAACTGAGGCTTCCCGGCGAGGAGTCTCCCTATATGTATATCCGGGCAGGAATCCCGGTTGCTGTTGTCCTGTCGAGCGCCAATAAGAGGCTCTGGTACAATCTGACAGTGTATACCTCGTTCCTCGTGCTGGCGTTTTTTATCGCCTCCCGTATCGGCAAGCGCTCGATCGCGGACCGCGTCACCCTCCTGGAAAAAGCCTCACGAGATCTTGCCGATGGCGATTTTCAGGTCAGGATTTCCGATCTTGTCGTCGGCGGTGAATTGGGGAACCTGGCCCGGACCTTCGATCACATGGCCGATCAGCTTGCCGTGCGAGAACGGGCGCTGATCGAAAGCGAGCAGAACTACCGGGAGATCTTTAACGCCTCAAAAGACGCGATATTCGTGCATGATGCGGAGTCGGGGAACATCGTGGAGATGAACAAGACCGTTGAAGAACTGTTCGGCTATTCCCGTGAAGAACTGCTTCATCAAACGGCACAGAAGATAAGCGCGGGAGAACCGCCTTACTCATTCCAGGAAGCACGGCAATGGATACAAAAGGCTTCCCAGGAAGGCACTCAGTCATTTGAGTGGTCATCCAGGAAAAAGAGTGGTGAACTGTTCTGGGTCGAAGTGATCTTGTCAGCCACGCGCATCGGTGGAGAAGGACGCGTCCTGGCGGTCCTGCGGGACATCACCGACCGCAAACATGCCGAGGAAGAGAAACAAAAGCTCCAGTCTCAATTATTGCAGTCACAGAAGATGGAATCCATCGGCCGCCTGGCGGGGGGAGTGGCCCATGATTTTAATAATATGCTCTGCGTCATTCTGGGCTACACGGAATTAATTACAGCCCGCCTGCCCGTTGATGATCCGCTCCTCCGGGATCTTCAGGCGATCGAAAAAGCTGCTTGTCATTCCCGGGACGTAACCGCCCAGCTCCTTGCCTTTTCACGAAAGCAGCTCATTGCGCCCCGTCCGGTAAACCTGAATACTATCATCTCCGTTGCAAAAGAAACGCTTGCTCCTCTCATCGGCGAGGACGTTGAGCTTCAGTTTTATCCGGGACCCGGCCTCTGGAATATCCTCTTTGATCCGGCACAGCTCGAGCAGATCCTCGTGAATCTTGCGGTTAATGCCCGGGACGCTCTGCCCTCGGGAGGTAAGCTGATAATCAAAACAACGAATATCTCTCTTGACGAGGCCTCGTGCCGCGAACAGAGCGGGCTTATGCCGGGCGACCATGTTCTCCTGGAGGTGAATGATAACGGGCTCGGCATGGATACGGAAACCCTCGCGCATATATTTGAGCCCTTTTTCACAACGAAGGACGTCGGTGAAGGAACGGGACTCGGGCTTGCCACGGTCTACGGGATCATCGAACAGAATGGCGGATTCATTCATGTTTCCAGTGAACCGGGTAGGGGGACCACGTTCAAAGTGTATATCCCGAAAGGTGCTGAACAGGAACGAGCACCGGTAAAAACCGCCAGGCCGTCGGTCGCTTCCGGCACCGGAACAATCTTGCTGGTGGAAGATGATATGATGGTGAGCCGGATGACAGCGGAGATGCTTCAATCAATCGGTTACACGGTTCTGATCGCGAATAATGCTGTTGATGCGCTGTCATTATGTGAAAATAACCATAGTCCTATCGAGCTCCTCCTCACGGATGTCGTGATGCCAAAAATGAACGGCAAAGAGCTGAGAGACCGAATTAAAATACTACGGCCCGAAATCAAGGTGCTGTTCATGTCCGGATACACTTCGAATATAATTGTCCAGCACGGTATCTCGGGGGAAGGGGTACATTTTATCCAAAAGCCGTTCAATCTGACTGATTTTGCCCTAAAGCTCCGGCATGTCCTCGGGACCCCATGAAGGCCGCCCCGCGCTCGGCTCCGCGCCGAAGCTCAGGAACATCTCACCTAAAGGCAGGCATTAATTTTGGTTAATGAAACACTCTGCAACTTATCGTAAGGCCATGAAATCCTCCCCCCTCTCAAATTACAATTATGCGTTGACTCCAGCACTGTATTCTGATTAAATGACGGCCATCGTGGTGAACCATGGCGTACGATTCTGCAAAACCTGCACTGAGCAGAAATAGTATGCATACCCCCCGCTCGTGAACAGGAGATGGATGTGGTTGCTCATGAAAACCCCGTCGTAAACACTATGATCCCGAGAAAAAAATATCTTGCCGTCCTGAGCGTTGTGCTGCTTGCCGCGGTTGCGATATTTCTCTATTCAGCCCATGTCAGGGAACGCAGGCGTATTCTCCTGATGTTCAGCGGCGCGGGAATGAAAATCCCCGTGTCGGAGATCAACGAGAACTTCACGGGCTCCACGGGCATTCCGGTCGATGTCCATTTCGAGGGGTCATCAATTTTACGACACTATATCGAGACGTATGGTGACGCCGATCTCTTCCTGTCGGGAGATCAGGAGAACATCGACCTTCTTGAGAAAAAGGGCCTGGTGAAGGAAAAGACGTTTGTCGCATGGCATATCCCTGCCATATTGGCGCCCGCGGGAAACGTGAAAATGATACGCGGGCTCGACGATATCGCGAAAAAAGGCGTGCGGCTGGTCATGTCCAATCCCCGCCAGGCAAGTCTCGGCACGATGGTCCGGGACATGTTGCTGCGTCATCCGAACGGCAAAGCGGTCCTGGACAACGTCGTCGCATACGGCTCTTCTTCACAGGACGATCTCAGGCTCTTTCGCGAGCTGTACAAGCAAGGAAAGGCCGATGCGGTGATAGAATGGGACGTCATGGTCTATGTTCCCGAAGGGGAGGGTTTGATTGCCATTCCCTTTGAAAAAAAATATGAAATAAAAGACGCGCTCATCCTTGCTCTTCTCACCACGTCCCGGGACCCCGGAACGGCAAAACGGCTCTACGAGCATTTCAAGACCGAGGGCCTTCAGGTATTTCTGAAGAACGGCTATTCGATCGAGGCGGGGAAATGACGCTCAAAGCGAAATCCATCATTCTCTCTCTCGTGACACTTGCGATCATTGCTCTTTCGATGACGCTGTTCAACGATTATAACACCCAGAACAACTCCATCATAACGAACCTGCTCGTCACCGAGAAGATCCTGAGCGCGGAAGATCAGGTCCACGAATACTTCACCGACGACAAACCGGACATCGAGGCGGCGAAGCGGGTGGTAGAAACCATCCCCCGCATCACTCAACCGCTCGAGATCAAGGGGCTTACCAGGGATGAGCTGCACAGTCTCGTTACGGTCAAGTTGTCCTTTGTCCGCATCAAGAGGCTGCTGCAGGAGATGTCCAATGCGCAGGACCTGTCCGCGCCGGAACGGCAGCAGGTCCGGAATGAACTGATGAAGATCGAGACCTCCACAGCCGCATTCCGGGAGTCCTTTGGCCGCCGGTCGGAGCAGGAGCGGATGGTAAAGAAAAACATCGTGATCTTCCTCTACCTGACAGGAGGCACGGGCATTATCCTCGCGCTCATAGGATTTTACTTCTATTTCATAGGTCCGATCCTGACCTTGAGCGCGGAGATCAAGGACGTTCGGGACGGAAAGAGGGAAACCATCAGTGTCTATCCCGTCGAGGACGAGCTCGGCAGGCTGTCGGAATTTACCAATCAGACGCTCAGGGAACTCTCCAAGAGCAATGAGGCCCTCTCCAAGCGTTTGGAGATGCAAAATGCCTTTTCCGCGATCCTGAAGGCGTCGCAGGAGGCTGAGGATGTCGACCGGTTCCTCACGGAAGTCCTCGACACGATCCTCTCCCTCAAATGGCTCAATATCATGGTCAAAGGCGGCGTGTTCCTGGTGGATGATATTGATCCGAACACCCTCGTCCTCAGGGCGGAGAAGAACTTTTCGGAACCCCAAAAAAGTGCCTGCGCCCGGGTTCCAATGGGAACGTGCATCTGCGGACAGGCGGCCAAAAGCGGGGAACTTGTTTACGATTATTTCGATAAAGATGATCATCAGCATACGTATCAGAACAACTTTCCGCATGGCCACTATTGCATTCCGATAAAGCACGAGCAAAACGTTCTGGGGATCATCTCGCTCTATTTTGAGGAAAAACACGCGTTGGGGGACATTGAGAGGAGTTTTATCGATGCGGTCTCGCTCATCGTTACCGAGTCCTTGATCATCAAAAAACATGCGGAGCGTGAGCACCTGATCACCCGGGCCATTGAGGAATCCGGGGAAGGCATTATGATCGCAAATCGTAACGGCGTCATAGCTTACATCAATCCCGCACTTGAACGGCTGACGGGCTACGCCAGAAATGAACTGGTAGGCACTACGATCGCTGCCCAGATATTACCCGGCGAACTGCCGCCGCAGACCGTCTCGGATATACTTCGGGGCACCCTGTGGTCAGGGGTCTTGAACAACAGGAGAAAAGACGGATCGAAATATCAGGAACATATGACCGTGGTCCCCGTTCGCAACGAACAAGGAGACGTCATACAATTTGTGGCCAGCCGGAGGGACATCACGAAGGAACGGCGTCTTGAGGAACAGCTTGCACAGGCGCAGAAGATGGAGCTTATCGGACGCCTTGCCGGCGGCATTGCCCACGATTTTAACAACTTCATGACAGCCATCCTCGGCTACAGCGGCGTCGTGATGAAGAACCTCAAGGATGCCCGTGCCCTCAAGGGCATGGAAACCATGGTCAATGCCGCCAAGATGGCCGCCAACCTCACAAGACAGCTGCTGGCGTTCAGCAGCAAACAGGTGATCAGGCCCAAGGTCATGAACATCAACATGGTCATCGAAGAGAGTGTGCGGATGCTCAAGCATATCATCCAGGAGGACATTGAGCTGGCCGTGCAGATTGCTCCGGACCTCGGTAATGCGAAGGCGGACACGGGCCAGATCGAGCAGGCGCTCATGAACCTTGTCGTCAATGCCAAGGACGCCATGCCCGCGGGCGGAAAACTGATAATTCAGACCGCCAACGTGTGCATTGACAAAACCTATGCACAAAATACTCTCGACGTAGTGCCCGGAGAATATGTGATGATCACGGTCTCGGACACGGGCCAGGGTATGACCAATGAGGTCAAGGCGCACCTCTTCGAACCCTTTTTCACGACCAAGGAGCAGGGCAAGGGCACGGGACTGGGGCTGGCCATGGTCCACGGCATCGTGAAGCAGAACGGAGGGTACATCACCGTTTACAGCGAGGTCGGCAAGGGGACCACATTCCGGATCTATCTCCCGCGCGTCATGGATGCGGTGGAGCAGGAGAACAAGGACCAGGAAGATATGGACCTTTTGCGAGGCTCGGAAACCGTGCTCGTCGTGGAGGACCAGGATGTGGTGCGAGAGCTTGCGGTGGACCTCCTGTCGGGCCTCGGGTATTCGGTGATGGAGGCAAAGGACGGCATGGTCGCCCTGGAGCTGTGCATGCGCTATCGCGGCAAGATCCAACTTCTTCTCACCGATGTGGTTATGCCGAAGTTGGGGGGGAGAGAACTCGCAGCCAGGGTGCGGGACCTCCATCCGGAGACGCGGGTGCTCTATATGTCGGGCTATGCGGACGGCACCATTGCGCACCATGGCATGCTGGAGGAAGGCATTGATCTGATACCCAAGCCCTTTACTGAAGCGGGCCTTGTAAAGGAAGTACGGAAGGTCCTGGACAGGTGATGATGGGCCGGATCGGGTCTGAAGCTACAAGGCATACACCAGTTTCGCCAGTGTTGCTAATCTCATTATTCAGGAGGGAACAATGATCACATCAGCTTCAGTTCCAGAGACCTACGGCCTGCCGATCAACCAGGCGATCGCTTTTTCCGACAAGAAGGGGAATTTCAAGGAGCGCATCAAGAAGCAGCAGCTCAAGATGCTGAAGGATTATGTTCCGCTCCTGAAGCAGTACCTCGAACCGGGCGAAGAGGTGCTGCTCGCCATGCGCGGGTGCTCGCCCATGACCTCCATGGAGCAGTTAACAACGGGCTGGTTGATCTTTTACATTAAGCGCTGCACCCTGGTGGTGACGAACAGGCGAATACTTCACTTTCCCGCGAAAAAGGACTTCTCCCCCCGGCTTTCCATCGCCCAGATACGCTACGGCGACGTGGAAGAGATCAAGCCCTCCGGGTTCCTGAGCAGGTTTACCGTAAAATACAAGAACGGGTCAAAGGAGACATTCTTGTATGTGAAGGAGAGCGCCAAGCTCAAGTCTATCCTCCCCGACCTCCAGCTGGCGCGCCAGCAGCCCACTGCCATCGGCGCGCGGCACCACCTCTGCCCCAAGTGCAACGCAGTACTGGTCACGGGAGTCTACGTCTGCTCCTCGTGCAAGCTGGAATTCAGGAACGAGCAGCGGGCGAGGAAGCTCTCGATCATCTATCCGGGGGGAGGCTACTTCTACACCAACCATCCGTTCCTGGGGGCCGGCGACGCCGTGGTGGAGACGTTCCTGATCTTCATGGTCCTCATGGGGCTCGTGAACACGCTGTCCGGTGTTCCTGAAAAATCCGAAGGTCTTTTCCAGTTCATTTTTTTCGGAATCATCCTGGTCCTGGAGAAGCTCTATTCCGTGTACCACGCAAAGCACTACGTGAAGGAATACATCCCCGTGGAAAAGGACATCCGTCCGCTGAAGGTGGGGTGAGGGACTTCGAAAGGAACCGGGTGGGGCAGAATCTCGAGGGGTGAAGGGCTGGACATGCAGTATGTTTTTTCTCTTCGAAACTTGACATGTTCGTGAATGTTGTTTGTGTTTCCTCCCTTTCAAGGGGAGGATTAAGGTGGGGATGGGTCTTGCAGAATCGGTATCAAACCCATCCTCACCCCATCCCTCTCCTTGAAGGAGAGGGTGTTTGATTGCAGCTGGAGGCCGCATTATGAAAAAGCTGCGGGAGTTCATTCAAAATCACTTTGTTAATCGTACTGCCTTTATTGTTATTCTCGTTTTATCTATTTTTTTATTCCTCCGCCTCCTTTCCCCCTCCCTCAAATCCGACGTCAGCTTCTCCCAGGCTATCTATGATCGAAGCGGGAAACTCATTCGCTTAACACTATCGCGGGATGAGAAGTACCGCTTGTGGCTGCCGCTGAAGTCAATCTCTCCGGCGTTGGTCAATGCCACGCTCCTGCACGAGGACAAGTGGTTCCGATTCCATCCGGGAGTGAGCCCGACGTCGCTTGTCCGCGCAATATGGCACACCTATATCAAGAATGACCGTAAAATCGGCGGATCCACGATTACGATGCAGCTTGCCCGCATCAAATACGATATCAATTCGCGCACGATCTTCGGCAAGACAACACAGATCCTGGCGGCCTTCTGGCTTGAGCTTCTGCATTCCAAGAATGACATCCTCGAAGCCTATCTTAACCTCGTACCCTATGGTCTAAACATCGAAGGCGCGGGCGCAGCAAGCATCATCTACTTCCATAAGAACGCCGACAAGCTCACGCTTACCGACGCGCTCACTTTGAGCGTGATACCGCAGAGCCCTGCGAAGCGGATGGGGAGCAGGGGAGCGGAGGGTATACCTGCGAACCAGAGCCTCGAACTGGCGCGCAAGGTGCTCTTTGCCAAATGGATCAGTAAAAATCCAAAAGACAATGACCAGAAGTCATTTATTGACCTGCCTATCATGCTTAACCGTCCGTTAGACCTCCCGTTTTTGGCACCGCATTTCGCGAACGAGGTGCGTGAGCTTGACCCCTTTGATCCGGTGCTCCATACGACGCTCGATCTCAGACTCCAGAAGCTCATCGAGCGGCACGTCAAAAGCTATGTCGAAGCGAACCGCCAGAAGGGGATCAATAATGCCGTGGTTCTCCTGGTTGACCATCGGACCCTTGAGGTCAAATCCATGATCGGTTCCGCTGATTTCTTTGATCAAAAGATCGACGGCCAGGTGAACGGGGCTCGGGCGAAACGCTCTCCGGGCTCGGCATTGAAACCCTTCATCTATGGCCTTGGTATGGACCAGGGGCTTATCCATCCCCTGACCATGCTCAAAGACGCGCCCATGAGTTTCGGCTCCTACAATCCCGAGAATTTCGACAACGAGTTCGCAGGACCGATCAAGGCGAAGGATGCGCTGGTGAAGAGCAGGAACGTGCCGGCTGTTGAGATCGCATCGCGTCTCGCTCCGCCGGGCTTGCACGGGTTTCTGCTTAAGGCCGGGATCACGCGTATGCGCGAGGAGTCCTTTTACGGCATGTCCCTGGCCCTGGGGAGCGCAGAGGTTTCGATGGAAGAGTTGGTGCAGCTCTACGCCATGTTTGCGAATAATGGCGTGCTTAAACCACTCAGGTTTCTCAAATCTCAAAAGAATGAAGAGGGGACGCGGCTTCTGAGCAAAGAATCGAGTTACCTGATACTCGACATTCTATCAGCCAATCCCAACCCGCTCCAGGGCTTTCGCGCGGACTGGATACGGGACCATCTGCCTGTTTCCTGGAAGACCGGCACCTCCTTTGGGTTCCGTGACGCATGGTCAGTGGGAATCGTGGGGCACTACGTGCTCGCGGTCTGGATCGGGAACTTTGATGGAGAAGGCAATCCCGCGTTCATTGGCCGGGAGGCGGCAGCGCCGCTTTTCTTTGAGATCATCGACTCGCTCAAATCCGAGGACCGCGCAATCAACGACTCTTCCGGCAAGGGACTGGCGGACCTGAACCTGACCAAAGTAGAGGTCTGCTCTTTGTCAGGCGGGCTGCCGGGTCCTGATTGCAAGCAGCGCGCATCGACCTGGTTCATTCCGGGCAAGTCACCCATAGCGAAATGCGACGTTCACCGAAGAATATCCATCAACAGCCGCACGGGCCTGCGCGCCTGCATTGACAACGGACCCGGGACCAGATCCGAAGTGTATGAGTTCTGGCAATCCGATCTTATCGCGATATTCCGGCAGGCAGGCATCCCCCGCCACGAACCGCCTCCGTACGAGCCCGGATGCCGCATGGAGGAAGTATCCTCCAGAGGATCGGGACCGCAGATCACTTCTCCCCGGGAAGGAGTTGTGTACAGCCTCCGGGCAGGGTCGCTCAAAGACGAACGTGTGCCGTTCACGGCAGTCACCGACGCAGACACGAAGACCATTCACTGGTTTGTGAGCGAGGAATATCTCGGCAGTTCAGCCAGCGGCAAGACGTTCTTCTGGACGCCGAAGACGGGGAAGTTCGTGGTGCGTGCCGTGGACGACCACGGCCGGTCAGCAGTGAGGGAGGTTGTGGCAAGAATCGTGGAATGATACGCGGGGCAAGGGGCAGGGGTCAGGGTCCAGGGTCCAGGGTAGCCATCATTTCTCGGTCGTAATCGAAATTGAACCTGCTTTGACAAACATTGGCAGAGAGAAAAATAAAAAGAGGCGCAGGTTGCTTTCTGCGCCTCAAAATGCATCAGTCCTTCACCGGCATCGCTGAATAAACTTAAGAAATGGCGATCCGGTCCTTTGGTAAATTATTATTCCACCTTGAACGCAGCCGACTTCAGCACCGCGCCCGACTCGTCCAGCACGTCCACCTTCCAGTCACCCTTCATGCCGGCTATCGACTTGTTTGCCCAGGTTCTCCACCGTGAGGATTTTTTGACCTGCTGGGACACTTTGCCCATTTCATTCGCACCGAGCGTCCAGACAAAGGTGATGGCGGCGTCCTTGGAAACGTCCTTCAGCTCCACGTAGCAGAAGACCTTTTCCTGGCTCGCGGGGAAGGATGCGGCGATCCCGACAGGCTCGCGGTTCTCGACAGAGCCCGCGACTTCCATGCGCGAGATCGTGAGACTCGTTGCCGGGGCTGTAACTTTTACAGCAGGCGCTGGCGCCGCCGGAGCCGTTGCAGGTGCTGCGGTTGCCGGGGCTGCAGCTTTTGCAGCAGGCGCCGCCGCTGCCGGAGCCGTTGCAGGCGCTGCGGTTGCCGGGGCAGCAACTTTTGCAGCAGGCGCTGCGACTGCCGGAGCCGGAGCAGCTGCCTGCTGAGCCAGGATGGAGCTGGAAATAAGGGACAACGACAAAAGCGTACTAACGATCAAGACCTTCTTCATGCGAGTTTCTCCTTTTCTGCTTAAGTATATTTAACATCGTTGAAACGGGTAAAGTATATAAGGAACGGGTTAAAAAGTAAAGCAGGGAGTTATATGTTTTCGTATATGCTGAAACAGCGTTCATTCTGTTAAAACAATAGGGTCTTCTGGGTTTAGTGTGGGTGAGTTTCTCCAGATTTTAACACGGTTGCTCAGCGGACATCGGCTATTTTTCTGCACATCCCCTTCGCGGTCTTTACGCTATTTTGGACCCGTCTAAGGCCACGTTCGCTCGACCACGCAAACTCGGCCTCCCCGACTTCGTCGGGACAGGTCGGCCTCAGACATGCGCGTTCGCCCTGCGGGACGCTCTCTTAGGCCAAGACGTGTGCCCCAAAATAGCGTAGGCCCGCTCCGGGGACGTGCGGGGTTGGTGGTAAAGATTAAAAGATTTAGAAGCAACGCTTTGGACACGGTTCCCCATGCGGAAATTTAGCCAGGCGACCGAGGACGAGCGTTAAGCATTTCGGACTGTCTGAGCCCGCAGGGCGAGTTTTCGAAGCAACCCTCACCCCTGCCCCTCTCCCGCAGCGGGGAGAGGGAATAAGGAAGAAGATGCTTTATCGTCGTTAGTGAGGACGACCGAGCCTGGCGTTAAGAATTTTCGCCGGGCGCCCTTCTTTGGGTCACCTTTCTTTGGCGTGAAAGAAAGGTGACAAGGAACATAAACAAAAAGCACTTCGTGGCACCCATAGGAAAGTCAGAAGAGCCAAACAATAAGGACGCATTAGTAAGAAGTATTAAAAGCCGTCCTTGCGAGCGAAGCAATCTCGTAGTTCGTATTAGCCTGATACGTCGGGAGTGCTGTTCCTGTTTTTTCTTTTCTCTCCGCCCTCCGACAGTGTATAATGCCTCGACTTTTAATCCAGGTGCGCCATGAAATCCAAAACCGAAGCCATTATCATCAGCAGTATGAACCTGGGGGAAGCTGACAAGCTGGTCACCTTCTTTTCCCTCGACCGGGGCATGCTGAAGGGCGTTGCGAAGAACGCACGAAAATCATTCAAGCGCTTCGGCGCAGGGCTCGAATCCTTTACCCTCGTCCGGCTGCATCTCTACGAGCGCGAACACCAGGAGCTTGCCAGGATCGAGTCCGCGGATATCATCGAGCAGCACTCCGCCATAGGCTGCGACCTCGGCTCCGCGGCCTCCGGCGCAGTGATGCTGGAACTCGTGCGGGAACTCTCGCCGCTCGGAGAGCGCAATGCCACCGCATTTCTTCTGCTTACCCATGTACTCCATTTGCTGAACGGGGGAGAAGATCCCACCTTTCTGCTCCGTGTTTTCGAGATCAGGTTCCTGTCGCTTCTCGGGTATCAGCCCAAGCTCGATCACTGCCTTTCGTGCGGCAGGCAATCCGCCGGGGAGATGGTTTTTCACAGCATGAAAGGCGGCGTCATTTGCCCTGACTGCATGGTCTCTTCAGGCGATCCTCAGGCGCGTCTTTCATTGGGCGCGATCGGGTTCTACTACCAGGCGCTCAGAATGGACATGGACAAGATCTGCCGGCTCAAACCTTCGGCCGCGATCATGCAGGAACTCGACCGCACCTTCTCCGACCACACCTTTCACATCCTCGGCAAGCGGCTCAAATCAACGGAATTCCTCAGGACGGTATGTAATATCTAATTTCGGATTGCGGATTGCGGAATGCGGAATGAGAACTGTAAGTGCGGTTTCTTTGTGCGCGCAGATTATCCTAAAAAACATTTGAGCCACAAAATGCACAGAAGTCACAAAAAAATCAAGCACACTTGTTCGAGAAATACTCTCCGAGATAACTCCATTCGCTTCAATTTATTGTTTGTTATGTGACTTATGTGCCTTCTGTGGCTAATGGTCACTTAAAGAACGATTTCTTTGGCCGCTTTGCCAGCAGAATTAGCGTAAAGATAACACAGAGGTAGGAGAAGATATCGCCATAGCGGGTATAGAAGGTCTTTGTACTGCCCGGGGCCAGCGCTTGCATGAGATCGGCCTCAACAAAGAGACCCGACGTTTGCAGGATTTTCCCCTTTGCGTCAATGAACCCCGAGATGCCGGTATTGGCTGCGCGGGCAACGGGCACGCGGTTCTCGACAGCGCGGAACACGGCCATGGAAAAATGCTGATACGGCGCCGCGGTCCTGCCGAACCAGGCATCGTTCGTGATGGTTGTGATCACGGTCGCCCCCCGGTCCACGAACCGCCTGACCAGGTCCGGAAAGATGATCTCGTAGCAGATGACCGTGCTAACCTTCACGTCCTGTTGACCCGGGACAGGAACGGCCATGACCGTATATTCACTTCCTGATTGGAAATCGCCGATCGCCTGGACCATTTTATCAACGAAAAAAAGCACGCTCTTGAGCGGAACATACTCGCCAAAAGGAACGAGATGGAACTTGTGGTACTCGGCAAGGGTCGTGCCTTCCGGAGAGAGCAGGAAGGCCGAGTTCCTGAGGTGGACCACTCTTCCGGGCAGGATCTCAAAGGTCGGGCTTCCGAACAGGATCGGCACGCGGCTCTTTTTCACGAATCGCTCGAGGTCAGCGGTCTGTTTCTGATCAGCCTCCCGTGGGCAGTTAAAGTAAAAAGGGGTTGCAGTCTCAGGCCAGAGAACCAGGTCCGGACGTTGCTTCGCGGCTTTGAGCGTCAGCCGTTCGTACACGCCGATAACCTGCATCTGGAGTGCAGTGTCCCACTTCTGGTCCTGTTCGATGTTCCCCTGGATGACTGATACATTGAAGGTGCCTTTTGCTTCGGGCTTGCGGAGTTGTATAACGCCGTAGGAAAGGACCAGCGCAAGTACCAGCCCCGCTGCAAGCAGCGGGATGAACCGTTTCCGGTCCATGAGGAACCCGGCCAGGGCCGCATTCACCA
>Ga0315272_10000827_pt1 | contig 15845 bp, 18 predicted proteins | sample C3_middle_MG_FD_203918 | JGI IMG/M metagenome (GOLD analysis project Ga0315272, IMG submission 203918) | Sediment microbial communities from Yellowstone Lake, YNP, Wyoming, USA - C3_middle | ecosystem: Environmental > Aquatic > Freshwater > Lake > Sediment | place: USA: Wyoming | collected...
TGGCTGACAGCCGTTCACAGGGAAGGTCTGCTGATGACAAAGACTCTCTAAGCTACGAGATGATGGCCGACGATCTCGATGCATTATTAACTACACTGCACATTGATTCATGCAATGTTATAGGGTGGAGCGACGGTGGTATTAACGGACTCTTACTCGCAATCAGGCATCCGGAAAAAGTTAAGAAGCTTGCAGTTACAGGTGCCAACTTATGGCCCGACACCACTGCTGTAGATCCGGCTGTCTATGATTTGGTAGTTCACGATATTAAGGCATTTAAGAAATTACCTGTGACATCTGATTCCAAGCATGCGCTTAAGCTGTTGCATATCCTTAATCAGGAACCGCATATCACTATTGGCCAGTTGCATACTATCAAATGTCCGACACTCGTTATTGCAGGTGATCATGATGTAATACTTACAAAACACTCGCTTCTCATAGCCGAATCCATACCTAAGTCGTATTTGTGGATTTTGCCGAATTCGGGGCATTCAACTCCTCTTGTTTATAAAGACCAGTTTAATAAGACGGTACTTGATTTTTTAAAAACACCCTATCGAAATATTAAAGGATCTCAACGGTTTGTTTAGTACAGTCAGACTGATAGTAATATAACCGGATACATGTCAGTATCCTAATTCTGCAATCAGCTTCATATATACATCAAATGCAGGTTTTGGGGAATAATCATCTTTCATGATCCCGAACTGATAGAAGAAGTCGGGATTGTCTGAATCAGCATCCCTGAGGTCAAACATTTCGTAACAACTGATATTCATTTCCCCGCTGAGCCCATAGACTGTTCTTATTATGACCTCAAGAACTTCAGCTTGCCTTTCCGGAGAACGTAGCGGTGAAGTTGCCCAGCCGTTTTCAGTAATATGTATTGGTACAGTCTCCGGTATGCCTGCTTCCTTAAGACTTATATTCCTGTAGTGGTTAAGCACCATATCTACAGTATCTTTTAATTCCCCTGAAGGCACTTCCCTGAAGACATCCGGGAAAAAATCCAATCCAACATAGTCGAGCGACCGATAAAATTCAGGAGGTGCAAGTTTTTGGATCTCTCTCCAGAAACTGTTCCCGGGATCAAAGGTTGGCACACCGTTGAAACCGGCTTGGATCTGCAGTTTATGCCTCGCGTTATTGATGAGTAATGGATCATCAGGCTTTCCTGTTGCCATTCCTGATAAATTATCAGTCCCGGCAGCTACACCGGGATAAATACTAAAATAAAATTCTTTTTCATAAATACAACCAAATAGATTTATAATGCGCAAATATATATCTAAAACGATGTAGAATGCATTAATTTCAGATGTATTTTAATATATTTATATCGGAAAAGACATAAATCGGGACGAATATGAATAAATCGGTTCAACTTTTAATAGAATGGGATGCATTCGAGCGGAGTCATTCTGGTGCAGAGATTGAAGATTTCTGCAGGTACAGGCTGGCAAAAACAGATCAGGCTGATACAGATCCTTCATATGACCAGGGCTTACTTTTAAAGATAATAGGCAGGATTGGAAGTGCATTCGGATTGTATCACAGAGCAGCGATGAAAGAAGCTGACCTGCCTTCTCCGGAAAGTTTCTATTTTCTGAATGGATTGGCACATCTCGGAGTAGTTAAAAAGACAGGCCTGATAAATTACCTTTTCTATGAGTATACGACGGGAATGGAAGTAATAAGCAAGCTGCTGCTTAATCGCTTAATTTCAGAAGAATCTGATCCTAATGACAAACGGGCCAGATTGATAGCTCTTACGGAAAAGGGAAAGTCGGTTCTCCGTGAAAGTTATGGCCAATCATCCAGGGTCAGTAAAATGATATTCGGTGATATGGACCGGGAATCAGTGAAACTCTGTATTCATCTGCTTAAAAATATTGAGGAAAAGCATTCCAGAATGGCCATAGAACTTCGAAACAAAGATTTTGAGGAGATGTACCGTGTTGTCTGCAATGAGTCTGATTCTTCGTCAGTCAAACTGTAAAAACATTAAGTTAGCCGGGAAAAGAAGGGTAGATTTTTTATATAAAGAAAATGATTGTGTTAATTTTGGAAGCCTATAATTAATAATGAAAAAGTCAATACTGGTATTCCTGTTCCTGAATTTTTGTCTGGTTTCATATAATCAGGTTATTAAAGGAACAGTATATGACCAGAAAACACATGAAGTACTTTATTCAGCTTCTGTATATTTCAATGGAACTTTCACGGGGACTCTCACCGACAAAGACGGGAATTTTCAACTGGATAATTCAAAGGGTACAATGATGCCTTTAACAATCAGTGCTTTGGGATATTACTCCACCACCATTTCCGATTATTCATCTGCTAAACCGGTTTTGGTCTATCTTGCACCCAAGCTGTTTGAGCTTAACGAGGTAGTTGTAAATGCAAAATCACATTCATGGAAAAGAAAAGAAAACCTGGAGATCTTCAGACAGGAATTTCTTGGAAAATCCAAAAATGCACTGTACTGCAAGATCATTAATGAGGAGGACATTAAATTCAAATATGATTCCGATGACACCGTAAAAGCTTATGCTATAAAACCGATCCAGATAGAGAATAAGGCTCTTGGATACAAGATTACATATTATCTCGATAAGTTTGAATATTACAAACTCAGTTCAAGTTTCTTCTTTCAGGGGAATATAATGTTCAGTGAGGATATGACTGACAATGATTCTAAAAGACTCTTCTTTGAAAGAAACAGAAAGATAACATATCTTGGCTCGCGTCTGCAGTTTTTCAGAGCTCTTTGGGTAAATGATTTGAATGCTGTCGGTTTTACGGTGAAGAATCCTGCAACAGAAACCCTCGATTACCGGAAGATTACAGTTCAGGATGCGGGCAACAGGAAATATCTGAAATACCCGTCACCGCTTGGAATCTGTTATTATACAAAATCTCCGACCAGCTATATGATACTTCTTAAAGACCGGGTTTTTTTCGACAGCTCAGGTTACTTTGATCCGATGGGTATCAACTGGGAAGGTGCAATGGCTCAGCAGAGAATAGCAGAGTGGCTGCCCTACGAATACGTATATAAAAAGTAGACATAGGATTTTTCCTCAGCCTTTCTGCACTTACACAAATTCCCAAATACTCCTGACGAACAAAACAGAAAAAGTTTTGTTATGATTTGCGAAGCGTTTTTAAATGAAGCTTCAATGGGACATAATAATGTCCTTCTATTCTTATAAATTTGTCTCCCTAATATTATTAATTGATGATTAAGAATGATTTGATGCCTGAAAAGGAACTGGTCCTTGTAACAGGCGGATCGGGATTTATTGGCTCCCGTTGCATAATTCAGCTCCTGCAGGATGGTTATCGGGTACGTACAACCATAAGGTCTCTGGATCGTGAAGCAGGTGTTCGTTCAATTTTGAAAACCGTCGATATTGAACCGGGTGATAAACTATCATTTGTTGCCGCTGATCTGATGTCTGATGAAGGCTGGACTGAAGCTGTAAGCGGATGTGATTATGTGCTTCATGTTGCCTCGCCCTTTCCTCCTGGAGTCCCAAAACATGAAGATGAGCTAATTATACCTGCCAGGGAAGGTGCTCTCAGGGTCCTGCGTGCTTCACGTGACGCAGGAGTCAAACGTGTTGTAATGACATCCTCCTTTGCTGCTGTAGGATATGGACAGAAACTCTCGAATCATGCTTTTACAGAAGAGAACTGGACAAACCTCAGCGGAAGAGATGTTACAGCATATGTCAAATCCAAAACATTAGCAGAGAGGGCGGCATGGGATTTCATAAACAGTGAAGGCGGCTCACTTGAACTTTCAGTTGTAAATCCTGTGGGTGTGCTGGGTCCGGTCCTTGCACCCGATTATTCAGCTTCAATTCAGATTGTCCGGCGTTTACTCGATGGGAGTGTTCCCGGATATCCCCGCCTGTCCTTCGGTGTTGTTGACGTCAGGGATGTGGCTGATCTGCACATTCGGGCTATGATAAACCCGGCTGCAAAAGGAGAACGTTTCCTGGCAATTTCCGGGAGATTCATCACATTACAGGAAATGGGACAGGTATTAAAGACAAGAATGGGAGAATCGGCAGGAAGAGTCCCAAAAATTGTTTTACCCGACTGGCTGGTAAAACTCACATCATTAATAGACCAGTCAATAGCTCAGATTGTTCCGGAGCTGGGTCATATAAAAAACGCTTCAAGTGAGAAGGCGGTTCGTGTACTTGGCTGGCAGCCCCGTTCAAGAGAAGATGCAATAGTGGCAACAGCAGAAAGCCTGATAAGGCTTGGACTGATCCGTAAAAAATAATCTCACAGGGGAAAATGGAAATCCAATATATTCCTTACCGGAATGAATTCAGGGAAGATCTCTCTGAAATGGTAATATCTTTGTATTCCGAGGATCCTTCCGGGGAAAAAATGAATGATAAAAAGATAGAAAATACTATTTGTTACATTCAATCTCATCCTGATAACGGACGGATAGAAATGATAATTCATGATCAGCTGGTTATAGGTTATGCAATAATCGTATATTTCTGGAGCAACGAGTATGGCGGTTCAGTTCTTCTGCTTGATGAGTTATTCATGCGTGAAGAGTTCAGGGGAAAAGGCATTGGAACAGGGTTCCTTAAGAACCTGATATCTGCCGAATCAGGAAAGTGCAAGGCGATTTTTCTTGAGGTAATCCCATCGAATACAAAAGCAATGGAATTTTATCGAAAAGCAGGATTTATGATTCACGTAAATAAATTTCACAGATATTTGCTTGGCAGTCAGGATTGAACTTTAAGAACTAACAAGTCTCACTAAATAACTGTAAGGAACAGTCAAATTAATAAAGCATATGAGCATATCAATAAGAAAAGCGACAGAAGAAGATTTTCCCGATATTCTGCTGCTTATAAAAGAACTTGCCGCCTTCGAAAATGCCCCTGATAAAGTCACCAACACGGTAGAGCTGATGAAAAAGGAGCAGAACCTCTTCAGCTGTTTTGTAGCTGTAGCGGAACATAATGAGATCATTGGAATGGCATTGTATTTTTTTGCATACTATACCTGGGTTGGGAAATCGCTGTACCTCGAGGATATTTATATCAAAGAACCATACAGAAAGCAAAGTATAGGAAAATTACTATTGCAGAAAATTTTTGAAGTTGCACGGGAGGAAGACTGCAAACGGGTCAGATGGCAGGTTCTGAACTGGAATCAAAATGCAATCAGCATGTACAGAAAGAACGGAGCTGAAATTGATGATGAATGGCTGAATTGCAGTTATGATGCCGAAGGAATAAGAAATTTCGGAAGACTATCATAATGTCCCTTTGATAAGATAAAGAATTTTATCACGGTGCCCGTTTTCGAATCAACAATCTGCAGGAAAGCAAATAGATCAGTTATTGACTATGATAATGCGTTATAATAGACTATATAAAAACCTTTTAATTAAAGTAAATGATTAGATATTGATTTTGATAACTCTTTATTTCTTATTTATATATAAATATCATTGATAGAATAATATATAAAAAATATATCTTCTGTTTGTTTAGATAAAATTTTTGAAGGTTTGACTGTCGTTATGCATCGTGCTGATTGTGTTTTAGTCATGATTTATTATAATTTTATGTGATTAAGAACCCTTGGAAAGAGGAATTGAATGTCGTAATACAGGCCCACATGCTGGGATGAATGAAATTGAGTGACTGCCAAAGGAGAAAAGTAATTTATTTATTATAGTATAATACCAATGAATAAAGCAATTTTGATATTTGCCATTGTGCTGATTTGCAAATCAGTATCATGTCAGAACAATAATAAACCTGTATTGATTTCAAGTGACCTTGAACTGCTGAAGATCTCAGATAACGCATATATTCATATCTCTTATGCCTCTGTTTCTAAGTATGGCAGGGTCGCCGCCAACGGATTAATTTTTATTAACGGAAAAGAAGCATTTCTGTTCGATACGCCATGGACTGATTCACTTACCAGGATTCTTATAACATATCTTGATGAAACTATGGGAGTCAGGATAGTGGGATTTGTGCCAAATCACTGGCACGAGGACTGTATGGGCGGTATAGCTTTACTGAAAAGCAGGGGAATAAATACGTACGCAAATCAGAAAACTATCGATATTGCAAAGTCCAAAAACCTCTCATTTACTGATAATGGTTTTTCCGACTCTTTGAGTCTCTCTTTGGGGGACAAAGCTATAAAATGCTATTTCCCCGGCGCTGCACATTCTAAGGATAATATTGTGGTCTGGATACCCTCAGAAAAGATACTCTTCCCGGGGTGTATGGTAAAAAGCATGAATGCCAATGACCTTGGGAATATAGCAGATGGAGATCTGAAAGCCTATCCTGCAACAATAAATTGGGTAATAGAGAAGTTCACGACTGCGAAAATTGTAATTCCGGGACATGGCAGTGCAGGTGGTACGGAATTACTGACACATACCAGGTCGTTAGCTCTGAAACTGTAAGGTTCAAAAAAATTATGATACCCTTTCAAACAATCGACTGGTCAGCTATTCCCAAAGTTGAATTTATTGGAAAAACAGGATGGAAGTATTTTTAGTTTGAAACAGGGTATGTCATATATTGTTTCAGACAATATCAGTTCACATCGCTCTATTTCTACTGAAGGAGTAAGGTTGATGATAATCGATGGTGATTTTCTGAATTTAACAGAATAATTTCAATCATATGATAAATCTTAAAAGAACCGACTCGGATGATCCTTTCTTCATTGAACTTGTTAAGCTCCTGGATGCAGAACTGGCTGTTGTGGATGGAGAGGACCATGGTTTTTATTCACAGTTCAACAGGATTGATAAGATTCGTAATGTTGTCATTGCACTGGACGCAGGGAAACCGGTTGGATGCGGTGCCATAAAAGAATATAAGGCAGGAGTGATGGAGGTAAAAAGGATGTACGTTTCTCCTTCAGGCAGGAAGAAAGGGATAGCAACAATTATCCTGCAAGAACTCGAAAAATGGGCGTTTGAATTATCATGTGATAAGTGTATTCTGGAAACTGGAAAAAGACAGCCAGAGGCAATCGGACTTTATAAAAAGAGCGGGTATAAAGTAATTCCCAACTATGATCAGTATATTGGTGTAGATAACAGCGTTTGTTTCGAAAAATGGTTGAAATAAATAGAATTATAAAAGATCCGGGAGTATAAGGAGATATGGTTGAAAAGACATTTGATAAAGTAGATTTCACTCAAAATCAGCTTCCGGTGGAGGAGTATGAATTGTGTGTCTTTAAAAACTGTGATTTTTCGAATTCTGATATATCAGAGGCAGTATTCATGGATTGCGAATTCGATAATTGTAACCTTAGTATGGTTAAATTAAATGGTACCGCGTTACGAGATACAAAATTCAGAAATTGCAAGATGCTGGGACTGCGTTTCGAGAACTGCAATCAGATTGGTCTGTCATTTGAATTTGATAACTGCAATCTGAGTCAATCCTCATTCTATCGGATAAAAGCGAAGAGAACAACATTCAGGAATTTAAAACTTCATGAGGCAGATTTCACGGAAAGTGATTTAAGTGGTTCTCTTTTTGATAATTGCGATCTCCTGAGAACAACCTTTGAAAATTCAGTCCTTGAAAGGACAGATTTTCAAACCTCATTTAATTACTCTATTAACCCTGAATCAAACAGGCTTAAAAAAGCCAGGTTCTCACTCAATGGACTTCCCGGACTTCTGGGAAACTATGATATCGAAATTGAATACTGAACATTATAATTAATACTTCTTTTTATGGACCCGGGTATTAGATTACTTACGGAGAAGAAACTTGTAGGGAAGCGGCTGAGAATGTCATTCTCTGACAACAGGACCGGTGAATTATGGAAAGCGTTCATGCAAAGACGAAGTGAAATTAGAAATACTAGAGGAACTGATTTGTATTCGATGCAGGTCTACGATCATTTGTTTTTCAGTAATTTTAGTCCGGTCAGGCCGTTCGAAAAATGGGCTGCTGCTATATCTTACAGACCTGGCTTCCCCGTTCCCCTTTTGTTCTCGATGCCCGTCCTCATTTCGAAATATTAGGGCCGAAATATAAAAATAACAGTCCGGATTCAGAGGAGGAAATCTGGATTCCGGTAAAACCCAGATCATCTCCATACTCACGTGGCTGACTGTAGATGACAGCAGGAAGGCATCAGCCTTTTACATATCAGCCTTTGGCGCAGTTGAGGTTTACAGGCTGGAAGGTGAAGGAGACGATCTTGTTTCAAGGCTTTCAATTGGAGGATTTGAAATCTGGGTCAGTAACGGAACCATGGATGATTCCAGTGCTGGTTCACACAATGGTGGTAATATCAGATTAATACTCAGTGTCCCGGACCCCGATTTCTTTTTCCAGAGGGTACTCGGGGCTGGAGCAAAGGAGGTTTTCCCGGTTACAGAGGAGCATGGATGGAGGACCGGAAGACTGATAGACCCGTACGGTATTCACTGGGAGATCTGCAAAGAGGTTACCGGTGGCTGAAATATTTTATCGGATGATTTATTTAAGTTGATTGTATCCAGTAATCAGATTGAAAAGTAGATGTATAAAGTGTGGCTCAAGGATATTGCACGGTTTAACCTGCCTGTTTACCAGTATGAGTCTGATAAAATAAGGATCCTCTATGCCGGCTATTCTAAGGTGAAAAGGGAATATTTCAGGAGAATGATTATTGGTAATCATAATAATCAGAATTATGTCGGACGAAGATGGTTCTGGCAGATCCCTGGACTAATTAAAAGACAAAACTATGATCTGGTTTTATCAGAAGTAAGCAGGGCAGCTTCACGTTTTTTAAAGCGTCAGAACGGCTTCATGCTTCCTGAGTGGATAGCAATGAGAATAAATATTGACAGACCATTGAGTGAATTATGCAGGAGCAGTGTGTCGGACTTTAACGATATTAAACGTCTTATCCGAAAGTACAAACTTACTTATGAGATTACTGATAAAGATGATACACTGGACATGTTCATTGAAAAGTTACATCTTCCATATATTACCAATCGCTATGGTGATGAAGCTCTGATAGTAGATCTTAAGGCTTACTGGAAATCGTACTCTTATCCGTTATTACTGACAGTTAAGGAGAATTGGGTATTAGTTTCCGGAGTACTTTGCAGAATAGAAGGAGACTCCTTCTATATGTTTGCATTAGGCCTCACAGATGGGAAAGATGTATACAGGGCTCACGGATGTATAGGAGCTCTTTATTATTTCAGTATCCTCGAAGGACAAAAGAGAAAGCTGCGTTATTTGAATATCGGAGGATCCCATCCGTTCCTGACGGACAGCCTTACAAAGTATAAACTTGGATTAGGTGCTGAATTTATATCATCACACATTTCATGGAGCCAGTCGATCTGGCTTGGAGTAAATGAGAATTCTGCTTTCGCAGTCGATTTTATTGAGAAAAATCCGTTTTTGACTGTGGAAAGCAGTGGAAGAGTTGTTATAAATAACTCTTATTAGCCTTGAATCTTCTAAATAAGAAAGTTGATAGCTTTCATCCCTTTTAAAGCTATTTCCTTACCTTTTCAGCCACTTTCTCCCTCAGGCTCACCAATACTTACTTCTACCTGTGCCTCCTGAATAATGACGTTATTATAATTAACCTGAGGCTAAATAATTCTTGTGATTATCTGTTCTCCCCGTTTCAGTGAGCTGTCGGGTTTAAATTTTGCCGATACCTTCATATTCTGGTCATATGGTTTATTGAGTAATTCAACCATCTCATAACCGTTCTCGGTGAAATTATCCTGAATGCGTTCTACGGCAAATTCAAGGTGTTTCAGTCCTTTGGTTTCAGGATCCATGCCACTTATGTTCTTTTGAATTCGGATAATCTCATCAGCCACCTTTAAGGCTAGTGAATGGTCAATGTTTTCTGATTCATTCTGTTCCGGGCGGCTAAGTTTTTTTTGATAATCGAGTGACCAGAACACCTGATTATCAAGCTTTATAATCTCTTCCCGGATTGTTTTTGAAGTATTTTTAATCTGGTCCGACAATTCAGTTTTTACCGATGTTAAACTTCTTTTTCCAAGGCTGAAAAAAACTACGGCAAGGAGTAATATAATCAATAATGAGAAGATCCAATAGAGATTAATATTGCTCACTCTTTTACTCAGAACTGAAAAGTCAGAATTTGATTTATCGCTCAGCTGTCTGATTTGCTGATCAAGTTTGTCTGCCATTGCCTGCAAATTCTTATTGGTAAGAGCTAATTCGTTTCTCAGGGCATTAACACTATCTGCAGTAGAGACGAGTCTCACTTCAAGTTTTTTAATGTTCGAATTAGCCGAACTTACCTGTTTTGACAACCCGGAATTGAGCTTCTCAAGATTTATAATATGGACCTGAAGCTGGCGGATTGTGTCATTTTTAGCCTGGGCAAATGAAACAGCGCTAAATAGTGCAATAATTCCTATGATTAATAATGTCTTTTTCATTTTATAAGACTTACAGATGTTTTAGATATTTGCTTGTTGATTAACCTGTTAATGTTTAATGTCTTGATAACCTGGTAATATTTTGTTATAAATATAACCTATTATGATCTAACATATGGTCATCCCAAATTTAAACTATTTGTTGGATTTCGATGCCACGCTTTTTTAACTTAAATGACGGCACGTAATTTGCTGTATTTAAGTTAATTAATTTGATCATCAAATAATTATCGCAATGAAAAAACTTTTACTGCTCTTTTGCATGAGTCTGGTAGCACTTGTAGCTTTTTCCCAGAAAGAAAATATTTCGAATGCTAAAAAACAATGGTGAAACACTCAATTTTAGTGGTGTTCTGATACCTTTGAATCGATCAAGGATTACTGCGGATTTACTTTAATTGGCTTCGACATCAGGATTAAACGCATTAACCCTGGTAATACTGACTTATGCAATAAAAAAATCCCCGGATACTCCAGGGATTTTTTATTTTATTCTAACTTTTCTAACTCTAAGTACTCTAAGTACTCCAAGTACTTTAGACACTTTAAGTACTTTATACACTCTGTTTATTAAAAGCCGGATAATCGCTATATCCTTTTTCTCCCGGAGTATAAAAAAGATCATACTTGAGATCCTTTGATAAAGGCCAGTTGTTCTTCAGCCTTTCCACGAGGTCAGGATTATTTAAAAATGGACGGCCGAAAGCAACAAGGTCACCCAGGCCGCTCTCAAGATCAGATTCAGCTCTTTTAAAGTCATAACCTCCCGATATTATCACTGAGTTTTTAAAGATGCTGCGCATCATTTTCTTAAGTTCCAGCGGGACTTCAGGAGCTCCCATTAAAGAATGATCGACTATGTGAATATAGACTATCCCTATTTTATTCAGTTGTTCGGCAAGATATTTATATGTGGCATCGATTTCTGGATAATGGGGCATATCACTTGCCACACCGTATGGCGATAAGCGAATTCCGGTTCTTTCTTTTCCAATTGCTTCGGCAACTGCTGCAGTTACTTCCAGTACAAAACGGCATCTGTTCTCAACACTTCCGCCATATTCATCATTTCGTACGTTACTTATGGGAGAAAGGAACTGCTCGAGAAGATAACCGTTTGCAGAATGCAGTTCAACACCATCAAATCCTGCTTCAATGCTGTTCTTTGATGAGTCAACAAATTCCTTTTTCGTCAGTTCAATATCTTTTGACGTCATCTCCTCGGGAACAGGAAAGTCCTGCAGCTGTTTCGCATCTGTCCAGGCCTGACCAGCCGGTCTTACTGCAGATGGGGCCAGTACCCTGGCTCTCTCGGGAAGATTTAAAGAATGACTTATTCTCCCGGTATGCATAAGCTGAACAAATATCTTTGACCCTTCTTTATGAACTGCTGATGTAACCTTCTTCCAGCCTTCAACCTGAGGTTTACTGAAAATACCCGGAATACGAGAATATCCTAATCCATTTGGAGAAGGAGATGTTCCTTCTGTAATAATCAATCCTGCGCCTGATCGCTGCCTGTAGTACTCTGCCATGAGATCATTAGGTATATTGCCTATTGCTCTCGATCTCGTCATTGGCGACATAACTACACGATTATTTAATTCTGTTTTTCCCAATTTGTAATTTGAAAATAGTTTGTAATTCTCCATATAATGTATTTTTTCTATATAATGATATGAACTGTAACAACGAATTGCAGGAAATGTTAAGCAGAAAATGAAAATAGAATTGATTTCTAAGCGGATTATAATTTTATATTAGTGATTTCTGATGCCCATAAAAATTAATTAAACATTTTAATTTCATTATTATGTTGCCTCGATGCATAGGCACTTACCATCTCAGAATTAGTCGGAAGTGTTGAATAACGAAAATTTTACTTTCGGTGCAATAAGGGGTAAAATTCGGGGGTTAGAATAAAATCAAACCCCTTATGTACAACAACATAAAGGGTCTTTAGTGTAGCCCCACCAGGAATCGAACCTGAATCTAAGGTTTAGGAAACCTCCATTCTATCCATTGAACTATGGGGCCAATTTCAGTCGCAAAAGTATGTTTTTTTTTTATCATTACAAATCTGCCTTTTTAACATTGTGGACGAGAGACGCACGACGTACGGCACAAGGTGCATGAAAACCCATGCGCCTTGCATCGTTCGCCATATTCATTTTCTGTTATGCAGTAAAAAATAAATTATCTTTGATATTATTAATAAAGATATTATGAACTGGTTAGATGCTATCATAGTTGTAGTTCTCATCCTTTCGCTGGTTTCTGGATTTATCAACGGACTCGTTAAGGAGGTGGCTTCACTCGCTGCTCTGATAATCGGAATATGGGGAGCTATTAAATTCTCTTCTTTTACGGCCGGCAAGCTTTACGATTATTTTGATATGACAGGCCACTGGGTAGGTGTAATCGCATTCCTGGTTACATTCGGACTGATAGTTGTTATAATCCATTTCATAGGAATAATGGCCGATAAAATCGTGAATGCAGCATCTCTTGGTTTTATTAACAGGGTGCTCGGGATAGTGTTCGGTCTGCTCAAAGCGGTGCTTATTATGAGCGTATTCTTCGTAGTTCTCAATGCCATTGATGTCAGACGACCTTTTCTGCCTAAGAAAACTATCGAAGAATCCAGATTCTATAATCCTATATCTGATATTGCCCCTGCAATATTTCCAATTATTGGAGAGGGAGGGTTCAATCGCAGTTTCGACCGCTTTAAAAAGAAGCCGCAAGATCCTGTAATCTGACCCTGTTTATTATATTTGCACTCTCAAAATATTGTTTTTATGAAGTTTGTTGATGAACTGAAATGGAGAGGCATGATACATGATATTATGCCCGGTACGGAAGAATTATTAAATAAGGAGAAAACCAGCGGATATATAGGATTTGATCCTACTGCCGACTCATTGCATATCGGTCATATGGTGCAGGTCATGCTGCTTGTACACTTCCAGCGAAGCGGACATACTCCAATTGCCCTTGTCGGGGGAGCAACCGGTATGATTGGTGACCCTTCAGGCAAATCTGAGGAGAGAAACCTCCTTGATGAAGTCTCTTTACGGAGAAATCAGGAAGCCATTAAAAAGCAGTTATCCAAATTTCTCGACTTCCAGTCAGCAAATGAGAACAGGGCGCTGATGGTGAATAATTATGACTGGATGAAGGAATACTCATTTCTGGGATTCATTCGTGATATCGGGAAGCATATAACTGTCAATTACATGATGTCAAAGGACTCTGTGAAAAAAAGAATTGGTTCAGAGTCTAAGGAAGGAATGTCATTTACGGAGTTTTCATATCAGCTTGTACAGGGTACAGACTTTCTTCACCTTTTCAATAACTACAATTGCAAACTTCAGATGGGTGGCTCCGACCAATGGGGTAATATTGTTACAGGAACAGAGCTTATCCGGCGTAAAGCAGGCGGAGAAGCATTTGCACTTACCTGTCCGCTAATCACCAAATCAGACGGGTCAAAATTCGGGAAAACTGAGTCGGGGAATGTTTGGCTCGACCCGGAGAAGACTACTCCATATCAGTTTTATCAGTTCTGGCTAAATGTTTCCGATGAGGATGCAGCAAAATATATTAAGATCTTCACCATCCTCGGCCAGCAGGAGATAGAAGAAATTATAACAGAGCATAACAAGGCTCCTCATGAGCGTCTGCTCCAGAAGCGACTCGCCGAGGAGGTAACTGTCATGGTACATTCCAGGGCTGATTATGAAGGCGCAGTGGAAGCTTCACAGATCCTGTTCGGCAAAGGAACAACCGAATCACTTAAGAAGATGAATGAGAACACATTCCTGTCAGTCTTTGAAGGTGTTCCTGTTTTTGATGTTCCGATGGTTTTGCTAAAATCGGGAATCTCGATAGCTGATCTCTGTACAGAACACTCACAGGTTTTCCAGTCGAAGGGTGAATTGCGCAGACTGGTTCAGGGAGGCGGATTCAGCATCAATAAAGAAAAGATTGATAATCCGGATGCACCGGTACAGATAGGATCCCTGCTGAATAATAAATATCTCCTTTTACAGAAGGGTAAAAAGAATTATTATCTGATCAGGGTAAGCTGAATTGATCCAGAATTATCTCACCAGGTCAGCAGCAATAATCGAAACATCATCGAATGTGGAAGGATTGTTATGCGGAAGCCCAAGCTCACTGATCATTTTCCGGATATTATTTTCCACAGGCTCATTGTTTGAAATATGACGTACTATTTCCTTTGTTCCGATTTCAGTCCCATCCGTATACTTCAATTCAGATAACCCGTCGGTGTAACAAACAATCTTTGTAAAATCTCTGATAATATACTCAGACTGAGCTATACATGGAATCTCATCAAGCATCCCGACGCCCACACAGGATGTTCTGAGATGTGAAATCTCACCGGTAACCGTATTAAAAAGCACGGGAGGATTATGTGCGGCATTAACATATTGCAGGACCCCGGTTTCATGATCGTACCTGGCGACAAAAAGAGTGATGAATTTTTCACCTGCCGCATTCGCAACGACAATCGTATTTAACTTCTTAACCAGGGTCACCAGATCTATTTCTGCACTGAACAAAGCCCGCAGACTCGCCTGAAAATTAGACATCAGGATTGCAGCCGAAATACCCTTTCCCGAAACATCGGCAATACAAATTCCGGTCTTTGTCTCTGAAAGCCTGATACAGTCGTAGTAATCGCCGCCAACCTCGTAATGAGGGAAATAAAAGCCATTTACTATGACTTTGGGGTTTATGGGCATCTGACTATTATCGGGAATAAGCATTTTCTGCATCTTGGCAGCGAGTTCAAGTTCCTTTTTAAATGCTTCCTGCCGGAGGCTTTCATTGAACAGCCAGATATTCTCAATCGCAACAATTATTATGCTGGATAGGGTCTGAATGAAGTTGAGATGTTTCAGTACCGGACTCATTCCCTCGCCTTCTTCATCTATGTCGCCGATAAAGACGAATGCAAGGTGGACGTTGTTATTGTATACAGGGATAATTATATCCACTCCCTCGAAACCCAGATCGGGAGCATCGAAAAAGATCTCTGTTATACCAAGCAGTCTGGCTTCTACATCTATATTCTCATATTGTTTGGGAAATCCTCCGTTTAACAGACACTCCCACGAGCCAGAATGTTTATAGATCAGAATTTTACCTATCCGAAGGTTATTCCGGAGGATAGATTCGTATTTCGATAAAAGGTCTTCTGTAGGAAGATTCGCGTTAATCGATAAAGTAATATCGAGTAACGAGTCTAATTTGAATTTAGAAATTTTTAATCTTTCAGAAGCTCCCTTCTTATCTTCCATAATACCACTTATCCCTTAACTCT
>Ga0315272_10000828_pt1 | contig 15842 bp, 19 predicted proteins | sample C3_middle_MG_FD_203918 | JGI IMG/M metagenome (GOLD analysis project Ga0315272, IMG submission 203918) | Sediment microbial communities from Yellowstone Lake, YNP, Wyoming, USA - C3_middle | ecosystem: Environmental > Aquatic > Freshwater > Lake > Sediment | place: USA: Wyoming | collected...
GGTCGGGCTTAGGCCCCGATGGCGTAGGCCTGCGTGGGTTCAAATCCCACCCCCCGCACCAACAACCATCAACAACTTGTTTAAGCTTCTCCAGCTCTTCAGCAATCTTCTCCAGCTCGTCGCATCTACCAATAAGCTTTGAGTGCTTCTTCTTTGTTTCGGGGTCGTACCATTCCTTGTAGAGGTAGTAATATACCTTGTCTTTGTATCTCTGCCTCTTTATACGATAGAACGGAGACATAAGCCCACTCATGGTTTCCACACCATCGGGCTCCTATATAAGGCTTAATATGGGGTATGAATACTGCATAATGGCTGTGGTAAAGATCAGGATTGCTGAATATCCTCTATGCTAACTCCTCTAGTCAATAGCTTGCCATACTCCTCAGGTGCAACAATGTTGAGCATGTAGGCCAGTGTTGAGTATAGCATTGCCATGGTCTCTACAACAATATCGAAGGAGACTCCATCGCTAAGCATCTTAAGAGGTATGTTTGGCAGCTCTCGGGGTGAAAGCTCGCTACAGGATTTATTGAAGTGTTTTCTGCAAGTCTCTTCAAGAATTTTTGGCCCATCTAAATCATAGACGCTGATGTACTGCTCAACAATGTGGATCAACCGACCCACATCTATATCTTCAGCAGCTTCAGTGCTGAGAGCCGCGGATAGGGGTGGTAGCATTGACATGGCTATCGAGTATCGCAGTCTAAGTGGTTGTTCAGAATCCATCAACAGCATTATTTTGTATGGTGAGATACGTCCAAATCTGCCTCTATTCATGCAACCACCCCGAGCTTGATAAGTGAAGATTCAAAACATGTGCCTAGAATCTCAAGCGCTTTGATCTTAGCAAACTTAGCAATGGAGTCTGCTGTTGGCTCAACCAAGCCTTTGTTGACGTATTCCTCCACCTTCTCCTTAACAACTTTGTGCACAGCTTTGGTGATAACCTCTATGAGCTCATCAACTGATAGCGGAAACTTCTCAGGAACGATATCAGCTTCTAGAGTAGCCATGGAGATTTCTCTGCAGGTCTTCTGAATGAACCTCTCTATCGAGCTCTTTGTACGCGGATCCTTGAGAGCGTCAAGCACTAGGCTATAGAGCTTCGATACCCATATCTGTAGGCGGTGCTCTGTATCCCTGCCGCTACTAAAGCTCTCCTCCCTAAGCTCCTCGAAGAACCTTCTATTAACGAAGCGGTAAACCGTGCTCATGCATCCTCACCCCTAGGTTTTCGGTAAGAATCTGATTTTCCAAAACTATACCTAACAATCCTCAGCGCCTCTTCAACAGGTAAACCCATTTTCCGAATCTTTGATGCGTATTCTCCGTAGAGCTTGATGAACCTGTACCTGCCTAGGGGTCTAACCCTCTTGACATCATCTCGCGGTATGTACCACTTGCTCCACTCTGGAAAGCCTACTCTGCCATCGGGGAACTCTATTAGGATCCCATCAGCTACCATCTCCCTCAGCACACGTCTAAGCTTGTCATCCCCTATGAAGTACCCTCGACCGTGAAAAGCTTGCCTAAGCTCTGCAAGGTTTAAGGGTTTTCCAACACTCTTCAAAATCTCTACAACAATGTCTCTAATCTTATCGTTGTGTGGTTGGGTATAGACCTCAACATCAATATCGATTTCATCTAGCTCATCTAGATCTGAAGCCATGTGGATCCACCTCAAGAAATCACATGTGAGGAAGGTTGCTTGCTACCTCTATGTGTTGGGCCATGGTGCCACAACCTTTCCCTCTCGAGCACGATGTAGCCATCTCTCTTCTCAACAAATACCCTGTCGATGCGTATCTTGGTGAAGCACGTAGGACACTTGAACATATAGTCTAGGAAGAACCTCTTGCTATTCGTATCGAGAACCCTCTCTACAGTGAAATGCATTTCAGAGCCGCACCTAGGGCACCTCATCTACACCACCTCAAAAAATCACATGTGTGGAAGGTTCCTAGCATTCATCTCCATCTTAACCCTCTCAAGAAGTTGCAGGGTTCCTCTGTAGAGATTCACTGCAAAGTTGTGGATCTGGCTAGTGTCTGAACTTAGAACAACCACGACTTTCTGTGCCTTACCTCCATTTCTCTGAACCTCTATAAGCAACAGCTTCTCGAAGTCGCCATCACTCGCCTTCAGCAACTCCTTAAGCTTAGGGCTTTTCCTAACGAATGGGTACACAAATGCTCCATTAGGCAAAACAACCTCTACCTTAATGCAGTCACCAGGTTCAAGCTCTCTACACAGATTGCTGTAGTACTGTAGAGCAGCATCATCTCCTAAGACAGCTACCCAACCACTCTTCAGAAGAGACTCGATAACGTTTAGGATCTCGCCAAGCACTACCCCTCACCTTGTGATCTCCTCTTCCAAGCCCTTGCCAAGAATTTCGCTCTCGATGTACTTTGGGAACCGCTCTATGAACTTGGCTTTCTCTGCCTGATCCTTTGCTTCAAATACCTTAGCCATGCAACCCTCTGGTGTTACGTAGACACCTATCATAACTATGTCTTCGCTATACAGTCTTCCTAGGGCTTTCATGAGCTTATCATTCATTTTAGCAAAGTATATGACATCGCCTGGTTCAGGCGGTATAACAACCCTCACAAACTCTTCGGGATCATCATAGTATCTACCAATAAGCTCCATAACACACTGCTCATCGTTAGATTCTGATAGTATAGGAACATAGTTCTTGTAAAGAAGCTTCCTAACAAGCTCAACAACTCTCCTATAATCATCAAGACGTTTGCTATTGCTACCCCTTCTAAATATGTTTCTAATCTTGTCGAGCACCATGCTAGATCACCAAGATCTCCCTCTCTAGCCTAGGCTTCTGCTCTGGTTTTACACCAGCTGGTGTTGCTCCTGCTCCCTCAAGGCTTGGAAGCTTTGGTAGTAGTGGTGGTGTTGCTGTGACAGTTCCTGTGCCAGTGCCTGTTTCTGTTGGTGTTGGCGGTGTTGCTGGAGCAGGGGTTACACCAGCTATTGTTATGGGGACTGTGTAGGTGTAGGTAATGACAACAGGTATCGTAACAACTGATACTGTACCAGTTCCTATAACTTTGCCAGTCACAGTAGATGTAGTCACAACAACTACTGTGGTACTCGATGTGACGAGATACGGCTCTGTGGATGTTCTGTGGATAGCTGTTTCGCTTAGAGTTACCTGCTTTGTCAATGCAGTTGGATGCGTAACAACCTGAGGCACCACCACCTCAACAGCTTTGGTAACCACCTCGGGAACAGTCTCAGTCCTGTAAACAGGCTTCTCAGTCAGAGACCTTGTCTCCACTATGCTGGTAGGCAATGTAGCTACAGATGTTGCAGTATCTTCAGCAATCTGCGTAACAACTACAGGCACAGTCTCTACTCTGTGAACAGGCTTCTCGATTAGTTGCTGGGTTCTTGTAATTGCTGTTGGATGTGTAAGAACAGCTGTAGCAACAGCTTCAGCAACACTGGTAACAACCTCTGGAACAACATCTGTTCTGTGTATTGGCACCTCTTTGAGTTGCACCTGCCTCGTTAAAGCAGTTGGTTGAACAATTGTTTGAGTCACTTCAGTTTCCAGAGCCTTAACAACTTGTGCAGGCTCTGCAACTGTTCTATGGACTGCATTCTCCTTGAGCTGAACACTCCTTGCAATGCCTGTGAAGATCGTGCTAGTAATCCTAACAGCATCCTCAACAATTCTCGTAGCAACAACAGTTTCAATGACCTGTCTATGGATTGGCACTACCCTAAGGTTTGATGGTGCAACACCTCTCTCAACAATGCTTTGAAGAGCTGTGCTAGCAACTGTTGCTGGTATGAGTATAGATGCACGCATAAAGCTTGTGCTGGGATCGTAAACAATTATCGGGTATACATCAACACCTCTAAGCATAGACATCAAAGCAGTCTCTATGTAGTTCCTTAGCACAGGATCGCTTCTAAGAATAGACTGGGTCTCGGGCTTAAGTTCTATTCCCAGTGCTCGTGCAATTTGATCAGGAGGCAAACCACCTCCTTCTGGATGCTCCCTCACCTGTTTCAAAACCTCTATGTTTGCCTTGATTGCATTGAACAGTTTCTTAAGGTCTTCGAGTAGTGCTAGATAAGCATCTTGAGGCATGTACTTCTCTATGAGTACTGCATTGAGGAAGTTTCCTTCACCAGTCTTTGGATAGAGGTATGCCTGGTTGCTTACAAGCATCCTCATAGACGCTTCGTCATCGTTTATCACAATTCCTCTGATAATGCTTGAAGCCTCGTCGTTTGCACCAACAATTTGCCACACCTTCCCACCTCTCTCAACATATCTGCACAGACCCTTGGCATTGTCGTAGATTGTGCTTGAGTTGCTCCATATCTTCAGCATTACATCTCCAACAACATCAGATTTTGTTGCCTCTACCAGTGTCTGGATAGCTACGTCATCTCCTAGCCCAAGCTTCTTGACAAAGTCTTTGAACATCTGCAAAGCTTTGTCTCTATCCTTCACGGTCTTGTATATGAGCTTAAACGCTGTTTCCAATGCTTTGTTGATTTGTGTGCCTCCTCCAGGCAACTCTGAAGCCTGCTCTGTTGCAATGCCGTAAGCCTTGAACTTGTTCTCCAGCTCCTTAGGAACATTGACGTCTATAACCTCGGTCTTACCGCCAAGCGTTATCTTCAGAGTTGCCTTGCCTGTTGCTGGATCGTAGTTGCTCTCGATAGATACTTCCTCAGGTATTTCTCTAACTGTTGCCTCAAGAGCTCCTTTACCGCCTTCAACAGGGACTCCAACACTTAGCCTAATCTTGTTGGCAAGATCCTTTGCACCTAGCCTTTCCAATGCATCTGCAATCTTGTTGTATATTACTGGCTTTAGCTTTGCTGTTGCATATCCTGCTCCAAGACCTGCTGCAACACCTATAGCAGTATCTACTATTAGATCCTGCCAGTTGCTCTGAAGGTACTTTAGGAACAGCTCCCTATCCACAGGGCTTGCTAGCCTCGAAGCAATATCTGATACAGTGTCTAGAGTTGCAGACAAAGCCATTGCAAGCCCTAGAGGCGGAGCAAGAACCCCAACAACACCTGAAACAGCACCTGTCACACCAGCAGCAACCTTGTCAGCAACATTGTTTGCAGTGTTCTCATCAGCTCCAAGAGCCTGTGCAATCGCTTTAACGCCATTGAATGCAAGGTTATAGATGTACCTAGTAGGATCAATAACTGCAACAGCTTCGGCAAACACTTGAGAAGGTGTCTTCCTCCTCTCTGGCTCCTCACCGCTCGAAACCTTTGACAGTATCTCATTGAATCTCTGCTGAACCTCGCTCGCTCCACCAGTAAGAGATTTAATACCATACACAGTGTCCCCGAGAAACGAAAACCTTGCATCACTGCTGGCAAAGGCATTCACATACTCGTCGAAAACCTTCTTCTCGTCAAGCATCCCCTGATCCTTTAACTGCTTGATGATGGCTAGAGCCTCGAAAGACTTCTCAACATCACTGTAGGTTGCATTGTTGGACAGGATCCTTAGGAGTGCTTGGAAAGACTCTCTGTGACTCTCATAGACCTGCTGATATGCGTCATCCCTTGTCATGTCCATTAGCATGTAGAACAATGCAACATCCTTGCGTATGGTGTTCAAATCGTTTTTAGCTAGGTAGTTATAGACATCAGCAGTCTGTTGCAGAGTCTTCCTCAGGTTCTCGTCCTTCACCTGCTGTGCAAATGTTGCGTATGCATCGGCTAGCTTGCTAGCAACAAGTGTTGCATCAACCTTTAGATTCTCAACATCTCTAAGCAGAGCATCGACCTCCTGCTTAAGCTTGTTAAGCTCGTCAAGAGTCTTGGCATTTGCAACCCTCTGCACAAGATCGTTAATCCTGTTGATGTAGCTGTTATACCTCTGAACAAGACCAAGAGACCTCTCAGAGTATCTAGAGTACCAAGCATCAGCAATAGCCCTAGCCCTAGCAAGAGCCGATAGAAGCTGAACACGAAGCTCCTCAACCTCACCACTAACAGCTTGAGCAACAGCTTGAGTAAGTTGTTGAGGCAAACCAGTCATTTCCTGCTTAACAGATGCTTGAAGAGGTGTTGTAGGTGTTGGAGCCTCTACAGTAACCGTAACTACAGATACTGTTGAGACCGTAGCCGTAGCCGTGCGGGTAATGGTGGTAACTATAGAACTAGTAATAGTAGTTGTGATGGTTGTGTAAGTAGTTGAGGTTATGACGGTACCTGGAATAGTTATGGTTGTGATGGTTGGGGGTGCAGAGGCAGAGGGGCGTGAGGATCCATTAGCTTGTTGTGGTCGGGGATCCACCATCTACACCCCCTTGTAACTTAAGAAGCTTGGGGATCCTTACACGTACCCAACGCAAAGCTGTTGTTCTAGGTAACCCGCTCTCAATAAGAAACTTGAGCGCCTCTCGAGGCCCTGCCTTCAAATAGATTTCTGCAGCTTCCTCAAGTAGCTTCTCTCTATCCTCCTGCCTCTTCTTCATAAGCTTATCAATCTTTTGCTTGATGTGCTTCATCCTAATCTTGTTGTACTCATCAAACACTGGGTAGTAGAGGGGATAGTAGTCTATGTACTCCTTTTGAACAATCTTCGTAAAGCTTGGAAGAACATTCAGTCGATAGCCTTTTGCAACAGCTACGTATGGCTCCAAGCCAAATTCTTGTGCAATCTTAGAGGCCTCTAAAGCACCTTCGCTCTGCATCTCCTCCTCTGTAAGAGGCCTTACACTGACCCTAAAGTTTGTCTTCGACAGCAGCTGCCTCGGGATTTCCTCAGTTGGTGAAGTGAATATGATTCCTGCTGCTATAGATCTGGCAAGGTTGAATAGCTCCATGAACTCCACCTTCGGCTTCTCCCACCACGTCAATCTGTTTAAGAAGAAGCCAGCATCGTCAAGAATCATTATCGGGATCCTCCTACCCCTCACAACATGCTTGTACATGAAGTCGAGGGCCTCGTCAAGGTCGAAGAACAGGTGATCCAAGACCTTGTCCCAGTCACCCAGCACCTCATAGGCAGTCCAAAGAGCGTAGCTGGTTTTGCCGTAGCCCATAGGGCCATAGACGTAGGCAATAACTATGCCGTTATTGTTTATCGCCCACTTTATTAGGCTTGCGAGGAACATCCACCACCCCCACGTACAAGGGCTTTTCCTCGAAACCTATTAGACCCCTCTCATAAAGAACGTCAACGGCTAAACTCAGATCAAGAAGGTATTGACTATATGTCAGCGCCTCTTCACGTGTCGTAAGAAGAAAATAGATTATGAAATAATAGCTTTTAGCATTGAGCTCTTCAGCAACCTTGCGAGCAATCTCACCAGCTTTCACTATAACGCACCTGTAGTAATCGTCCAAGGATCTATAGTCTGAAGGCCTTGGGCCGCAGAAGGCCTCCTTCTCCTTCTCAATTGCTCTCAGTATTGCTGCCTCTCTCTTCTGAACCTCCAACCTAATATCAGAGGGAAGAAGGGCCAGGAGATTCATAACACATTTAACGAAGTCTACAGTATCCATAGGCCTCGAGCAACGGCTAAGCTGAAGAAGAATAAGCTGATCATACGTGATAACAGCTTCTCTCCCCAACTTCAGCGGTGTAGGAGATGACCTCTCGAGTGACAACCCTCAACACCACTTAATGTTCCGCCTAAAGTGAAATGCTAAACTAGTTTAAAAACCCTGCTGTGCGGTCAGCATGGTAGCGATGAGACTTCAGTATATTTGTAAGAAAGCTATATATAGCCAGGTACACACAAATAGTTTATGCACAGGTGCGTATGTGCGCAGGTGCGCACCCCATGGCGAGCAACACAGTTCAGCTCTGCTTGATTACAACAATGGCGGGGGTTACGAAAGGAAAGGCAGAAACTATTAGAAGGAACTTCTACCTACTTTTAAATAAGTTTGCTTGGCACACCCCCATTGGATGGATAATGGATGCAAAGACCTGCAACGAGGTTATGCCAAAGCTTCAGGAATTAGCTGAACAATTTGCCAAGGAGACTAGGGGAGAGAAACAGCTGTTCTACTTCTCAACAATTATGATGGATTACAAAGAGCTTGAAAGACTGTTGCAATATGCAGAAGAGCCAGAAAATAAAGACATTGCAATGAGGCTTAGGAAGATTCTAGAGATACAAAGACAACTAGTAGAGCTAGTAACATAATCCTATACCCACAGCTGAGAGCCTGTTTCAACAACTCTTGAAACATATCTTGAAACATATTTTCAATGCTTTCAAACGGTTGTCAGATTTGCCAAATTTTAATCCATGAAGAAAAGTGTTTATTAACCTGTTTACACAGCTGTGTACTGCGAAGTTGCGCACCAAGGTGATTGGAATGGTGATAGAGGGAATATTAAAGGAAGGGTTGTACACAATAACTGATGTAGCAAGCCTACTAGGCGTGAGTTATACTACAGCAAGATTACTCATCCGCAAGGCAAATGTAAGGTACATAAAGATAGGGAGGATAATCCTCGTTCCCGAAAGCGAGGTTCGAAAACTCATGGAACTTAGAAAACAAAGGATAATCAAAAATTCGGGTTAGGGGTGAGAGATAGACACCCCTAACCCACATCCGCACCAGGCCGTCGTACGGGGGCCCAGCCATGACTATACTTAGCGTACACTACTTAAAAAGTCTACAGCATCTTGCAACTGTAGGTTGCTTAGGAGGCTTTGTAATAGACGAGAACCTTTCGCTTAGCGCCATCGATTTCGATTTCGATTGTTCTTACAACGAGCTTATCTCCCTTTGTCCATCCCAATTCTTCGATGCATTCTGCAGGCACGCTGACAAGATGGTTGATTCCGCTTGGCTTGAGCTTCCTAGCCTGCAATTTTACTGTTTCAAAGCACATCTATCTGCACCATATACAGAGATATTGTTGCTAGATTTAAAAGCTCTACGCCTAGATGCATCTAGATACAGCATAAAAACTTATAAGTACAGCTAGCTGTATCTAGCTGTGGTGAGAAAATGAGCTCCACACCTCAAATTCAATCTCCTAAACCCTCCCTTAAATCGAAGGTAAGGGAGTTGGAGAAGAGGGTTAGGGAGCTTGAGAGCGTTGTTGAGGATTTGAGGAGCTATAGTAGCTACTTGGAGGAGGAGATTAGGGAGAGGGATGCTAGGATTAGGGAGCTTGAGGAGGAGAACCAGAGGCTTAGATGGAGGATTGATGAGCTGGAGAAGGAGATAGAGGAGCTTAGGAGCAGGGCTAGGGGGTGGTAGAAGATGGAGATTAGGATACCAGAGGAGGACTATGAGAAGCTCATAAACATTGCCGAGAAGAGGGAGCTCGACAATGAGGACATAAAGTTGTTGAGGCTGGTTCTGGAGAAGGTTGGGGTAGTAATCAATCTCAAGGAGTTCGTCGCAATCAAAGGAAACGACAACATCACCCTTATGTGTCCAGGGTTGTCTATCGCAATTGGTATTGATATCTTTGAGAAGAGTATTGTGCTACATCTTAATGTAGAGAATTCCATTAATTTCATGTCGCTGTCAATCGAGGTGTTCCCCGAAATGGATGAAGTAAAGGAATTCATTAACAAAATGAAAATGAGGAGTGGGGGATACCCACTTGGCGAAAGGTAATGAGAAGGTGACGGATCTAGAGAGATATAGGGCGGGGGCGGAGTACCTGATTCTTTTAGCGTTATGCGGAAGGGAGGATATATTAAATGCCTTTAAACTCTACGCTGAAGGACGTAGCCCCCATGACATTGCTATGGCACTACGCCTTAATGAGCACAATATAAAATGTTGGCTCAACAGGTTATATGTACGTGTCCACCCTGCCTACGCCCCTCTGCTAATTAAGAGAATCTTACCCTACCTTAAGGAGGTCAAGCCCATAGCAAAAGAGAAAACATGCCTCATATGCAACATCACCTTCAAAACCCCAGCTTCCGTCGTCGTTCACGTATTGCTAAGGCATCGAGATCTCGTCCACACCTACACTAAGCAGATTCTTGCTAAGCTGGGTGGTGCAGATGAAGCAGAGGGAGAGAGTAGCTGAGATCAATAAGCTTGCCTTGGAGTTCATCAAGCAAATCATCAATGACAAAGCAGCGAAGCTTGAAACGAAAGGATTTGTAATCATCAGTAGCCGAGAAATTCACAATACCTGCATAGAAACGCTAAAGGACGAAAACAAATGCATAGGGGTAACCACATACGCTGCTCGGCTCCTCAATAGCCTCGCGATACGACTTAGTTCACATAAACCGAGGTGGAGGATCACCACAGAGTTGCTCAAGAAGCTGTTCAGCATTGACGAAGACTATGAGAGCCTTAGAGAAACTCCCTTGAATCGCCTTGATAATGTCCATTTTCTCTACATAGTTACATCCCTGCTTTACGAAGCGAAGCCAGAGGGTGAGGAGAGTGGTTACTGAGATTGATGTTAATCGCTGGATCATGAAAGCGTTGAATGCTATAAATGCCAAAGTTTTTCCAGTTGATGAGATAACAGTTACCGAAGCTGCTGGCCCATGCCTAAGGAAAGCGTATTATCAAAGAATCAAAGCTGCTGCACCAACACCAATCGAGTTTCTCAAGATTGTTGGTAACGATATTCATTTAAAGCTGCAGGATGTTTTGAGAGGGGAGGGCTATCAGATAGAGGTAGGCGTAAGTATAAAGATTAAAGAGTTTAAGCTTGTCGGAAGAATCGATGCTCTAAAGGAAGACGGGGAGAACTCGCACCTAATAGAGTTCAAGACAGTGCAGGAGATCCCACAAGAGCCTATCGAGAGCCATGTGCTTCAAGTACAGGCCTACTTGCTGATGACAGGGCTTGAGAAGGGGTACATAGTATACCTGTCAAGGAAAGACGGTAGAGTGAAAGTATTCAAGGTAACGAAGGATAAGAAAGCATTGAAAAAAGTTGTTGAAAGAGCATACCTCCTCTACAAGGCTTTGAAGGAGAAGACTCCTCCACCCCCAGAGCGAGGCCCCTGGTGCAATACCTGCCCATTCGTTCTAACATGCACAAAGAGGTGATGCCATGGCAGAAGCTGTTAAGGAGCTGCCAATGAAGAGGATTGGAGTCCATGTTGTTAGAGAGAACGTTACCAAGACTATGCTACCCCTCTTCACCGATAACGGCTACCAGATACTTGTGGAAAAGGCAAGGAAAGGCAAGAAGTATAGAGCGATAATTTCAAAGGATTTTGAGCCGTTTTGCGACGTAAGGTTTTCAAATCCTCAAGAGCTTGCAGATGGCATTGCTCGATGCGATCAAAGCCTTGCACCCTATGCAAAGAACCTTGCAGATGCTGTTTTTCAGTACATAAACAGCTGGAGTATCCTGGCTCTAAGAAACGATATAAAGAGGATCTACAGTTTGGTTCAGCGCGACACGAACCAAATTATGAGTCTTCGGATATTCAATTCCTATCCATTTTCTGTCTCTCTGTACGGGGGCGCAGACTCATCGCGGGCCGCATATAGCGGAGAAACAATTATAGAATTGATACATAGCGGGCTCAGAGAAACAATTAAAGAGTTGAAATCCATTCAATTCTTTTCTCATCTAAAACCATTCAACTCTATAGCTAATAAATCTGGAGAAACAAACTCTATAAAAGAATTGAGCTTAGCTGATTACCTCTGGACTTGTTTGGTTCAGACCGAACCAGACAATAGATTAACATTTAACCATTTATTCAGCATGTATAGAGCATTGTTTGGTGATGATGTTGGTGACTTGCTTGAGCTTGTTATTACTACAGGTATTTCATTGAGGTTTGTTGATAGGGGGAAGGGATTAACATCTAATAGGCCAATATGGCTATTAACTGTTGCACCTCCATCTTCGCTGAAATCAACAACCATTAACATGATTTCAAAGGCAGAGCCCTACGTCTATATTGGTAAAGACTTGACGCCTGCAAGCTTACTGCCTGCAGATCCTCAGCAAGAGCCAGTAATCGTAAAGATGCATAACAGAGTAACGCTATTCTCGACACTGTCGCAGCTTGCTGAGAAGGATGAGAAGGTTGCTAGAGAGGTTATGGCTAAGCTTGAGTCCATATATGATGGTTGGTACGGTAGGGATACGGCAAAGGGTAGCAGAGAATCGATAGTAGATACCGTGATTATAGGCGCTCTAACGCCTGATATCTATGAACGCACGTTTCTAGGGCCTATGATTAGCTATGGCTCTAGGTTTCTTATCTACAGGTACAGCATACCAGATGACGTAGGGCTCACCATAAGCAAGATGCTTACATACCCCCAAATGACTAGGCTCCTCGATTTGCTGAGGGATCTTGCCTCAGCTCTATTTGTCGAGGCTATGGGGAGCGTAACATCGTCAATTCTCTACAACACTGTTATCCCGCCATCCCTGGAGCAAGACATTGATGTGCTGGCCATGATGCTTGCAAAGCTTAGGGTTTCATTCCACCAGGTGAAGTACCAGGCTGAGGATGAGAGCGGTAAATTGAAGTGGGTGACTGAGTACGAGATAACGCAAACAGATATACCGATTAGGTCTAGGATACAGCTGACAAACCTTGTAAAGGCCAACGCTGTTATCAGGAGTGTTCCGAGGTTCCTAGGCTACCCAGTAGTTGATGAGCATGCTGTTAGGCTTGCAGCTAAGGTTGCGATAGGGTCTTCCAGCAAGTACATGGCAGACATACTTATCTATGTTGCCAAGGAGCACGACTTTTCTAACCTTAACCAAACCACTGTAGCGAAGGCTCTAAAGATATCGAGGAGCACGCTAAACCGCTATGTGAATGTGTTGTACCAGGTAGGCATCCTTATTGATACATCCCCTATTATGCTTGATGAGGAGTATCGCAAGGTTTTGGAGAAGTACCTCTTAAACAAGGGTGACTCTAGTGCAGGCCAGCAACACTAGGTTTGTAGAGGCGTTTAAGGAGTTCTTTAGGATGTGGTGGGCAGGGCCAAACAGGGTTGCTAGGGAGATGGTTAGAGAGGTTGGATACTGTGTGGGTGCATTGAAGAGGGATCCATTTAGGCGTGAATCAGGTGTTGTTGATTACTTCCTAGCCTCATTGCCGTGGAGAAAGTTTAGGCAGCTTAACTTGTTGATGTCTAACGCTATGTACCTTAATGTAGATGATGTTGGAAACTATGCCAAGGCTTTGTATGATAGGCTCTTCTATGATTTTGACTTGAAGGAGGATCCAGAGCTGGCAAAGAAGAAAGCGCTAGAGTTTGCTCAGAGCATTAAGGCTAGGTTCAAGGTCGATCCAGTAGTAGTTGTCTCAGGCATTAGGGGGGCACATGTTCACATACCTCTTAAGAAGCCTGTGTCTTGGCAGGTCTACGAAGCTCTTTGGACTACCCTCATAGCCCCGTACAGCTTTGGCAAGCTTGTTGATCCCCAGGTCAAGGATGCTTCAAGGCTTCACAGAATCCCATACACGCACAACATTAAGTATGAGGAAAAGGAGGACAAGGTGTACGAAGGCTTCTCATACATAGTCGATTTAAATGGCAAGCGTATTAGGTTGGAGGACTTTGATTGGAGGAGCTATGAGCCTCTTGACCCCAGCTCTGTTGAGCTCTACGAGTTTAGTGCTGTGGATCTGCCGAAGATTAGTGTTGTTGTTTCCTCCAAGCCTAAGGTGTCTAAAGCTGCAGACTCTAAGCCTAAGCCAAAGCTTCCTGAGGATCCTGCAGAGCTTGATAAACACGATGCTGTTCCGCCATGCATTAGAAACATTATACAGGCTCTGAAAACCTCTGGCGATCCTGATCACTACCAGAGGCTTGCGTTGGTGTGGTACCTTAGGTGGGTTGGCTACAGTGTTGATGCTGTTGTTGAGCTGTTTAGGCGTTTCACTAAGGACTTTAACGAGAAGATCACTAGATACCAGGTGGAGTTTGCATTTGGTTTGAGGGGTAGCAAGGCTAGGGGAGTAGGCTACCTACCGCCATCATGTGAATGGATGAGGCAACACGGCATGTGCTTGGAGTGTGGTTGGAACAGGAACATAGCTACATATACATATGCAAGAGCAGATGTTCCCGAAGACCTTAAGCAAATGTTCTTCGAGCTTGTTAAGAGCAGGAGCGACTCTTCTAATACTAGTAATATAGTAGAGGAGAGCGAGCAGCTTAGGATCCCGCAAGAGCTGCAGGCCTTCTTGCGTGAGTCTGGACTTAAGGAGTTTAGCTATGGCGATGTCAAGGACTGGATCGAGAAGCGCTTCGACTCTATAGACGCCTCCAAATGGCACTCGATAGAGAGGGTCCTAAGGCAATTGGCAGAGAAATGCATTCTTGGAAGAAAGTTCTTGGTGGATGGCGATTGGGTAGACTATGGCTGTGGAAAGATTGAGAAACCCCCAAGCAAGGAAGTCAGATTTTACGTGGTAAAGGATTTATTAAGCAAATAAATTTTGGCGATGATCTTCGTTTCAAAAAACAAAAAATGAGAATGTAACCACAATACCCACAGCTGTGTTCACAGGGTCTACGCTTTATTAACTCCACAAACATTAGCTCTTTTTGGTGGTTTTGATGCAGAGAGTTGATTGGAGGGAGCTGTTCTCTCCTGCTGCTAGGTTCTGTAGCCTACAGAGGAAGAGTGTTAGGGAGTGCATAAAGCTGTACCTATCGCAACATCGTTAGCATGGTTCCTTGTACCCACAGCTGATGCTACGGGCTTTGGCTACAGATAGCTTTTGATGTGCGGATATATGATCTTGGGGTATGCTTCATCTGCTAGTGCTACAAGGTCTGTGTAGTGCTTTGCTCCTATCCCCAATGCACTTACTCTGCCTTGGAGGAACTCAATTATCTCTGAATCGACTTTGAGCTTCTTAAGTGTTTGCCTAAACCACTTGCGTATATACTTAGCTGGCAAGCCGTTTCTTTCGAATACCTCTGCTATGTGTTTGAGGCTCTGGGGAACATACTTATCGAGCTTTATGATGCTTTCAACAACTTCTTTGGGTAGGTAGAGAACAAGCACGTTCTTGGACTTTCTCTGCAAATCTATGTGGTAGCGGTAAACATCCTCAGTTACTTTCACAAGTCTCTCTCTGTTGAAGCTTCTCAGAAGAGCACAGGCCTCGCTAAGCCTGCACCCGCTACTTACTAGTATTCTATATATGGTATAGTAGGGCTCTGCATTCTTGAGCCTATCCCTAAGCTCCAATATCTTCGTGTCTGGCGGTATGTAGGTATCGGCATTGCTTCTAGGCTTCCTAGGCAAAGCCTTTCTAAGCTCCTGAACCAGAGACTCGTAACCCGATTTCTTCCTCTCCACAAAGCTTAGGAATCTCCTCAAAGACTCATAGCTCCTCTTATTCATTCCAGCTCTGTCAAAGAAGTTGCTGACATCTTCTTTAGAGCACAGCTTTAGGCCTAGAGCCTTTCGCAAATAGCTTACATAGTCTTTGATTGTCCTCTCCGATGTTCCCTCCTCATTCCTCAACCAATTAGCAAATTCTTCAAGTAGAGACTGTGAGAGCTCTAAGCAGTTTTGCCTCACATCAGTTTTGCCACTAATAGCTGATTGTGCAGGGGGCTGTACAGAGGTATTCGTTACCGTGACTTGACTGGGGTAAAAACTTTCAATTCTTGGCAAATCCAGTGATTTAGTTAAGTCGGGCTTAGGCCCCGATGGCGTAGGCCTGCGTGGGTTCAAATCCCACCCCCCGCACCAACAACCATCAACAACTTGTTTAAGCTTCTCCAGCTCTTCAGCAATCTTCTCCAGCTCGTCGCATCTGCCGATAAGCTTTGAGTGCTTCTTCTTTGTTTCGGGGTCGTACCACTCTTTATAGAGGTAGTAATGTGTGGCATTGATTCTATCGATATTTACCAAT
>Ga0315272_10000831_pt1 | contig 15811 bp, 15 predicted proteins | sample C3_middle_MG_FD_203918 | JGI IMG/M metagenome (GOLD analysis project Ga0315272, IMG submission 203918) | Sediment microbial communities from Yellowstone Lake, YNP, Wyoming, USA - C3_middle | ecosystem: Environmental > Aquatic > Freshwater > Lake > Sediment | place: USA: Wyoming | collected...
ATACCCCGTGTTGCGAGCCAGGTCGTAAATTCCATACGGAAACGCGCGGGGACCCTCGGGAGAAGGAAAATCGTGCCCATTGACCATGACCGGTTGCTTTGCGGGAAGCCACTGCCGGCCGCTGTTATCGTAGTTGCCCGGCAGTTCCTTTTTCCTGGTATCCACTGAGATGACTGGCATCCCCGCCGCCATGGCCCGTTTGACCTGTGCGTTGATGTGACGGAATTGCGCGTCGCGGTCGGGATGGTCCTCCCCTTCCTCCATCTTGCGGTTGCTTTGCAGGCTGTATTTTTGATCACGCAGAAGCTGCGCCACTTTCTCATGACTGACCGGATGCTTCTGCCAGGTCAGTTCCATGGCCAGAGTCCGGGTGCTCTTGCATATCCAGCGCAGGGGAGATTCGGGGTCGCCCCGTGTTTCCGGTTCAATCAAACATTCCAATGAGGCCAGAAGTTCAGGATCGTTGACCGTGATTTTCTTTCGGCCCGCGCCCATGCGGCGAATACGCCCGGGCAGCGAGGTCCCCTCGGTGATCTCATGCATCCCTTTGGCAATGGCTTTTCGTGAGAGACCACTGGCCCGTCGCACCATCGAGATGCCGCCGTATCCCAAGGATCGAGCCTCGTTGGCGGCCAGGAGCCTTCGACTCCGCTCGTCAAGGAGCGGCCAGACACTGGAAAACTTTTGTCGCAGTTTAATGGCATCACTGTCCATGTGGAAACAGCATACCACTTCCACAGCCATCTGCTATTTTTAATTATTGACGCCGCCTTACCATTGCCGCCATTGCCGCCATCACGGCGACGGCGTGTCGGATGATGGGTGACGTTGGGCGTTACGGAAATTACTTCGTGGCGCTCATCTTCTTCGTGGTTGGCCTGCATCTGGTGGGCGTGATTCCATTGAACTTTTCCGGGGCGGGACCGGTGGGCATGAAGCGCAAAGACGTGCTGGCCGCGTTTATCCTGGGACTGGTGTTCGGCATCGCACGTGGCCCCTGCACCTTCGCATTCATGGCGCCGATGCTCGGTGTCACTTTCAAACTCGCCAGGACAGCGCCACTTTACGGCGCCTCACTTTTGCTCGCTTACGGGGTCGGGCATTGTTCCGTAATCATACTTGCGGGGACGTTCACCAAAGTCGTCCGACGCTTCCTTAATTGGAATGAAAATTCCACAAACTTGACTTGGGTCAAATACATTTGCAGCATCCTCGTTACCGTTAGCGGTGTGGAGCTGATCCATGGCGCGCCCTGATGCACGACTCATAAGTATGAATTAATTTCGTTTGCCTTTATGAATGTTACAAACTCACCTTTTTCTGGTGTCTTGCGCAAATCAGCCATGTGGCTATTGCTCGCGGTTGGGGTTGCGTTCGCCATCTACCGGGTGATTCTTGCACCGGTTCATGTGTTGGTCCATGAGGTCAAAAATGGCCCCATCATCGCCGAAGTCATGGGCACGGGCACACTCGAAGCCCGGATCAAGACCACCATCAGCCCGCAAATCCAGGAGCGGTTGACGGAGGTGCTTGTGGACCAAAACGATTCTGTCAAAGCCGGGCAGTTGCTGGCGCGACTCGATGATGGCGAACTCAAGGGTCAGGTGGAAGTGGCCGAGGCAACCGTTGCTGCGGCGAAGTCCACCGCCGAACGCGTTTTGGCGGATGAAGCCCGCGCCCAGGCAGTGGAAGTGCAGGCAAAACAGGACCACAAACGCGTGTCCGAACTCGCCAGCACAAAAGTCAGTTCGCAATCCGAATTCGACAAAGCCATCGAGCTGTTGCGCGTGGCGGAAGCGGACCTTCAACGCGCCCGCGCCGCCACAGTGGAGGCACGCCGGCAAATCATCACGGCGGAGAAAAACCTGGCCTATCAACAAGAGCGGTTGAGTTTCACCCGGATTCTCAGCCCATATGACGGTCTGGTCACACGACGCGACCGGGATGCGGGGGGCGTGGTCGTCCCCGGCAGTTCGATCCTTCAAATCATTTCGACCAATGAAATATGGGTGTCCGCCTGGGTGGACGAAACCGCGTCCGCTGGCCTGGCCACCGGCCAGACCGCGCGCGTGGTGTTCCGTTCTGAATCTGGGATAAACCATCCCGGCGCGGTTAAGCGGCTCGGTCGCGAAACGGACCGGGAGACGCGCGAATTTCTGGTGGATGTTGCCGTCAATAATCTGCCGGCCAATTGGACCGTGGGCCAGCGCGCCGAGGTATTCATCGAGACGGGGCGCAAAACGGATGCCCTGGTTGTGCCGCAGCAATTCATTCAATGGCGCGCGGGCAAACCGGGTGTGTTCGTCCCGGAAAAGGGACATGCCGCATGGCGTGATGTGTCCCTCGGCTTGCGGGGAAGTGAGACGGTTGAAATTACCCGGGGATTGTCTCCCGGAGAACAAGTCGTAACTCCGCTTGATTCCAGGCAAACGTCCCTCAAGCCCGGCCAAAAGGTCTCCCTGCAATGAACCTTGCCATCAAAGACATCCGCCACAACTTCGGTCGGTTTGCATTAACCACCGTCGGCATCGGCCTGCTCCTCATGATCGTGATGGGCATGGGCGGCATTTATAGGGGACTGATTCGGGAAGCCACACTGCTTGTGGACAACATCGGCTCCGACCTTTGGGTGGTTCAAGGGAGCACACGCGGGCCATTCGCGGAAATCTCGCGCATGCCTGCCAACCTCGAAGATCGGGTGCGCGCCGTGCCGGGTGTGGCTGGAGCGCGGCGCTTCGTCTCACACACGATTCAACGTGAGCATCGCGGCCAAACGCTGCGCATGGTGGTGCAGGGACTTTCCTGGCCTGAGGACAAGGGCGACTGGGTAAAACTGATTTCAGGACGTCCCCTGAGGAAGGCGCATTATGAAATGATTGCAGACCGCTCTTTGAAGCTTGGGATCGGTGAGAAACTGAAGCTCGGAAAGGACGTTTACCAGGTCGTTGGCATTACCAGCGGCATGGTTGGCAGCGGAGGCGACGGCTTATGCTTTGTCACGACAAGCGACGCCGAAGCCATCCAATTCGATCTGCCCGGAGAAGTCAGCCGATTGGAACGCCAATCGCGTCGCACGCGGGCTGAGGCCCAGGATATTGGCCGTGTCCAACCCCTATTGCTCGAACGTGCCGTAGGCCCCGCCAGCGGCATTCCCGCCCTCGCGCCGCCTCAGGTCAGCGCCATCATGTTGACCCTTCAGCCTGGGGCGGATGTGGCGAAGGTCTCCGGAACCATCTCGATGTGGCCGGACGTTACGGTCTATTCCAGACAACAGCAGGTGGACTTGCTGCTTTCCGGCATGGTGGACAAGGCCAGGCGCCAGCTCGGCCTCTTCCGCGCCCTGCTCATCATCATCTCGACCATCATCATGGCGCTCATCATCTACACCCTCACGATGGACAAGATTCACGACATCGCCCTGCTCAAATTAATGGGGGCGCGCAACGGTGTGATCGTCGGCCTCATTCTCCAACAAGCGCTGCTCATCGGAGCGCTCGGTTATGGGCTGGCGTATTGGCTGGGCACATATGCCTTTCCGAGGTTTCCCCGATTCGTGATCATCGAGCCGCAGGACTTGCTCTCGCTGGCAGGCATTGTTTTGGGAATTTCCGTGCTGGCAAGTTTGGTGGGCATCATCAAGGCCATGCGCGTCGAACCCAATAAGATATTATCATGACCACAACCTCCAATAACAACCACGCGGTGGAAGCCGTCGCCCTGACGAAAATCTACGGCTCTGGCAACACCGAGGTCGTGGCCATGAAGGACGTTTCCGTGATCCTGGCCCATGGTGAAGTCGTGGCCCTGCTCGGTCCAAGCGGCGCGGGAAAATCCACCTTTCTGACAGCCATCGGCCTCATCAATCCACCCACCTCCGGACGCATCATTATCGGTGGAGAAGCGGTGATGGATGGCAGCCGCGCCCTGGTGGACGTCCGCGCTTACCGCCGCAGGCATCTTGGTTTTGTTTTCCAGAAGGCGAATCTCATACCCTTCCTAAATGCCCTGGAGAATGTTGCGATTGCAATGGAGATCAACGACGTCTCCGCGCATGCGGCCCGGGAACGCGCGATGGAGTTGCTTGATTACCTTGGCGTGGCAGACCGGGCAAACAACCTTCCCGACGCGCTTTCCGGAGGCCAGCAGCAGCGCGTGGCCGTAGCCCGGGCGCTGGCCAATGAGCCGAGCTTGATTCTGGCCGACGAACCCACCGCCGCCCTCGACAGCCATCGCGGACGCCAGGTGATGGAGTTGTTCGGCAAGGTCGCTCACGAACGTGGCGCGGCTGTCCTCGTGGTCACCCACGACCAGCGCTCGTTGGATGTCTTCGACCGGACCTATGAGATGGAGGACGGTCTTTTGAAATCAGAATCATCCGACCCCAACCCAAAAGTATTCTGAATTCCGCGGGAAGGCGTCAGACCATAGAATGGTTCACTTTTCTTGAGGATTTAGTCCACCGCAGCGGTCGCTTTCATCTCACGGGGGTCAACGACACCGGCCGACCTCACCGCCCCGGCCCCGGCCAAAATCCCTCGTCGCAGCGGCTGCCCGGATTTTAAAACAGGCGCTTTGACTTTTCCGCCGCATGCTCCTAACATTTGGCGATGGACTCGTTGCATGCGCCCTGGCGCATCCAATACATTTTGACGCCAAAACCTCCGCCTTCGGATGATTCGATCTTCACAAAGATCGCGCAGTCCAGCGATGACCCGTCCCACCATGTGATCGCGCGGGATCGCACTTGTTTCGCGGTGCTGAACGCTTATCCTTACAATGGCGGGCATCTGCTCGTGGTACCCTACAAACAGGCGACGGACCTCAACGGGTTGACGGCCGGGGAAATGTCCGATCTGATGAGCCTGACCCGGCGTTGCATGAACGCGCTGACCCGGGTGATGAAGCCGGAAGGGTTCAACGTGGGGATGAACATCGGCAAGGTGGCCGGGGCTGGTGTGGCCGAACATCTTCATATTCATGTGGTGCCGCGCTGGTCTGGCGACACGAATTTCATGCCCATTCTGGCCGGCACTTCCGTGCTGCCCCAGGCTCTGGATGAACTGGCCGCCCAACTGCGCGCCGCCCTGGCGGAAGATTCCGATTCCTGATTTTACAAATGCCCACAGAAACGCTTCATTTCGAAAACGCCCGTCTGGCGCAACAACTCTTCAATAACGATTCCAGGAATCTGGCGGCCCTGGAGACCACGCTCGATGTCAAGGCCACCAGCCGGGAAGGCTGGATCAAGCTCGAAGGCAGCGCCACGGCCATCGAACGCGCCAGGCAGATGTTCCAGTCGCTCGAATCCGCGATCAAAGGCGGCACCACCGTCCGCAACCGGGATTTCAGTTATGCGATGGATGTGGTTCGCGAGGACGGCGTGGCCGCCCTGAAGGTCATGCACGCGGAGCGGATTCAAACCTCCTCCAAAAAAGCCCAGGTCACGCCAAAGACCCTCGGCCAGCAGGAATACATCACCGCCATGCGCGCCCATGACATCACCTTCGGCATCGGGCCGGCGGGCACGGGCAAGACCTATCTGGCCATGGCGATGGCGGTTGCCGCCTTGCGCGAGGAAAAGGTGGCGCGGATCATTCTGACGCGTCCCGCGGTGGAGGCGGGCGAGGCGCTCGGTTATCTGCCCGGCGATCTTTACGAAAAAATCAATCCCTACCTGAGACCGCTCCACGACGCGCTCTACGACATGCTTCCCAGCGACGAGGTGCAGCGGCACATGGAGCGCGGCACCATCGAAATCGCCCCGCTGGCCTACATGCGCGGGCGCACGCTCAACCATTCCTTCATCATTCTGGACGAGGCACAGAACACCACCAGCGAGCAGATGCTCATGTTTCTTACCCGACTGGGCATGAGTTCCAAGGCCGTGATCACGGGCGACCCCTCGCAAGTCGATCTTCCCGCCAACAAACGCTCGGGCCTGATCGAAGCGCTGCGCATCCTCAAGCAGATCGATGGCATCTCGATTGTCGAATTCCAGAAGCGCGATGTCATCCGTCACGCCCTGGTTCAGCGCATCATCACGGCCTATGAGGAGTTGCGAAAAAAACGGCATGAATGAACTGGTCCTGCGCAATCGCCGCTCCGGCCAGCGCGTGGACATGGCGTTACTGCGGCGGATCACGCGGTTTTTACTGGAGGAAATTCTCGCGCTCGATCAATACGAAATCGGCGTTCATCTGGTGGGCGAACCGGAAATCACCCGTCTCAACGAAACTTTTCTCGGTCACAAGGGTTCCACAGACATCCTCACTTTCGATTATCTGCCCGCGCCCTTTCCCGGACGCCTCCACGGCGATCTGTTTATCTGCCTGCCCGTGGCCGCCGCCCAGGCCCGGCGGTTTCGCACCACCTGGCAGGGCGAACTGACCCGCTACGTGGGACACGGATTGCTCCACCTGATGGGATTCGACGATCTCATGGCCTCCAAGCGCCGCGTCATGAAAGTTCAGGAGAATCGTTTACTCAAGGCGGTGAGCGCGCGTTTTTCAATTGAGAAATTGATCGCCTCTAAAAAGACGGTTCGCCATGGATGACCACGCCACGGGCCTGATCCTGCGCACCCAACCGCTCACGGACACCAGCCTTATTGTCAATTGGATCACCCCCGATCTGGGGCGCATCTCCACCGTGGCCAAGGGAGCGCGACGGCCCAAATCGCCATTTGCGGGGAGGCTAGACCTGTTTTTCGAATGCGAATTCAACTTTGTCCGCAGCCGCCGTAGTGAATTACACATCTTGCGCGAGGTTCGCCTGGTGAATAGCCATCCCGCGCTGCGCCTGGACCTCGACCGTCTCCAGATGGCCGCCTACGCCGCCGCGCTCATCCAGACGGCCACCGAAACTGAAACCCCATTGCCTGATCACTACGCGTTGCTCTGTGAATTCACCCACGAAATCACGGAGCGTTCGCCCCGGCCCCTGACGCTTTTTGCGTTTGAAATCAAAGTCCTCGAAATCGGTGGAATGACTCCCGATCTGGACCGCAGCGGACTGAACCCCGGCGCGCGCCAGATCCTCGAGAAGTGCCGTCAGGCGGACTGGGCGGCGCTGGCCCGCCTGGTCGCGAGTCCGGGCCAGGAGCGGGATATCGCCCGATTCCTCGGACATTTTATCGAGTTCAATCTGGACCGCCTTCCCCGCGGCCGCGAGGCCTGCCTGAGTTCTTTTTTCGAGGTTTGAGAAGAAGCCGCTGGAAGGGGGGGAGGCCTGCTCCCAGAACATCGGGTCTCGCCTCATTCGACCAGGATTGCGCGCAGGCTTCCTGAGATCCAGTCAGCGTGCATTGATTGGGCCATTCCAAGTCGTCCATATGGGCTTCCATCCATTTATGCCCGCTGATTTTAAAAACCGACATTTTTTTCGGGGCCACGAACAAGCGTCCTCAAACCGGACCACCCGCAGCCCACCCATCGGTTAGGCGCCTGTTAAAATTTTCCATGGGATCCTGGTCGCAACTCACCACCCGGTTTTGCGTCCTCCGGCTTTTTAAAACAAACCGTGTCCAATAATGAGACAAAAGGGCCTGGCCGGTCGTAAAAAGGAGCAGGATTCTCATGATGAAAATTTATGTTCTGCGACAGGACTTGATAAAGACCGTCCCTGGAGGGCGGGGGGGCGGTCTTCCAGACAACAATCAGGCTTTGTTTGCAAGCTTATGCGGGGCTTCGCGCGGCCCTTTGCCAGGTGAAGCGGATGGGTTCGCGGACGTCGAACCCGGTCGATGTTACATCCGGCCTTGAAGGCTGGCCCATAATTTGCTAGTCTGGCGTTTGATATGCCGACATATAACTACGTAGCCCGGGAGGCCGGCTCGGGCCGGGAGTTTCGGAACACACTCGATGCGGGTTCGGAGCAGGCCGCCATTGCCACATTGCTCAACCGCAATTTGCTGGTGGTCAACATTCAGGAGAAAAAGGGCCGACAGGGCAAAACGGCTGGCGGCAGCGTATCCCTGGCGGATCAGGTTGTGTTCACAAGGCAGCTCGCCACGATGCTCGATGCGGGTCTGGCCATGGTGCAATCGCTGCAAGGCCTGGCGGAGCAGACCACGAACAAGGTGATGCGAGATGTCATCAAGGACGTTTGCAGCCGGGTCGAGGGCGGCGACAGCTTCTCGGCGGCGCTCCTTAAACATCCCAAGACTTTCAATAAACTCTATGTCCGCATGGTGGACGCGGGTGAAAAAGGCGGTTTACTGGCGGAGATTCTCGCGCGTCTGGCCACGTATCTGGAAACCACGGCCCGCTTGCGCAAGAAGGTCAAGTCCTCCCTGATGTACCCGATAGCGGTGACCCTGATTGCCATTGGCATCACGACATTTCTGCTGGTGAAGGTGGTGCCGGTCTTTGCGGATATTTACAAGAGCTTTGGCAATGCCAAACTGCCCACGCCCACGTTAATGCTGGTGGGGGTGAGCAATTGGCTTCAATCCTATATCCTCTATTTGATGCCGATGGCGGGTTTGCTTGTTTATGGATGGTTTGCCTACATCAAGACAAAACAAGGCCGGGAGTTTTGGGATAACCTCCGCATCAAACTGCCCCTCTTCGGACCCATCGCGCATAAAATCTGCCTGGCGCGGTTCACCCGCACCTTCTCCTCTCTGGTGCGCAGCGGCGTGCCCATCCTCGAGGTGATGGACATTGTGTCGGCCACCTGCGGCAATGTGATGATGGAAAAAGCGATCAAGACCGCCGCGGCGGACATCGAAAAAGGCGATGGCATTTCCGTGGCCCTGGGCAAGCACCCGATATTCCCATCCATGATCATCCGCATGCTCACCGCCGGCGAGCAAACCGGCAAGATCGACGCCATGCTCGAGCGGGTGGCGGATTTTCTGGACGAGGAGATCGAAACAACGCTCTCGGGTTTGACTTCGTTGATTGAACCGCTGCTGATCGTGTTCCTGGGCGTGGTGGTGGGCGGCATCGTTATCTGCATGTTCCTGCCCATCTTCAACCTGGCCAATCTGGTCAATCGTTAGAGATTGTCGTTTAACAACAGACGGCGAAAGCGTGATTTCGGCCCGGGACCCGCACCACAGGCTCCGGGCCGTTTTCGCCTTTTCAATGGCTGTTTCCGGCCAGGTTGATCATCACGATGCCCGCAATCACGAGAACAATTCCCGCGCATTTGAGCCACGAATAAGATTCGCGAAAGAGGAGGATGCCGATCACGGCGATGATGGCTGTTCCCAGACCGGACCAGATGGCATAGGCCACGCTGATATCCCATTGTTTGAGGGCCAGGGCCAGCGCGCCGAGGCTTCCGGCATAGAGGACAAACATGGCAACCGTGGGGGCGGGCCGGGTCATCCCGAGAGAGAGCTTCATGCAGGTGGTGCCGCAAATCTCCAAAAGGATGGCCGTCAACAACAAGACCCATTTCATAATCGTGTAGTTTAAGCCGCAATTCTCTGATTGCCAACAACTCCTCGCGCGCATAGTGTGGCCTTCAAGCTCAGGAATTGAGCGGTGTCGGTGTCAGAAAGACAGAATGTCAGTGATCACATAAAAACTGAAACCAATTGGCATCCAGCGGTCCTGCCGGTGCAGAATCCAACGCGCTGTCTCGAAGCCTCAAATCACAATCCCATTCAACATGAACGAGTCCAAACTCTTTGTTGGCAACCTCTCCTACGAAACCCAGGAACACGACCTGCAGGATTACTTCGCCCAAGTCGGCAGCGTGACCACCGTCACTCTCATGCTCGATAAATTCTCTGGCAAATCCCGTGGATTCGCCTTCGTCGAATTCGCCTCGGCTGAGGAAGCCGCCAAGGCCGTCGAGCAACTCAATCAAAAGGAATTCCAGGGCCGCCAATTGACGGTCAACATCGCCCGTCCCCGCGAAGATCGCCCGCCGCGTTCCAGCGGTGGCAATTCGAGATTCGGCGGCGAACGTTCGGATTCCCGCCGCGAGTAATTTGATTCGTTTTTGAGGGGGATTCCCTCCTTGAACAAGCCCATGGGCGCGCTCCAGCGCGCCAAGGGCTGTGTATTCTTCCGGTTTTCCCGTGGCCCTGGCATTCCGGTGGCATACGCGTCACGTTTTTCCAAAAGCTCCATCGGTATTTTTTATAGACTGTCGCGGACGATTGTCCGAAATAATTCGCGCCCCTTTGTGTCACGGGTCCCACCGCAGCTTGGAATTGTTCGTCAGTCCCTTGCCGGTCGTGAAATCCCAATACTCCGAGCTTTTGAACCGCGCCGAATGCCCGTCCAGAAAGGTGAACTGCGCCCCGCCAGAATGCAAGTTGGTGTGCGAATAGCCCCAGTACCCAACGGCAGGCAGGTTCTTCGAGTCGAAGATCCAGACCATCGATTCCAGGTGCGTGATGGAGGACAAACGGACCGGAGCGTTTTCAGCGCCCGTGCCGTTGACATGCTCGTTGAGACAGTAATGAAATAAATTCAGGCCATTGCTGCGGCGTTTGTTGGCGGGGCAAATCCACAGGCTCCGGCCGGGATCCACGGAGGCGTTCGTGTGCCAGGTCATCGCGTGGTAGGGCGGCACGGAGATCTGCCGGGGCAGCGTGACGTACCAGCCGGTGTTCGTGCTGGAGGCGGAGGGATTGGGCGTGCCGTCAGCGGGCAGAAAATCGTTATTATCGAGCGTGTAGAACTGGGTGGCCAATCCCCATTGGCGCAGATTATTCAGGCAGGCTGCGGCCTTGACTTTGGCATTGGCCCGACTCAGCGAGGGTAGAAGCATTCCGGCCAGAATGGCGATGATGGCAATGACCACCAGTAATTCAATCAAGGTGAATCCGCGCTGTCCCGGTCCTATGTGCAAACAATGCCCCATAAATCATCGCCATGCGCGTGATGAATATAAGCAACATATGGCGCATCCGGCAAGCGAATAACGAGTTTCAAGAAAAAGTCGTTTTTCGAGGCGTTTCCGCATTAGCACCGACTATCAGGCGCGACTCATGCGAGCCTTTGCGGGTATGCGCTCGCGCCTTTGTCTCCTGTTATCGAATGCCAAAAATGCGGAAAACTAGCATAACCAGGAAAGATCCCTCCCGATCAGAAGTTCCATCATGTTTGCATGGTGGGTGTTTTTCATCGGGATCAAATTGCTTTGGAATCCATGCTTTTCCGCCAATGCCTTTACTTCTGCGGCATTGTCATAGGTCATCAGAAAATCCCCTTCAACATCCCGTAACCGGGAAAAAATGAGTTCGTGGTCAATCTGAGAATGCGTATAAAGCCGGGAACCCGCGCGCTTGCCGCCCGCCGTGTACGGGGGATCTACAAACCAAGCAACAGATTTATCCCTGCCGTACGTCTCGATGGTTTCAAATGCGTTCCCGTGGACGAAAGCAATTCTGTCCTTGATGGTGTCAATATCCCGAATCCGTCTGGCAATCGTGGTGGGGTACCAGCGGGAGAGGATGCCTTTCCCGTTCTCCCCTTGCTTCACAAAACTGCTCCCGGGCGCGAGGATGCCACCGTGCAATGTGCGGTTCCTGACGATGGTCCTGAATGCCATTTCATCAGTTGAAGTGGGGGCCGCAGAGACAACCTTTCTGGCGGATTCCAGCGACATCTGGAATTTTTCAATGCGTTGCGCCAGCCATTCCGCCCCCCCTCCCAAAATCGTTCGCCAGACAGATGCAACCTCGTCGTCCAATTCCACCAGCAGGACTTTCTCAGCCAGGCCATCAAAAGCGGCCGTCAAAGACACGATTCCGCCACCGGCGAAAGGTTCCACCAGCAGTTTTGGTTTCTCTGAGAGAGAGCGCAGCCAGTTACGGACTTCTGGAACCAACCACGTCTTCCCTCCCGGATACCTGAAAGGCGATCGATGAGGAACAGATGCGATGTTTACAGGCTTGCGAACGCGCGTGTCATGCAGGCCCAATTCGGTTTGATATGTGGATCCGTCGAGGATCATTGATAAAGAGAAGTCAACGTTTCGGTGGTCGGCCCATTGGTCAGTTTCTCATCCAACTTCATTTGAAGCGTTTGCATGAAGTCGGACAATTTCCCCGGACGCGATTGGGTGAGCGTCATCAAGGCAGGCTCAAACTTCGTATAAATTGTCTCGTGCAAAGTCAGCGAAAACCGGTTTTTCCGGAGTCGAAAGTCATAAATTAACCAGGCAATATCCGCCTTCGATTCGGGGACTTGCTCCATTTTCGGAAGTGTGGCAAAGAAATGCCTGTCCAGTGCCACAGCCGACTTTTTACCCCACGCTTTGAGAATCCCACCCTTGTAAATAAGCTGCGGTGCAAGTCGTTTTCGAGAGGATGAGAGGAAATCCGCTCTTGGGTAGTTATCCTGTTCCCGCCAATCCATTTTTGAGTTCCTGGCTGTATTCGCCATGAAAAATTCAAATGGGTTGCGTATGTTCCCGCTGATATATACCGCCTGCACCTCCAAGGAGCCGAAATCCAGAATCCGGCCTTGCGCGTCATAGGAGGCGAGCACGACGTCAATATTGCCTGCGGAACCTCCATCTCTATCCTTTAGACGGACCTCAGTCAAAGTGGTCCAAGTGGTGCCATCCGGGAAAAAGAATTTGGCGGTGTCTGTAGCGATCAGCCATTTTTCCCGAAATCTGACAGGGCAGGTGGCAACGACCCGCCCGGCATCGAAGATGGAGCAGACACCCAGCGGTTCTTTCGCTTTGTCCTTCGTACAGTTCGGAACACGATTATTGAATGGACACAGTTTAGAACGCCTGTGCCGCTCCGCTTCGCTGCTGATGTCACCAATGGAATATCCGAAAACCTCTGCCATCGGCTGCATTTGGTTCAGGGCGCATTTCTTCACGGGGACAGTGTATCAAACGAATGCCAGAATTGCCAAGCGTAGTTCCTATGCGCCGCGTTGGAGCCTTGCCAGCAGGCCGGAGTGGCGATGTTGCACGCGATAATTACTGACGGCGATCGAGAGGGCCTTGGGCTGACCGATGAGGATGACGAGTTTTCGCCCGCGCGTGACCCCCGTGTAGAGCAGGTTTCGTTGCAGCAGCAGATACTGTTGCATGGCGATGGGGATGACCACGACCGGAAATTCCGATCCCTGAGATTTGTGGATTGTGATGGCGTACGCCAGCGCCAGTTCGTCCAGTTCGCCGTAGTCGTAACACACCTCCTTCGCGTCAAAACGCACGGTCACCTCCTGGTCGATGGCGTTGATGCGCGCGATCTGGCCAATGTCGCCGTTGAACACGTCCTTGTCGTAGTTGTTGGAGGTTTGGATGACCTTGTCGCGCACACGAAACTGGTATCCGAATTTGACCGCGGCGGGCTCATTCGCGCGTTCCGGGTTGAGTTCGTTTTGGAGCCGGAGATTGAGCTCCTGAATGCCGAGCGAACCCCGGTGCATGGGGCTGAGGACCTGGATATCGCGGACGGGATCGCAATTAAAGCGTTTGGGAATCCGTTTCCTGACCATTTCGACCAGCGTGTCCGCGATTTGATCCGGCTCGGCGCGTTCGATGAAATAGAAATCCGACAGCGCATTTTTTTCGGGCAATTCGGGGACAAGGCCCTGGTTGATGCGGTGGGCATTGGTGATGATCCGGCTGCCGGCGGCCTGGCGGAAAACTTCAGTGAGCCGCGCCACGGGAATGCGGCGGCTCTCGATCAAGTGGGCCAGCACCGCGCCGGGACCCACCGACGGCAATTGATCCACATCGCCCACAAGAGCGAGACTGGCCTTCGCCGGCAGGGCGTTGAGCAGGTGCGCCATGAGCGGCACATCGACCATGGAGCACTCATCCACGACCAGCAGTCCGCATTCCAGCGGGTTGCGCGCGTTGCGCGCAAAGCCGCGCGTGTTGGGCTGAACCTCGAGCAACCGGTGAATGGTTTTGGCCTCGAGCCCCGTGGCCTCCTGCAGGCGTTTTGCAGCGCGTCCGGTGGGCGCGCATAGCAGGCACTTCACCTTTTTCGCGCGGAGAATTTTCAGAAACGCGTTGAGCAGCGTGGTTTTCCCCACGCCAGGACCCCCGGTGATGATGATCGCCCTGCGCGTGAGGGCTTGTTCCAGCGCATGGACCTGGCTGGGCGCGAGCGCCTTTCCGGTTGCCTGCTGGCTCCAGGCGATGGCCTTGAGCAGATCGATGGGGGGATAGGCCGGTGGTCCGTCAGATAATTGGCGAATCCGCCTCGCGATGTCCTCCTCGGCCCGGCGCATTCCCGGCAGGAAAATGTAGGTCTGGTCGGCGATGTCTTCCCTTTCGATGTCCTTTTGATCGAGGCTGCGATCCATTGCGGCCGTCACAATCGATTCGGCCACGTCCAGCAGCTTTGCGGCCTGTGCGACCAACGCCTCCTGCGGCAGGGCGCAATGGCCCTCGGACATGGCCTGTTCAAGCGCATAATCCAGGCCTGCGGAAGCGCGCAGCAGGGAATCGGCGGGGATGCCCATTTTCAACGCAATCTGGTCCGCGCTGTGAAAGCCCACGCCTTGAATATCGCGCGCCAGGATGTAGGGATTGGCCCGGACTTTCGCGATGGCCTCCTCCCCATACATTTTGTAAATCCGCACCGCGCGACTCGTGCTGATCCCCTGGGAGTGAAGGAAGATCATGATGTCGCGAATGGTTTTTTGTTCAGCCCAGGCTTCCTTGATTTTTCGGCGGCGGCCCGGACCGATGCCTTCGATTTCTTCCAGGCGCCCGGAGGAATGATCGATGATTTCAAAAATATTCTCTCCAAACCTGGCAACGAGTTTTTTGGCATAAACCGGGCCAATGCCTCTGACCATGCCGCTGCCGAGGTATTTTTCAATGCCCTCCCGCGTGGTCGGCGCGCTGCTGCGCAACAGCGTGGCGCGAAGCTGGCGTCCATGCTCCCGATCCTGTTCCCAGGAACCTTCCGCCGTCAGCCACTCGCCCGCGCTGACCTGCGGCAGGGAACCCACCACGGACACCAGGTCGCGCAGGCCTTTCACCTTGACCTTGAGGACCGCGAACCCGGTTTCCTCGTTGAAAAAGGTGACCCGTTCAATCAGACCCGAGAGACTTTCCACGGGCGCATTGTCATTGCGATTCATCGAGGGAAGCGGCCTCGCAAAAGTGCCCGGGTCCGGCGCGTTGGAAGTGGGGACCGCGTCATGGTTTGAACTGAACGGTCACGCGGATTTCAACCGGCTGGGTTTCGCCGGGAGCGGGATGGAGATTCGCCGCCATGAACGGGAGCAGGAGCGTTTGCCCGCCGTCCCGGACTTCGGTGGCTGTGATTTTGCAGGCCACCGTGCGACCGGGAGGCAGCACCAGTTTTCCGGGCAATTTGATTCCCTTGAGCGTGTCCTGCCCGCGCAGCGTAAACTCGCAGGGAGATTCATTATAAAGATTGAGCGTCGCGCTGCCTTTGCCCAGGATCTTGATGGAGGAATTAAGCACGCGCACGGATTTTTCCAGCAACGGTTTCAGATACTCGGACGATCCGTAGAGGTTGGTGGAGGACCAGATCACGGTGCGTCGGTCCATCAGGCCCTCTTTGAGGGAGGACAGAGATTTTTCGTTCGCGAAAACCAGGGTGACCGGACGATGGTGTTCAGCCGATGCATCGTAGGACATGTCGATTGGACCATGGACATCTGAATTGCCCATGGGCGTCAGGTTCTTATCCACGGCCCATCGATGGACGATGGGGGAGTAATCGGGGCCATTGACAATCTCAAGTCCGCGCAGCCATCCCCTGGCGAAAAACTCGCCTTGCTCCTTGTACCACACCGCCTTATTGCCAGGCTGTTTCCAACCGGGATGATTCCAAAACAGGAATGCGCCCTGGTCCGCCGCAGCCTTTACCGCGTCATGGTCATCCGGG
>Ga0315272_10000832_pt1 | contig 15808 bp, 17 predicted proteins | sample C3_middle_MG_FD_203918 | JGI IMG/M metagenome (GOLD analysis project Ga0315272, IMG submission 203918) | Sediment microbial communities from Yellowstone Lake, YNP, Wyoming, USA - C3_middle | ecosystem: Environmental > Aquatic > Freshwater > Lake > Sediment | place: USA: Wyoming | collected...
ACGTATTCGCCGGTATCAGTATTAATTTTAATTCTGTCACCTTCGTTAATAAACATCGGCGCATTAATTGTTTCTCCAGTTTCAAGTTCAATTTGTTTACTTACATTCCCAGCCGAATTACCTTTCACTCCCGGCGGTGCGCTTGTTACCAAAAGTTCAACTTTAATTGGTGGCACAATCGCCACTGGTTTACCGTCAAAGTATAATACATCAACATCAACTCCTTCTTTGATAAATTTCAATTTATCACCAACTTGATCAATCGCAATATCAAATTGCTCAAAAGTTTCATTGTCCATGAAGTTAGCATTATCCACATCTTTATACATGAAGTTTGCTTTCTTCTTCTCAGTATTAGCTTGTTCAACTTTATCATTGCCTTGGAAAGTTCGCTCCAAAGCATTTCCGTTGATCAAATTTTTTAATTTTGTTTTCAACACAGCTCCACCTCTTCCCATTTTGTGATGATCCGCTCTAACTACTACAAATGGTTCCCCGCTAACTTCGATAATTGTGCCGATTTTAATTTCATTAAGACTTAACATAATTTTATTCAAACAAAAACCTAGATTACGCTAAGTTTTTGTTTATTCAAATACTATTTATTAGTAAACGGTAGCAACGCCATTGTACGAGATCGTTTAATTGCAGTTGCAAGTTTTCTTTGGTGCCATGAACACACTCCAGTTCTTTTCTTTGGTAAAATTTTCTTATAAGTATTAATGAATCTTCTTAAAGTTCTAGTATCTTTGTAATCAATTTCTTTTTCTTGATTGTCACAAAAATAACATGACTTTGTTTCGTTATTTTTAGTTTCCATATTTAATTATAATTATTTCTTATTAAAAAGGGATGTTCTCCACTTTTATTTCATCTTCTTGAAAATTATCATCGCCCATTCCATCATTAATATCAATTACTTGTTCAGTTGGCATTGGTGGGAAATTATTTCCTCGTGACGCCATTGGTGCTCCGCCACCATTCATTCCCCCAGCTCGATCAAGCATGATCATGTTATCAGCGATAATTTCGGTTCGATATCTTTTTACTCCGTCTTGACCATCCCAATCTCTAGTTTGCAATCTGCCTTCTAGATAAACCTTTGATCCTTTTCTTAAATATTGTCCACAGATATCCGCTAATTTTCTCCAAGCGACAATATTGTGAAATTCGGCTTTTTCTTGTTTTTGACCAGCTTGGTCTTTCCAAACAAAATTTGTCGCCACTGAAAATGAAGCCACGTTTGTTCCATTTGGAGTGTTTCGAATTTCTGGATCCCGAGTTAGATTTCCGATAATCATTACTTTGTTTAAATTCATACGTTTTGCGCTGTTTGTAAAAATTTCAAGACCTTTTCACAAACAAATTTAATATTAATAATTTAATTTTTTATTAGAGCAAATCATCAGTCTCAAGAATTTTATCCAATTTTTCATCCAATTCTTTCAAATTAACTTTAGCAACTTCTTTTTCTTTTTTCTCTTTTACTTCATCCTTATCGCTTCGAGTTTTTTGCACGGCATCAGTTTTCAATTTATCAACTTTTTCCTGACTTTCTTTTTTCTCCTTTTCAATTTCTTCTGGGGTTCGGAAAGGTCTTGATACGATTTGATGTCGTAAAACTTTTTTATTCATTCTTAAATCCTTATCAATCTTTGTCATTTTTTCACCAGCCGCATCAAACTCATAAAGAGCGTAATAACCATGATTAAAATGTTCGATCGGATAAGCTAATTCTTTTTTACCCCAATATTCTTCGTAGGTAACTTTTCCTTCATTGTTTCCAATGGTCTTTCCAACTTCCTCAATAATCGGCTTTACTTCATCTTCAGTAAATTTGTTTGAGATGATAAATAATAGCTCATAGTGAGGTGTCTTTGAAGATTTGTTTTTTGCCATAATTTCTTCTTTAACGTAAGGCTAAATGCCTTTACTCTATTATTAATTAATATAAATTTAACAATAAAAAATTCCAAAGATATTCTCATATTCTTTGGAACGACTTGAGAATACCGTTAATTCCTCTCTTTATCAAGGAACTGAGCCTGCCATGCAAACCCGTGGAAATGGTATATACTGTTTCAATTGTGCTTGTAGCTTAACATATTTGTTTTAAAATTGCAAGCATTTTTTCACATAGCACATATCAAATCTATTTTAAAAAATAAATACAAAAAAGACGGATAAAATAAATCTTATTCTTAAATTCAACAAAAATAATAAGCTCCACCCTGATATGTGCTATGTGTTACGTGCTATGTGAAGCAGATTGCTAAAATATGTGAATGTGATACAGTTATACTATAATAAATACACAAATTATGATAATAATAATTTTTAAATTTATAATTTGGCTAATATTGCTAACTTTAGCCTTAACCGCTTTATCTCTAGCTCCTTGGGTGCCGACGCGAAAAAATGATTTGGAAAGAGTAAAAACCATAGCCAACCTTACAAAAGGGCAAATTTTTTATGACCTTGGTTGTGGAGACGGACGTGTTTCAGCCTATATTGGCAAAAATTCTGAAGCAAAAGCGATTGGAATCGAGCTTGCTGTTCCTTTCTATATTATTTGTAAGATTAGAAAATTAATTTACAAAGACGATAATCTTGAATTCAAGCTTAAAAGTCTTTTTCAAGAAGACCTAAGACAAGCCGATGCAGTTTACCTTTTTGCTGCCAATTCGAAAAAATTAACTGGTAAAATTATTGAAAAATTAGCCAAAGAATTGAAACCCTGCGCTAAGGTTATTTCTTATGCCTTTCCGATTAATTCTTGGACAGCAAAATTAATCGACAAACCAACTCCGAATGATGTCACAATCTATCTTTACGAAATCAATAAATAGCATGAAATATTTTTTTATCTTAGGCAATCATCCTTCAATATCAGTCGCTGAAATCTCAGCGACTATTTCTGATATCCAAAATGCCAAACTTCACAATAATAATGTTTTTGTTTTTGACACTGAGGAAAAATTTATTACCGAAAAATTAATTCGAAAACTTGGCGGGACAATCAAAATCGGCATCCTTGAATCTTCAACTTCAAGATACAATCCCGAAAAAATATTTAAACTTTCCAAAGATCTTTTATCGCCAACTGACGGAAAATATAAATTTGGCATTTCTTATTACGGCAATTCAAAGTTTAACACCAAAACCATTGGCATGAAAATTAAATCTTATCTTAAAGAAAAAGATGTTTCTTGCCGTTGGGTTATCAGTAAAGAAGCGACTCTCTCTAGCGTTGTCGTGACAACAAACAAATTATGCGACCGAGGAATTGAAATTGTTTTAATTGAAGACAAGCACAATGTATTAATTGGAAAAACTTTAGCCGTTCAGCCTTTCAAAGAATTATCATTTCGCGATTACGATCGTCCTGCCAAAGATAGCAAATCGGGAATGCTACCACCAAAACTAGCACAAATTATGATCAACCTTTCCAAAATTAGCGAAGACCAAACTTTGCTTGATCCTTTTTGTGGTTCTGGCACAGTCTTAATGGAAGGTCTTTTGATGGGAATTAAAAAAGTTATCGGTTCTGATATTTCTAAAAAAGCGGTTGAGGACACCAAAATAAATACTGGCTGGGCAATTGATAAATTTAACATTACCAACCATGATTATTCCGCCATGCTTTGGAGTGCGACTGAACTTTCAAAATTTCTTGGCAAAGAATCAATTGATGCAATCGTAAGTGAACCCTATCTTGGTCCCCAACGTGGTGATCATGAAATCAGAAAAGTTAAACAAGAACTTGAAGATTTATACTCTAAATCAATCAAAGAGTTTAAAAAAGTTCTAAAAAAACATGGCCGAGTTGTTATGCTCTGGCCGACCTTTGTCACCAATCGTGATATGCGTATCACAAATTCAACCAGTAGCAAAACCGATCTTAGTTTTATTAATCCAAGCTATTCAGGATTTAAAATTATTAACCCAATTCCAGCTGAATTAAGAAGTGATAAAATAAAAACCACAAATAGAAATACTTTAATCTACGGCCGCGAAGGTCAAAGAGTCTGGCGCGAAATTGTTATCCTCGAACACGAATAAATATTTTAAAAAAGCGCATACTCCAAAGTTAACTTAAATATTAAAAAACCATCTAAACGATGGTTTTTTAATATTTGTAAACCTGCCTGCCGGCAGGCAGGTTTGTACAGATTCGTAATTCGTAGCCCTATTTTATCAAAAAATGACAAACATCACCATCCTGAACGACATAATCTTTCCCTTCTGTTTTTATCAAACCCTTTTCCCTGGCGGCCGCTTCACTCCCAACGCCAATAAAATCCTCGTATTTAATCACTTCCGCACGAATAAAACCTTTTTCAAAATCAGTATGAATCACTCCCGCCGCTTGTGGGGCCTTAGATCCTTTCAAAGTTGTCCAGGCGCGTGTTTCAACTTTTCCAGTGGTAATATAGGTAATTAGGTTTAGCAATTTATAAGAAGCCTTAACTAGTCTATTCAATCCACTTTCACTTAGTCCAAGCTCTTTGATATATTCCCCTTGTTCTTCCTCTGGCAAACTCGCAATTTCATCTTCAAGCTTAATATTTAATTTCAAGATCTCACCATCCCAGGCGCTACTATCAACTTCTTTCGAATCGTCAGCTGAATTCAAAACATAAAGAATCGGTTTTGTTGTCAAAAGATTAAATTTCTTAACAATCAATTTATCGTCGTCCGAAAACTCAACCGTTCTCGCTGCTTTTCCAGAATCTAACGCAGTTTTAATTTTTTCGAGTAATTCTTTCTGTTTTACCATTTCTTTATTCCCACCCCTAGCATCTTTCGTAGCCCTAACCAACATTTTATCAACCGTCTGCATATCAGCAAAAATTAATTCCATATTAATAGTCTCTCGATCACTTTCAGGATCAATTTTTCCTTCCACGTGAATAATATTATCATCTTCAAAATTACGCACCACTTCACAAATTGCATCACACTCACGAATATTTGCTAAAAATTTATTTCCCAAGCCTTCCCCTTCGTGTGCCCCTTTCACTAAGCCCGCAATATCCACAAATTCAATTGTGGTCGGAATTATTTTTTCTGAATGAGAAATTTCTGACAACTTCGCTAATCTTTCATCAGGAACTTTAACCACGCCAACATTTGGGTCAATCGTACAGAATGGATAATTTGATGCCTCAATTTTAGATTTTGTTAATGTATTAAACAATGTTGATTTCCCTACGTTCGGTAAACCGACAATTCCAATCGATAATGCCATATTTAAATTTATATTAATTATTTTATTCTTCTTTTTTCTAAGAAATTGTATTTATATTAATATTTATTATCAAATTTGTCAAATTACATCTTGACAAAAACATTTTTGTGTGATATACTTAAATTATATAAAAATTTTAAATAAAAATAAAAACAAAAAAATTATGACAAACGAACAAAACAGTAATAACAAAGAAGAAACAATCACAAAAAAATCTCACAGACACATTTTTAATGCAGACTTTGCATTTATCGCCTTAACGGTGGCAGTAATTCATTCATTTGTAATGGTTTACTCAGTAGTGTTCCTATCTTAGAAAAAAGTAAATTTCTATATAAAATAATCCCGAACTCTCGGGATTATTTTTTTTATTCATTTTTCTCCGTTTCTTTTGTAGTCGTACTATTATTACCGATTCTTAATGTTTTTACTATATCATCAAACAGATTATACCATTCCTGTGTGACTCCGGTCATATTTTTTTGTTCCAATTCATAATAAAATTTACTCTGAAGCTCAAAAGCCCAGTTTTTATTCTTTTGGCATCTTTCTTTCTCTTCCTTGAAATACTCTGGGTGATTATTAATAATTTGGTTTTTAGGTCCAATCAAAGACAAGATTATTTGATAATTATTATTATAAAAAACCAAATTTCTTTCAAATATTACATCGCAAAGATCATCGCGCGATAAAATCAAATTTTCTTGAGCATTCCCACCGGTGATTTCTCTAACCTTTCTAGAATTTTCCAGTGACCAACCTAAATCTTTACCATATTCTCCATTTTCTATCATTTTGGCATCATTTTGCAACTCTTCAAGGTTAAACCCTGCAATATTTACTTTTCCAATTTCTATGACATCAATATTTATCTGAATTTTATCAGAATCCTCATTTTTGCCCACATTTACATATTCAGGAAATTTTAAACTAAAATTAGCCTCTTTGTTGTTGTATTTTTGCCACTCATTTTTCTTGGTTTGTCCACTTTTTATTCCCAGCTCCCTTATATTTTTCGCTTCTTTTTTAACCCTTTTTGAGCTAAGTTCTACGCTTATTTTTTTAATATCATTAATTACTTTTTCTATTTGCCTATTCGTTGCACAACCTGATAACATTAAAACTAAACCAATTATTATAATCTTTTTCATATCTTCTTGAGATTTATTGATTATTTTTTTTACTTAAGTCTAATTTTATAAGAATATTTATAAAATCTTCATATTTTTAACTTTTGTTACCCAGAGTAATGCTTTTTAACATTTTAAGATAGCTTTAGTTTATATATTGACAGTATTTTTACAACTTACCTTAATATTAGCAATTATTCATATTTCACACAAGTTGCCAAACTTCTGTTACATGGACGACTTAAACCCCTTTTTACTGTTTCTTGTAGAACTATAGACATTAGCTTCAAGGAAGTGTTCTATTGAGCATCACCGTAGAACAATTTTACTGGTTATCATCTGCTCTCTTCTTAAAATCCACGGCCTGATCTTTCTGATTAACTATTCAATATTTTTAGTTCTACAGGTTCCTCGGTTTTAAAGCCCGTGATTTCCTAACTAAGGTTCTACATTTTTTCGTTCTTGTGTTTTTAGACGTATTCACAACAAACTAAATACAAGATAATGCCATATACTCTACTTAAGTCTACAAATTTCTAGACAGAAATAATAATTTACCCATGTTTTAATCTATTTTTAATATTTTGTACTTTACAATCTTATCTTTTGTCCTTACTTCGATAATATCACCAACTTTATGTGCCATAAGCGCAAAACCGATTGGTGAATTGTGAGAAATTACCCCGGCGCTAGGATCAGTCTCAGTTGAGCCTAATATTTGATATTTTTTTTGTTTTCCGTTAATTTCGATCGTAACATAGTTGCCTAGTTGAACTTTTTCATTTTGACTAGCCCTAATGACCTGGGATCTTTTAAGCAGATCTTCAATCTCGATAATTTTTTGGTTCACTCCTCGTAAGCGCCCTTTAGCAATCGAATAGGCGGCGTTATCAGAAAAATCACCCATCAAGGCTAATCTTTTCACCTCGTCAATTAAAGGTGGGCGGGTGTGCTTTTTAATTTTTTCTAATTTATACTTTAAGTCCTCATATTTTTTTTGAGTAATATGAGGATCAGCTTTTTCATGGGTATATTTCCCAGGTTTTCTTATCGGAACACGCATAATATTTTTAAGATTTATTTTCTTAACTCTATTATACCAACATCTCAACAAAAGCGATACTTTCTTGTTTTCTAAGGGCATTATAGCGTATAATAAAATTATAAATTAATTTATTTTAAAAAAATATTATATGAATAAAAAAATTATATTTTCTAGTATTATTTTATGCTTAACACTAACTGGATGTTTTAACAAAAATACGCAAAATACCAGTGAGCCAACTATTGCTACAAACTCTGCACCAACTCAACTAGCCAGTAGCACAGAAAAAATTAATACCAAAACTCAAGCTATGGTCAAAACTAGTTCAAGTACCGAACCAGCTATTGACGAAAAAGCAAATGAACAAGCAGCAACTGAAAATTTTTCAGGAACATCATCAACCAAGACCTGCAACTCAGTTAATGACAACTCAATCTGCATCGAATACATTGGCTCAATCTGGACAGATGACCAAATGAAATCAAGTTGTAAAAATTTAGGAAAACTATCCAATGATCCTTGTCCTAGCAATGTTGCAGGTGGCTGCAAAATCGGTGCCGGCACCAAAGGCGAAATGGTTAACTGGTTTTATCTCGGAGGCAAAGCTCAAGTTACCGTCGATTCATTAAAAGTTTCTGAGCGAGTATGCAAATTAAACCCAAAAGGAAAATGGATAACAAAATAATTTTATATAATCAATAAAAATCCTAGAATTTTCTAGGATTTTTATTTTTATTTATTTTGACACTCTTTAAATATTTTTTTATTACACTTAGCGCATATTTCTTTATCCAACTTTTTATATATATACGAAATCGCCTCTGGTTTTGAAACAAATATATGATCTGTGCCAATTGTTTCAATTATATTAGTTTTTTCCATCTCTTCATAAATATATGTACTAATATTACTAAAATAAATATCTTTCTTTTCTCTTCTGGTTTTCTTTATTAATTTTGTTAACATATCAAGTCCAGCCAGGTCAATCATACTCACACTACTAAATATTAATAAAATATTCTTTTGTGTGAAATTTTTTTCATTAATTTCATTGATTCTTTGTTCGATATGTTCGATAGAACCAAAGAAAATTGAACCATCAATCTTAATCAAGACTAACTGAGGACAAGTCGGTAGACCGTCAGCAGAAATCATTCTACGACGTGAATAGTTTGGATCCGGTACATAACAAGCGACGTGAGGCTTAGCCGTATTACGCAGATAAATTGCGATCGATAATAATATCCCAATAAAAATTGCAAACTCTAACTCGATAAATAAAGTCGAAAAGAAAGTTACCGCTAGTAAAATTGCTTCACTTCTATCAGTTTTAATAATATTTTTTATATGATGAAAATCAATTAGCCCCCAAGCGACTAAAAATAAAATTGCTGCCATAACCGCGTTAGGTAAATACGCTGCTAATGGTGCAATAAATAAAATTATAATACTTAGAAAAATTGCTGAAAATACCGATGAGAATTGAGTTTTAGCACCACTTTCAAAATTTAAACCCGTACGATTAAATGAACCGCTAGCAGGATATGCCGAAAACAAACTACCAACAATATTTGATACTCCTTGACCAATTATTTCCTGATTACCATCAATCTGCTGCCCTGATTTTATAGCAATAGCTTTTGATATCGCCACTGCCTCAACTAATGCCAGCATAGTAATTGCTAAGGCCGGTGAGGCTAGCATGTGGATATATTTTAAATTAATCATTGACAAAGAAAATGGCGGCAAGCTTTTTGGCAAAGCACCAACGGTTTTAATTGCAGTTGTATCAATTCCATATCTAGACGTCAAATAATATGCCAATAAACTTCCAAATAGCATTGCTGATATCATGTATGGAAATTTAGGGAATATTCTTTTTACAGTTAATCCAAAAATTAAGGTTGATAGCGCAACGACTAAAACATAAATATTTATTTTTTCGATATCGGTTAAAAGAATTAAAATCGTTTTGTGTATTTCACTACCTTGCGGAATCATAATTCCAAAAAAATTTTTAATTTGATTTACGATAATCAATATTGCGGCACCTGCAGTAAAACCAACAACAACTGTATGCGAAATAAAATTTAATAACTTGCCAAACTTCAACCAACCCATTAACAATTGAGTTAAACCAACAAGAAATGAAACTGTTAATGCAAGACTAATATATTCACTAGTCCCGGGAGTAGCCAATGGACTAAGGGTTGAGAAAATAACTAATGAAATTGCCGTTGTTGGACCTGATACAAGATGCCAAGAAGATCCCCATAAAGCCGCAAAAATTGCCGGGATAATCGCCGCAAAAATTCCGTATTCTGGTGGTAGCCCGGCAATAGTTGCAAAAGCCACGCCTTGAGGTAAAACAATAATAGCGCCTATCAAACCAGCAATTATATCCTTGCGCGCTTTTTCTTTGCTATAATTTTTCGCAGATTCCACAAAGGGAAAAAATGAAATTAATCTTTCTTTTGTTAACATAAATTATTTATTTTTAGATTATTTTTATATATATATTTTTACCATAAATATGAATTATTATATTAAATCTAAACGAATGAGTCAAAACAAAAGCAGAAATATTTTCTGCTTTTGTTAATTACACTCTTTAAAACTAATGTTTTGTTTGTCCTGTCCCGGCCGCTAAATCGCAAAATGCCGCCAAGCGGTATTTATCAAATTTTTCTAACAACGGATCGTTTTTTTCTAACTTATCTAACATTAAAAATATTTCAGACATCGCCATGCCTCTAGTTAATTCAACTGCTTTAATTATATACTCATACGAGTCTGCTTTTTCTTTTTTCCACTTTTCTAAAGCCTCTCCTTTTATACCCTCATATGTATCAAACTGGTTTTTTGCAAGCCTTGATACATTTTCCGGAATTCGATTTCTAAAATCATTTTCATAACTTTCCTCTGGATTAGTTTCTGATCTTTTATCGACCACTTTTAACATTCTATTTTCAAAAGAATTAATCCCCAAATTTGCCATATTTTTTTATTTACTAATTACAACCTCCTTAACTTAAGTTTAACATGTTTTTTAAACTTTTTTCAATATACCGCTAAATTATTGTTTTACTTATTTCTTCCCCTCTTTCCCTCGCCAACACTTTGAATATTCCCCGTCGTTCAAACACAACTCAAATTCCTGTCCGGTCCTTTTGTAATTAAAATCAGAAAGCTTTATTTCCTTTCCTAGCGAATCTTTTTCATAGTCAATTCGAATTTCTTTAAAAATCTCATCACCACTTTTTATAATTTCATCTTCTAGACTTACAGGATATGCGTGGAGTAAGTCATAATTTCTATTCAACTCTTCAGCTAACTGGTTTCCGCGTAAATCTCTAGCTGAATTAGCTGCATCAATATTAAGCTTATTCATTTTCATAAAAAGATCTTTCGTTTTAATGATTGACGGATATGAACTGAAAATAATCATCATTACCACAAAAATTCCCGAAAAATATTTTATCTTTTTGCTTTTACTTTTCGCACTAATTTCCTTTTCGGTATTTTCAACAATCTTATTCATTAAAGGATCGCTAGATTTTTTGACCTCATTTAGCTTAATATCTTCAACTCTTTGCACCACCTCTCTTTTAGCACCATCTTCAACCTGAATTATATTTAAATTTCTTTTCTTAATTTTAAAGTATTGGGTTGCGAAAACAACTAAAGTAAGAATTGCCAAAAATACATAATTAAAGATGTATCTAGGAAACTCTGACATTACAACTACAAAAAGTAGCATAACCGAAGGAATAGCTAAAATCCAAAAAGCTATTCTCACTCCCAGACTAAATCTCGTTTCTTTTTCTTTTAAAACGGCTAAACATTTTGGGCAAGAATAGGTAATACAATGCTTATCTTCTCGCTTTATTATTTTCTCATTGAATCTGTTAAATTCTGAATTACATTTTGGGCAAAACATAATATATTTTAAAATTATTTAATCTTTGCCATATTACCATAATTTTAAATAAATTATAAACTAAAAAACTGGCATATTTTAATATATACCAGTTTTTTAGTTTTTTGTTTGTGGGTGGCTACTGGGAATCGAACCCAGATAATCGGCACCACAAGCCGATGTAATAACCGCTATACTATAGCCACCATATTTTCAACAATTAACCGTTGATAATTGACAGTTTACTTAAAAATAAGTTAACTGTCAATTATCAAAAGTCAAAAGTTGTTTTTGTGCGCCCAGAGAGAATCGAACTCCCATAATCAGCTTAGAAGGCTGGTGTTCTATCCATTGAACTATGGGCGCAAATATCTATTTACCTATTTTATCAAACAAATCCCTGATTTGCTGTCTTAATAATCTTTTTCCTTCGGTGGTTTTTAAAAACTTTTCTCGTCTTCTTGCATCACTCTCTAAAGAATAAGATTCATAATGGATCAATTTTATTATCTCAGCCTTTTCAGTTGATTTTACTTTTTTATCACCATGCTCCTTAAAACGACGCCTTAAGTCACGAGTAGACCCTATATATGTTTTTTCGTTATCTAATAGTAATAAATATACGTAAAACATAAATAATGTATCCCATAACCACCCCGTTATTCAACAGGGCATGGCTTAGAAGGTATATCCTGTCGGATGACAGGACTGGTGTTCTATCCATTGAACCATGGGCGCGTTTACAAAAAATCCCGAGTCTCTCGGAACTCATATAATTTATCAAAAAAACCGCAAATTGTCAATCGTTCTTATTGATTTACTAATTTTAGCACTTTCCACAGTTTATTAACAGACATTTTAATTACCTAGTTTCAGCTCTTGCCTTTTGTGAATATTTATGTTAATGTAAGCTTTGTAATCAATATTAAATTTATTATTAAATGCCCTATCTTGGTGCTGGCTTCTAACCTGTTCTCGGATATGGGAAAACGACAAAATGCTAGACAAAAAAACTAAGCAAAAACTGATTAATAAATTCAAGATTCACGAAAATGATACTGGATCTACTCAAGTTCAAATCGCAATTTTGACTGAAGAAATCAAAGAATTAACTGAGCACTTGAAACTTCACAAGCAAGATCACTCTTCAAGACGAGGTTTACTTAAAAAAGTTGGAGAACGAAGAAGATTGTTGAAATATCTTCAAAAAGAGGACGAATTAGCATTCATGGATTTAGCAAAGAAATTAAAATTAAAAATTGCTAAAAAAATGATTGATGACGAAGAAGAAAAAAGACGACTTGAAGAAATTATGATGGCTCGAGAAGCTGAAAAGCAAGAAGAAAAAGATGCTTTGGAAGAAGAGCGAGAAGCAGCCGACGCCGATAAAGAAGCCGCAGCGTAATATAACTTTATATACTACCACCAAGCTTTTTAGTTTGGTGGTAGTTTTAAATAAAATTGATGATAAAACATGAAGAACAAAGAGTGGGCGTATTGGTCGATGTATCAAATATGTATCACTCTGCCAAAAATCTCTACAAAAAACGAGTAAATTTTAAAGAGATTTTAAAAGAAGCGGTGGCGGGACGAAAATTAATTCGTTCTATTGCTTATGTTGTAAAAACTGAAACTGAAGAAGAAACTCCTTTTTTTGAAGCTTTAAGCTCACAAGGCTTTGAAGTTCGAATGAAGGATTTACAAATCTTTGCCGGAGGCGCTAAAAAAGCCGATTGGGATGTCGGCATTACAGTTGACGCAATTAAATTATCAAACAAACTTGATGTAATAGTTTTAGTGACTGGTGATGGTGATTATTTACCACTTGTCAGTTATTTACAGAACACTATGGGTTGTTTGGTTGAAGTAGTGGCTTTTCGACAAACCGCTTCATCACGTTTAGTTGAAGAAGCTGATGATTTTATTAATCTTAGCGATAACGAAAAGTTTCTATTAAAAAACAGTTTTTTCAATGTTAGAAAAAAATAATAAATAAATTAATTTGACCAGCAAACAGGTAGCGCTATGAATTCCTCATAGTTCTAAAGTTTGTTGGTCAAGCAAAAAAAATTATGGAGAATAACGAAAAAGTATTTTCAACTGAGTGGCTTGGCCGCACTCTTACCTTTAAAACTGGTAAACTTGCCAAACATGCTGACGCAGCAGTAGTTGCCCAATATGGCGACACGATTGTATTAGCAACCGTAGTTCAATCAAAAGATGAAAGAGACATTGATTTCTTTCCCTTGATGGTTGAATTTGAAGAACGTTTATATGCTGCCGGCATTATCAAGGGTTCTCAATGGATCAAACGCGAAGGTCGTCCAACTGACGATGCAGTTTTATCTGGTCGTATGATTGATCGATCAATTCGTCCACTTTTTGATGAAAGTTCAAGAAAAGAAGTGCAAGTTGTTTTAACTATTTTATCGGCTGATGGCGAAAACGATTACGATGTTGTGGCTTTGATAGCTGCTTCAGCCGCTCTTTCAATTTCTGGTATTAATTGGCATGGTCCGATTGGTGGAATTAGAGTTGGTCGAGTTGATGGCAAATTAATTTTCAACCCAACTTATTCGGAAAGATTATTAAGCGATATGGATGTTTTGGTAGCCGGAACTGAAGAAAAAATTATTCAACTTGAAGCAGAAGGCAAAGAGGTTAAAGAGAGTGATATGTACGAAGCTTTGATGGCTGGAAAAACTGCTATGGCACCAGCGCTCAAACTAATCAATGAATTAAAAGCTGGGGTTGAAATTCCAGTGCTAGAAGAAAAAATTGACCCAACTGAAACAACTGAAGAAAAAGAAGCAAAAATTACTTTAGCGAAAAATATTGAATTAGCAAATGCTTGGATAAAAACAAATATTGGTGCAACTCTTTTTGATAAAAAATATTATGCCAAAAAAGAAAGAAAAGGCGCAGTGTCTGCTTTAAAAGGTGAACTTGATTTATATCTACACCAACAAGGTTTAAGTCGTGACGAAAGAAAAAAAGCGATTGGTAAAACTTTGTATGCCGCCGTTGACGCTGAAATCACCAAAGAATTAATCGAAAATAAACGTCGAGTTGATGGCCGAGCGATTACTGAAGTGAGAAAAATTTGTTCTGAAATAAATATTTTACCTCGTGTTCATGGTTCAGCTTTGTTTTCTCGTGGTGAAACTCAAATTTTATCAACTGTTACTTTAGCAGGACCAGGCTTAGCCCAATCATTGGAAGGCATGGAAGGCGTTGGCGAAAAACGCTATATGCATCATTACAACTTTGCTCCATTTTCTGTTGGCGAAGCTAAACCAATGCGCGGTGCTGGACGCCGAGAAATTGGACATGGCGCTTTAGCGGAAAAAGCTTTGACTCCAATGTTACCATCAAAAGAAGACTTCCCTTATGTAATCCGGGTTGTTTCTGAAACTCTTGGTTCAAATGGCTCTTCTTCAATGGCCTCAACTTGCGGCTCTTCTTTGGCATTAATGCACGCTGGTGTACCACTGAAGAAACCAGTCGCTGGTGTTGCAATCGGATTAGCAAGTTACGATGACATGAGTAAATGGGTTGTTTTAACTGATATTCAAGATTTGGAAGACGGAAAAGGTGGTATGGATTTTAAAGTCACTGGTACGGCTGATGGTATTACTGCCATTCAACTAGATACAAAAACTTTAGGTCTACCAGACGCAGTTGTAAAAGAAGCTTTAACTCAAGCCTTAAACGGCCGTTTAGAAATTCTTAAAACTATGAATGCGGCAATCGCAGAATCAAATAAAGAATTATCACAATATGCACCAAGAATTTTATCTATCATGATTCATCCTGACAAAATTCGAGAAGTTATTGGTTCAGGTGGAAAAGTTATCAATGGAATCATTGCTGAAACTGGTGCAACCATCGATATTGATGATAGTGGTTTATGTACCGTTACTTCAATTGATGCCGAAGCTGGAGAAAAAGCCATCAAGATGATTGAACAAATTGTTAAAGAATTTGAAGCGGGAGAAGTTTACAAAGGAAAAGTTGTTCGCTTACTAGACTTTGGTGCTTTTGTAGAATTATTACCAGGCCGAGATGGTTTAGTTCACGTTTCAGAACTAGCGCCATATCGAATCGGCAGTCCAGCTGATTTTGTAAAAGAAGGTGATATTGTTTCTGTTAAAATTAAAGAGATTGATGACAAGGGTCGAGTTAATTTAACTATGAAAGGACTGATTGAAAATGAACCACTTTGGAAAGATAAAAAAGGTGAGCAAACTCGAGAGAATAATTCATTCGGTGATTTCGCACCCAGAGGCGGAGATCGTGGCGGCAGATTTAATAACAAACCCGGCGCCGGACGCGAAGGCGACCGTGGCGGAAGCAGATTCAGAAGATAAATAATTTCCACAATTCAAATATATAAAAGAAGTTCGATTCTAAAAAAATCGAACTTCTTTAAAAGCTAAAAAATTTGTTATGTGATATGTGAA
>Ga0315272_10000833_pt1 | contig 15795 bp, 14 predicted proteins | sample C3_middle_MG_FD_203918 | JGI IMG/M metagenome (GOLD analysis project Ga0315272, IMG submission 203918) | Sediment microbial communities from Yellowstone Lake, YNP, Wyoming, USA - C3_middle | ecosystem: Environmental > Aquatic > Freshwater > Lake > Sediment | place: USA: Wyoming | collected...
TCAGGGCGTTGAGGTTAATGAATTCAGCCGCGCGAAGATCGACGCGTCGGTCAAGGAGTTGAAAGAGGAGAAGGCCATGGTGGCCGACCTCCTTCCCAAGAAGTAACCCGTTCGGTAGGCGTTTATTGCTTTGAATAAAGGCCGGGGAAAGTTCCCCGGCCTTTTGCATTGGGAGACGCAAGCCGCGATACCATCACTGCCAAAGCCAATGCCAAGCCCGTTACCGCAAGAGTCAAAGCGACCTGACTGGGAGGAGATGAGGCAATTCCAAAGCCGGTTTGGCTTGCTGGAGAAACTCAGGATTCAGGGGGTCCATTCACCAACCCATTTCTGGACCCATGTGGGTCCAGAACCGTGGGCGAACCCGACTTTCGTTTTCGCTTAATGATATTATCGATTCGCTTTTTTGGCCGGTGTAATATTGTTTCTGTAAAAGTTGTGAAACGAAAGTGCCAATGCCCTTGTCATGATACCGCAATTGTGGGATGGTGGGGGCCATGATTAGCAGACGCGCTTTTTTCACCCGGACGGCCGTAATTACAGGCGGTGCGGTGGGTTTTCCTCTCATCGGACGCGGGGCCGGGACTCCTTTCTCATCCGGGCAGAAGCCGGGACGCATCATCCACATGGTCGCTGATGGAATGAGTCTGGGAACTTTGACGGGCGCGGATTATCTCTCGCACCACATGCGGGACAAGGGACTCACCTGGGTCCGTCTTTGCCAGGAATCCTCCTCCCACCTCGGTCTTATGAACATGCGATCGCTCAATTCGATGGTGACGGATTCCGCCGCCGCGTCCTCGAGTTGGGGGAGCGGTTCGCGCGTCAAGAATGGGGCGCTCAACTGTCTTCCGGATGGCGGGAAACTCACGCCGCTTTATCGTCTGTTTTCCGATATTGGCTGGAAACGCGGCTTGGTGACCACCACCGAAATCACACATGCCACGCCTGCGGGCTTCGCTTCGTCCGTCAAGAACAGGGATACGACGGATGAAATTTCCGCCCAGTATCTTGAGGGTAAAGTGGATGTGCTGCTGGGCGGGGGGCGGAAGTTTTTCAGCGCCTCGAGTCGTACCGATAAACGCGCGATACGCGCGGAATTCGCGCAGGCGGGTTACGAAGTGATGGATACCGCGTCTGAATTGGTTGCGGCATCGGTCGATCGGCGCTGGCTGGGGCTTTTTGCGGACAGCCATCTGCCATACACCATCGATCAGCGATCCGATCCCCGGCTCAAGGCCCGCGTTCCCGCGCTGGCTTACATGACGCGCCGCGCGTTGGATTGGCTCGAAAATCATGAGCATTTCATTCTCCAGGTCGAAGGGGGTCGCGTGGATCATGCCGCGCATAACTGCGATGCCCCGGCTGCGATGCGCGAGATGATCGCGTTTGATGAGGCGATTGATGTCGTCATGGCCTTCCAAAAGGAGCATCCCGACACCCTGGTGGTGATCACCACGGATCACGGAAATGGAAACATGGGTGTCAACGGGAGCGGCAACGAGTATGAACAAAGCTCTCCCATGTTTAAAAGAGTTGCGGGGGTCAAATGTTCCTTCCCGGAGATCCTGCGCCAGTTGCGGCGAAAACCCGCTCCATCCGCAGTGATCGCGGAGGATGTTGTGAACGGCAAAACATTCACGAACCTGAATGGCGCGAGCGCTGCCGCATCCACCAATAAGGTCGCGGCGGCGGCCGTTGAAAAGGCAAAAAACCACGTTCCGGGCATCAAGGAGATCCAGGATATTCTGGCGGAGACCACCGGTTACAAGGTCTCGGACCGCCGGGCGGGCGGGTTTCAAACGTACCTGGCGAAACAGGGCGCCAGCGTTTATGAGTTGATGAATTCGGATGTCGTGCAGCTCGGCCAACTGCTCGGCAATCATATTGCGGTTGGCTGGACCGGCAATGTGCATACCGCGGATTACGTCATGCTCACTGCTTTGGGGCCGGGTTCGGAGCGCTTCGGCGGGTTTATTCAAAACGTGGATATTTTCCGCCACTACACTCAACTGGCCGGCATTGATTTCAAAAATCCCGAAAGTCCCCTGATTGCGGCAACCGGCCGGAGTTCCAGGAAAGTCGAAAACCTGGACGAATACGCGCTGGTTTGATCCCGTAACGTCCCGGCGGCATGGGACATACCCTCCCTCAGAATATTGACGGGATCAAAGACAGAGCGTGGCGTTGGCGGCATGTTGCTGGGATAACTCGAGATGGACGTGCCTGGCGCCGATTTGCTCCAGGCGGGCGGCAATGACGCGGCGGGCAATTTCAGGGCGGTTGCAGTCCTCGCTCAGATGGCCCAGAAACACATGTTTAAGTTCGGCGGACATGACTTGGGCCAGCGCTTCGGCGGCGGCCTCGTTGGAAAGATGACCGTGCCGGCTCATGATGCGCTGTTTGAGGCTCCAAGGGCGCCGGACATCGTTTTGGAGCATGACGGGGTCATGGTTGGATTCCAAATAAAGGATGTTGGCGGAGCGGATGCGATCCAGGGCCATTTTGGTGACATGGCCCAAATCCGTCAGGAAGCCGATGTTGGCAGAGGAGGTATGCAGCAGAAACCCGGAGGGATCCTGGGCATCGTGGGGAACGCTGAAAGTGTCCACGACCACATCGCCGATCTCGAAAGACGCGCCTGTTTCAAACCGCTTGAAGCTCAACGGCGTTTTGGACTGGCTTTGAATGGCCTCCTGTGTGAACCGATTGCAATAAATGGGAATCTTCAGCTTTCCGCAAAGCACGGCCAGCGATGAAGTGTGGTCCGAATGCTCGTGGGTGATCAGAATTCCGGTAAGGGATTCAGGAGATCTTCCGATCGCGGCCATGCGTTGGTGGATTTGCCTGGAGCTGAAGCCCGCATCGATTAAAATGCGCGCGCCCCCTGTTTCCACATAGGTGCTATTGCCTTTGGAACCGCTTCCCAATATCGTAATCCTCACAGACACGCCGCAAAACTTAAGGGGGGTGGATGAGGGGGGCAACCTTTTTAAAAAATGATCCGGCGGGCGCGCGTAACGGATGCCTTTTTTCATGCAAAAATGGAGGGGCGGCAAACGATAAAAACATGGCATGGCAATTGCGGAGCAATCTTAATGCCGGGTTTTTCTTGTCATTTAAAACCCACGGGGTAGAATGTCTTTAATGGCTCAGGGTTTATACTTGTCGCAGAAGATGATGCTGACGCAGGTGCTTGCGCCGCAGCTCCAGCAGTCACTGGTTCTGTTGCAGGCTCCGACCTTGGAACTTAAAGCTCTGGTCGAGCAGGAGCTGCAGCAAAATCCTGTATTGGAAGAGCTTGCCCCTTCCGAATCGGATCAGGAATCTCCAGACGACTCCGCGGACGACGATTCCCAGCAGGCTGTCGATGCCGCCGAACCCCCTGCGGATGTCAATTTTGATCCTGCGACTGAAAAAGCTTCGAACGATCCGGTGGATGATTTTCAGGCCGAGTTTGACCGGTTGAATCAGTTGGATCAGGAATGGCGGGACCATTTCAACCAGACGAACCTGCCTTCCAGGCAAAGAGAGGACGAAGAGGAAAAACGTCAGTTCATGTTCGATTCCCTGACCGTCAAAACCTCGTTGCAGGAGGATCTGCTGGAGCAAGTCAGAACGTCTGAATTATCCAAAGACAATGTGGCCATTGCGGAAATGATCATTGGGAACATCGACGATAATGGTTATTTGAAGGCCTCCGTGGATGAACTGGCATTCTCAACGAATATTCCCTCGGATCAGGTCACCGAGACGCTCAAGGTCATTCAATCCTTCGATCCTCCGGGAGTGGGGGCGCGCGACTTGAAGGAATGTCTCTTGTTGCAGTTGGAACGGGCCCACAGGGAACACACTCTGGAATACATGATCGTGCGTGACCAATTGGACGCCTTGGGACGGCGCCGGTTGCCGGAAATTGCCCGGGCTTTGGCGGTCGATGTGGAGGAAATCCAGGCTGCCGCCGGGCGGATTGCCCAGCTCGAAGCTCATCCGGGACGCTCTTTTTTGCCTGATAACGATCAATATGTGGTGCCGGAAATCTTTGTGCGGAAAAACGGGGACGAATATGTGGTCACGACCAACAGCGATTATGTCCCCCATTTGCGGATCAGCCATGCTTACAAGGATTTGATGGCGCAGGCCGGCAGTTCGTCGGAAGTGCGGGAATACATTCGCGATAAAATACGCGCCGGAAAGTTTCTCATCAAGAGCCTGCATCAAAGGCAGCAAACGATCCTGAACATCGCCAATCAGATCGTGTTGCGCCAGCGTGAATTTCTGGATAACGGCGTGGCGCATCTTAAACCCATGACCATGCTCCAGGTGGCTGAAGTTGTGAGAGTGCACGAAACCACGGTCAGCCGGGCGGTGTCAGGAAAGTACATCGATACGCCACAGGGCGTGTTTGAAATGAAGTATTTTTTTACTTCAGGAATGCAAACCACCAGCGGGTCGGATATTTCAAACACGAGCATCAAGGACATGGTGGCGGAGTTGGTGCGCAAGGAAGACACCTCAAATCCTTTGTCAGATGAACAGATCGTAAAGCTGGTGATGGACAAAGGCATCAAGATCGCCCGGCGAACCATCGCCAAATATCGGGCTGAACTAAATATTCTGCCCTCCACGTTGCGCAAGGTCTATTGAAAGAAAGGGGTTCCTGGTTTGGGGATCTGAAATCCAGACCGCGGGAATTCACTTCGATTGCGGAACCTGCGAGAGCCGGTCCAGCAAACGATCCAGGAAGGCGTGTTGAGCCATTTTCAGCCGTCGCCGGGCATGGTCCAGCGGAAAAAATCCGGCTTGATCGACTTCTGGAAATTTCGCCATCTTCCCGGAACCCGTGGGCCATTCCAGCTCGAAAAGCGAGCTTTCAATGGGTTGGCTTTCATCCCAGTCCCCCTCGAATCCCCAGCCGTAAACCACTTTGCCGCCGCGCTGACGCACACTGCCCAAATCCAGATAAGGGGGCTTTGGATCGAGTCCGACTTCTTCCTTGAATTCACGCATTGCGGTTTCAAGCAAACTTTCGCCCGGTTCCACCTCGCCTTTGGGTATGCTCCAGCAGTCCACAGCCGAATGAGCGAAAAAAGGCCCCCCCGGATGCGCGATGAAGACCTCCAATTCCCGTTCGCGATGGCGGTACATCAAAAGGCCCGCGCTGGTTTTATGCCGCATGATGGAAATACTATAGTGGAGATTTTAGGAAGACAATAGTGGAGGCCGGGATTGGGTTTAAAATTTACCGACACCGATATGCCTCGCAAGTACTCATGACCCTCAAAGCACTCGCGAGTATAAAAAACCGCGGGGCGGGACCCATCCCACCCTGCGGCATATTTCCTCAACGCGGTTTCGCGGAATGTTTTACCCGCGGCTATACAAGCTTCCAGCCTTCCCGGTACGTTCTGCGCACGAAGGCATTGGCTTCGGGGAGATTGGTGAATTTCATGTTCTCGCCGTCCCAGCGGAGTTTGGTAAGGGTGAGTTCCTGGCGCAGGCTGGAGCGCAGGGCGATATTGCCCAACAAAACGACCTCGGCGAGGTGTCCCGCGAAATCGAAGTTCGCTCCGCCCGGAGTGCCGCCCTTGCAGGCTTCGATCCATTCCTTGTAATGGCCGATGGACCGCGGAAGTGTCTTTGGGGCGTCGGCATAATCCTTGAATTTGGCAACGGGGAAGAGGTGGTTGCCGAGGATTTTTCCCTTGTCGCCGATAAGCAGACGGCCATTGGCGCCCATCTCCAAGTTTTCATCCAGGTCATCCGGGCGCTCAGGCCGCAATCCGCCGTCGTACCAGGTGAGTTTGACTGGAGGCATGTCGCCGCGAGCGGGGAAGTTGTAGAACACCATGCTGCCGACGGGGTATGTTTCCTCGTTAACACGGGTGGAAACCGCGTGAACGGTGTCGGGATGTCCGAGTTTAAGGGCCCGAAAAACGGGGTCCATGGCGTGGCAGCCGATGTCACCGAGGGCCCCTGTGCCAAAATCCCACCAACCGCGCCATACGAAGGGCAGATAGACGGGATTATAGGGCCGATAAGGGGCGGGGCCAAGCCAAAGGTCCCAGTTCAGCTCCTTGGGTACGGCGGGTTGTTCCTTGGGGCGATCGACGCCCTGCGGCCAATAAACATTGAAGAGGCCGTTGGAGGGGCGGTCGGTCCAGATATGGACTTCCCGCACGGGGCCGATGGCGCCGGCCCAGACCAATTCACAGAGGCGGCGGGTTTCCTCGGAGGCCTGGCCCTGGTTGCCCATCTGGGTGGCCACTTTATGTTCGCGGGCCGCCAGGGTGAGCTGGCGGGCTTCCCAGACGTCATGAGTGAGGGGTTTTTCGCAATAAACGTGTTTGCCCAACTGGATCGCGGCCATCGAGACGAAGGCATGGAGATTGTCGGGCGTGGCGACCACCACAGCGTCGATGTCTTTTTGCTCATCGAGCATTTTTCGATAGTCGATGTGCTTTTTGGCGTTGGGATATTTTTTAAATACGTGGGCCGCGTGATTCCAATCGACGTCGCACAGGGCGACGATGTTTTCACTCTCCATGTTGCCCAGGTCGGAGGCGCCCTGGCCGCCGATGCCGATGCCGGCAATGTTGAGCTTGTTATTCGGAGAGGTCGCGCCGTTCAATCCGAGGACATGGCCGGGAACGATCGTGAAGGCGGCGGCGGCCACTGTGGCGCCGCGCAGAAATTGCCGGCGTGAAACCGTGTCTGGTTTATTTTTTGTTTTCATTGGATTTTGTGTTTTTTTGCGGCCCACCCAGTTGAATTGGGGCGGCGCGTGGCGAACCTGGCATCAAAGGTCGAATACCAAAGACACCGCAGGTTTGCATGAATGGTTCGCGTTATCATGTGTGGAACTCCGGTAGCGTAGGGCGACCATGGATCGAAGCAATAAAAAAAGGCCGGAAAATCCGGCCTTTCGTGCGATCGAATGGGAACGATGACAGAGAACGCGCAAGCGTTAATTAACTGAGACGCTCGAAGCTTTTCTTGAGAATTTGCCAATCCTTGAGCCCTTTGAATTTCTCCCGCGCGTTGGCGTTGATTTTGGCCTCCGAGGCGTTTTTTGTGGGGCGATTCACCTGGTAAAATATTCCAAAATAACCGGGGAACGGCGCATCGGCCAGTTTGTAGGCGGCCACTTCATCGGTCACGTCGTGATCGGCGGGAACAGTCTGGAAGGCGCCGCCTTTGCGGGGATTGGCGGCATCGAAGGCGCCCGGGAAGAATTCGACACACTCGCTCAGGCATTCGATGATGCTGAAGCCATCGTGTTGCATGGCGGCTTCCATGACCTGGAGCAAATGCATGGGGTTGGTGCTGGTGGTCCGGGCGATGAAAGTGGCCCCCGCGGCAAGCACCTGTTTGACCGGGTTGATCGGGCGATCCACCGAACCCCAGTTGTCGGTCTTGCTTTTGAAACCGAGCGGGGAGGTGGGGGAGGTCTGCTTCTTGGTCAAACCATAGACGTTATTGTCCATTACCACGAGTGTCATGCGGATGTTCTTCCGCGCGGCGTGTGTGATGTGGTTGCCGCCAATGGAGAAGATGTCGCCATCCCCACCGAAGACGAACACATGCAGATCAGGCCGGCTCAGGGAAATGCCTGTGGCCAGAGGCAGGGAACGGCCGTGGATGAAGTGAACCCCGTGCGCCTGCACAAAATAGGGGAAACGGCTGGAACAGCCGATGCCTGAAATGGAGACAAAATTCTCATGCGCCAGCTTTTGCTTTTCGATCAGCTTGTAGTAGAGGGCGAGAACCGAGAAATCGCCGCAACCGGGGCACCAGGTGGGGTGGTCGGCGGCGAGCTCTTTTTTGGTCAGGGGCGCGCGCAAATCGTCGTCAGGCGCTTTGACTTGGATATTATCAATAGCCGGGGAACTCATAAATTATCAGTCCTTTCAATTGGGTGGGATTATTTCGCGGACAATTCGCCCGCTTTGGCGTGAACACGATTGAGGATTTCCTTGACCTTGAAGGTCAACCCTTCGGTTTTATTGATGCCCACGATGCGCGAGTCGCAATAGCGGGCGCGAAGCAGTCCGGCGAGCTGGCCGTAGCCATTCAAGCCCTCGTCGTTAAGTTCAAGCACGAAGATGTGCTTGAAGCCGGCAAAGATTTCTTCGAGGCCCTCCGGTTGCGGAAACAGGTAACGCATGTGAAGGGAGGAGATGGCCTCCCCGGCGGCGCGGGCCATGTCCACGGCCTCCTGAATGGGACCCTTGGTGGAACCCCAGCCGACCAGAAGAATATTGCCCTCTGTTGGACCATGAATCTTTGGCTTTGGCAGCGAATGAGCGAAAGCCTGGATTTTCCTTCGGCGCTTGGCTGACATGGACGTGTGGAGTTTGGCGGAAGAGGATGGATGGCCATACTCGTCGTGCTCCAATCCCCCAACCACCGGATAGCGGCCGTCCATAATGCGTGTGCCGGGGGCTTTGTGGCAGGAAATGCCGTCTGGCGCGCTTAAATCGTAGGGTTTATGCGTGGGCACAGGGGTTAAATCCGGAGAGATGTCCTTGCAGACTTTTTCAAAATCCGGCGTTGGGAAGGCCTCGATGCGGGTGCCGATGGCCTGGTCGGAGAGAACGAAAACGGGAACGTTATATTTGCGGGCCAGTTCGACGGCTTCTGCGGCCGTGTAGAAGGCGTCTTCCACGTCCGTCGGCGCGAGGACGATGCGGGGAGCGTCACCATGGCTGCCGTAAACGGCGAGATTCAAATCGGATTGCTCAACCTGAGTGGGCAAACCGGTTGAAGGGCCGCCGCGTTGGACGTCGATGACCACCAGGGGCACTTCCGCCATGACGCCCCAGCCCAAGGCTTCCATTTTTAGGGAGATGCCCGGACCGCTGGAACCGGTGACGGCCACGCGTCCGGCGTAGCCTGCTCCCAAGGCCATGCAGATGGCGGAAATTTCGTCTTCGCACTGCACAAATGTGCCGCCGTATTTGGGAAGTTCGTGACGGAGCAACTCCATGACTTCAGACCATGGAGTGATGGGATAGGCCGAGCCGAAACGAACGCCGGCGGCCACCAGACCGTAGGCGATGGCTTCGTTGCCGTTCATGACAACCTGGCCCCCGGTTTTACGCTGGCTTTCGAAAAATTCAAATGTTTGGATCAGTTTTTCGATGGAGAAATTGTGTCCGGAATGGAACGCGGTGAGCGCGGTTTCAAGCACGCTTGCATCCTTTCCTCCGAAGCGCTGGCGAATCAATCCGGTCAATTTTTCAACATTGAGATCGAAAATCTTGGCGATCAGACCCAGAACGAAAATGTTTTTGCCTTTCTCGCGACCGGCGCCGCCGATGGCTTCGATCGTGAGCGAGGAGATGGGGACACTGACGTGGTGGTAATCCTTTTCGAGTTCCGGTTTTGGGACGACATGATCGGAATCAAAAAGAACGATGCCGCCCTTTTTGAGGGAGTTCATGTGCTCGTCGTAGGAGTGCTGATAAAAGGCCACCAGCAGATCGGCTTCGTCACCCGGACTCTCAACAGTGCCGGAGCTCATGCGAACCTGGAAAATGGAGGGTCCGCCGGCGATGGTCGAGGGGATGGTCATGAACGTCATGACCTCCTGTTCGCTCCGTCCCGCCAACCGGGCTAGAAATCCACCGATGGCTTGAATGCCGTCCTGGGAATTTCCGGCGATGCGAATGACGACTTCAGAGATCTTGGATATTTGACGACCACCGGAAGGCGGTGTCAGGGCTGTTGTTTCACTCATGTTATTTGGAAAATGATGGAGTCCGCGCAAGCGCGCAACTGGTTCTAATTATTGCTGTTATCAAATCTCATATAGAAAATACCGTTTCATACTACCATTATCCCGCAATGTGTCAAACGGAAATCCGTTCGCTGGTTTCGTCAAATTGGGCCGTATTCTGTTGCGCGCCAGTCGTATGGGCGGGATGGGACAGGGCGGGTGATATCGCGTGACGGAGGAGGGGGGCTCATTTCCAGTTAAAAAACAGGGTTTGCACATCTTTCGGACTATTGCGGCGGATCATGGCAACATAGGTTTTTTGGTAATTCCCGATGCGGGCGGTGACATGCACTTCATAGGTGGCGCTCATGACGGAGAAATAGCGGCCGATTTGACCGACAAGACCCCGGTCCATGCCGGGCACATTGATCAATTCGCCGACGTTTCGGAAGGGGGTGTCGTCTTCGTTGCCTTCGACACCGTCGGGGCCGGCGCGCGTTTGCACGATGGCCTGAGCGATGTTGGAATCAATGTTGGGAATGAGTTGAAGAACCGCGGCGGAGGCGGTGTTGACGTTAATCAGGCGGCCTGAGAGGGGCGTGAACAAGTCTTTGAGGCCGACCTGGTAATCGAGTGTTTCATCCCTGTGGAGGCGTTTGGATTGGACTCGGGTGGGCGGGGCGATACTGGCGGTTGTGGCGTAATTCGTTCCTGCGGGGCCCCAGTACATTTCCGGGGTGATGTCTTTGACAAGCATCAGTTCGGTGAGGTCGTCGATGGGGCCGTTTTTTGCGTAATAAGGCGCGGGCAGGCCGAGGTAATAAGTGCTTTCCGCCCCACTGAGGCGCTTGGCGTCGTCCGCATCGATCCAATCGAGAATGGAATCGATGATGGCGGGGGATTCGGCCGCATCCACGCCGATGAGGGTCATGGCCTGGCGGAGAATGACCTGGTCGGCGACATTGACGTTAAAGAAGCGTTCCTGATCGATGATTTTGACGGAAAAGGAGCCGGAACCCAGTTGGATATTATCCAAATCGATGTCGGCCAGGTTTTCGTTGGTGACCCCGATGCCCCCCGCCCATTTTTGGTTGAGGGCGTCATAGCGCTCGTTGGGAATGGTCAGTTGTTGAGCGACCACGTAGGAGGCCAATTCCACCCCCGAGCGGCCGAGCCATTCCAGTTCGTCCTCCGAATTGTGGTTTTGGGCCAGGCGCATTTCGATCTTCATCGAATAGGCGAAGCCGCCGGCCAGAATGCCAAGGACGAACACGGACACCATGACCATGATGAGGGCAATGCCGCGAGAATCGGAGCGCAATCGAATTTTCATGGAAACCTCACAGGGCCTGAATTGGGTCTGTTAAAGCCGCCATTGATGTTTCCGGGCCCGCCGGGATTATTTCCGGGAACGTTTGGAATGGCTCTGTTTCGGTTGGTGGCGCCTGGACCCGCCGCAGTGGAGATTTGGTATTGCCTGGGAACAACGATGGCGGGCAGGGCGATTACGCGGGTGACAATGTCCTCGGGATTAACCCGATAGTTGTCGGTGTGACCGGTGCCCAGGGAAATACGGACCAGTTTGGGCAACTGGTTGGTGCTCAGCCATTCGGCGTCCCAATCGTTTTTATTGGTGCTCCAGTATTCGACGGCGAACGTCGTTACATCGCGCGCGAGAACCACGGCGATGGGTTTTTGGTTATCGCTTACTTCGGCCAGAAGCGGGGTTTGGTACATGACCAATTGGTTTTGGTGATCCCCGTTGGACTCGACGGTGAAAGTCACGCGTCGGACCACTTGATCTCCAAAGAGCCCGGCATCGGGGAAGGAGGCTGGCAGCCGGGCGACAAAACTCAGGTAGGAAAACTCATTCTGACTCTGAGCATCGAATGAATAGTAAGACTGGTTGGCGTCGAAGATCTGGATGCACAGGAGCGAATCGACCAGAGAGCGCATGGTGATGCGCGCGCGTTGAACCCGCACGGCGGCTTCCATGGCGACTTTGCTGCTGCGTAGGATGCTGGACCAACTCGAGTAAATGGCCCCGAGAACCGCCATAAAGATGCTCATGGCGATCATGATTTCCAGGATTGTGAAGGCGGGACCGCCTTGATGGCACCGCAGTGTCGAATGGAGGCGGGGTGTCTTCATTGCAGGCCTCCCCCCATGCTTTGGAGTCCGCGTCCACCTCCCGCGCCGGCTTTAATGATCGAGCCGGGGCGGAACATCAGCAGACTCATTCTGGTCACCCCGTTTTCACCGCCGCCGTCGCGAAAGACGGAGACGTCCACCTCGAAAAGGCCATTGGTGGAAACCAGAAAGATGTCCCGGGTCCAGGTGTATCCGGGAAAGGATTTGCCAAAATCCCCTGATGATGAGGTTTCCTCAAGACGGTTGGTGAGCATCAAATCCTGAATCACCAGGGTGGGGTCCACGCTATGAGGTTGGAGCAACCGGACGGCGCGGAGATTCTGATTGACCAGATCCAGGATGGCAAAGATTGCGAGGGCAAAGATGCCCATGGCGACGAGCACCTCCAACAGGTTGAAGGCGGCGGCGCGGGGACATGCCAGGGCGGGTTTCATTTGATGACCTCCACGTCCGGCAAAGAGGTGATGATGTCGAGTGTGATTTTACGGTATAACTGACGTTCAGGCCATTGAAGAACGATCGTAAACTCGTCGCAAGTGCCGTTGGGATAAAAACGCACGCGCGCCTCCTCTTCCTCCTTATATTCCTGAAAATTGACCGCGAGCATCTCGATGATCAGGTCGTCGGGAATGCGCTTCGTAAGAGCCGCCTTGCCGGATGTGGCGGGTGCGGCGTTCGGAGGCGGATCCGCGAATTCGCTCGCTGGATTGGGTGTTTGCGCTGGCGCGGCCAGGGTGACAATGCTGAAAGTCCGGGTCTGGACATTGAAGCATAATTCCGATGGCACGCCCTTGATGATCGCCTGGGCGCGGGCTTCGCTGCAGACTTCCACGACGTCGGAAACGGCCTGGCGCATGGTGTCCTTGTGGAGCAGATTCAGGAAGGAGGGCAGCCCAATGCCCATGATCATGCCCATGATCCCAATGACGATCATGATTTCGAGCAGGGTGAACGCGCAAGCCCGGTTGGCGCGCGACCTGGGATTGGCTGGGAGCCGGAACCGGGTCGATGGATGGAGTGTGGCGCGCATGGGCGGGACGATGGGTCACCTCACGATGTTTGAGGTGATGGCAAACATGGCGGAGAGCACGCTGAAGAGCAGAAAACCGACGCCAACGGCCATGACGATGATGAGGGCCGGTTCGATGAGATTGGTCATCAGGCGCAAGGCGGTGGTGAGCTCGTTCTCATAGGTCTCCGCCACGCTTTTTAAGGAGCCGGGGACGTCGCCGGTATCTTCGCCGATTTTCACCAGGTCAATCATGAGTTGGGGAAAAATTTTACTACGGGCCAGGGGTTGGGCGATGGTTTTGCCGTCGGTGACATCCTCGCGGGTTTTGGCGATGGCATCGCGCATGATGCGGTTGCTCATGATTTGCTCGGTGATTTTCAGGGCGTTGAGGACGGGCACGCCGTTGGACAAAAGGGTGGAAAGTGTGCGGGCGAACTGGGCGTAAAGATAGAGCCGGATGACTTTTCCGAAAACCGGGGCGTTCATTTTAAAACGGTCAATGGCGTACTGGCCTTCGGTTGTGGATTGAAAGCGCTTGAACAGGATCAAGGCGGCCATGATGAGCAGGATCATGAGCCACCAATAGTTGCTGAACAGATGGCTGATGCTGATGAGCAATTGTGTGGCCGGAGGCAGGGGGACCTTGAAGCCTTCAAAGATGGAGAGGAACTTCGGCAGCATGAACGACATGAAAAAGATCATGATCACCACGCCCACGCAGGCGACAATGGCGGGATAGATCAGGGAGGAGCTGAATTTGCTCTGGACTTCGGCGAATCGCTCATAATGGGCGGCCAGGCGGCGAAGGACCTCCTCAAGGGCGCCGCTTTGCTCCCCCGCGCGCACCATGTTCGTGTACATGTCGGAAAAAATATGCGGCTGCTTGGCCATGGCATCGGACAGGCTGCGGCCTTCGGTGACATCCTGTTTCAACTGCCGGCTCACCGAGGGGGGCACTCCTTTGGACTCGAGATGGGTCATGCTGTTCAAGGCGACCGCCAGGGTCATGCCTGAATGGAGCAGATTGGCCAATTGGAGGGTGAACGTGGCCAGTTCCTGAAGTTTGGGTTTGCGTTTGCGCTGAAATATTTCCCGCAGGGTGGGCGGCAGGATGGCCATGAATCGGCCGGTTTCCCCGGATTTGGCGGCCGGTTTTGCGCCTTTCAAGACGATTCCTTTCGCGGCATCCACGGCGATGGGGTAAAGCCCCAGACGCTCGATTTGAGAAAGCGCGGCCCCCCGGTCCGCGACGTCCAGCGTTCCGTTGACCATTTCCCCATTGCGCCGCCGCGCTTTATAAGCAAATTGTGCCATACCGCCAATTGTATTCAAAACCCACCGGGAGGGAAAGTTGCTAAACGGCAAGCCGTCAATTTAATGGGCGTGTGAACGGATGTCTCCAGGGGGATTATGCGGGACGGGGAGTGGCCAGGTCGGGTTTGGGGATTGTCAGGCCTTCATTAACGCTGCCCCGGCGATAGCCCAAAAGGTCGAGTGTGACGTGCTGATAGCCGATTTTTTTAAGGGCTGAGGCAACTTGGTTCGACAGGCCATTGGCCAGGAGCCGACCCATTTCCGGGGGGCTGATCTCGAGACGCGCCAGTTGTCCCAATTTAAGCTCGTGGTGGCGGACGCGCACTTCATGGAAGCCGAGGTCGCGCAGGGTGTTTTCGGCCTGCTCAATCATGGCCAGTTTGGCCGGGGTGACACCTTCCCCATAGGGGATGCGGGAGCTTAGGCAGGCCATCTGGGGCTTGTCCGAGGTGGGCAATCCAAGCTGCGCGGAGAAGGCGCGAATCTCGTCCTTGGTGATGCCAGCCTCTTTCATTGGGGCGCGGACCTGAAATTCAACGGCGGCCTTCGCGCCGGGCCGGATGTCTCCGATGTCGCTGGCGTTTTCTCCATAGAAAAGGACGGCCAGTTTTTTTTCACGCGCAATGGGGGCCAGTTCCGCGAACAGGTCGTGTTTGCAAAAGTAGCAACGGTTTTGGGGGTTGGCCAGGTATTCGGGATTGGAGAATTCCCTGGAATGAACGACTTGGACATTAAATTTAAACCTGGCGGCCAGATCCAGGGCCTCGGCGAGTTCGCGCCGGGGCAGACTGGGGCTGTCGGAGATGACAGCCAGGGATTTTTCGCCCAGAGTTTGATGGGCGACATAGGCAAGGAACGCGGAATCGACCCCGCCGGAGTAGGCGACAAGGCAGGAGCCGTGCGAACGGATCAATTGGCGCAACTTTTCCAGTTTGTTCTCTGACATGGAGGCAATGTGCCATCGCTGGCAGTGGATGTCGAGACGGAGCAAGTCGGGAAATGGGCTTCAGGGATGGGATTGCTCCGTCTTGCGGGCGAGCAACCACAGAATATCGCTCAAACGGTTCAGGTAGATGATGATGTCCCTGTTTTCGAGTTGACCGGCCTCCGCCAGACCGCAAATGACGCGTTCCGCCCTGCGGCAGACGGTTCGCCCCAGGTCAAGGGTCGCGGCGGGGACGTTGGCTCCAGGACTTACCCAGCCCTGAAATGTCCCGGATTCCTTCTCGAGATCGCGGACATATCGGTCCAGTTTTTCGATTTGCGCGCCGCTGATCCGTCCAAATCCACCCTGAATGTAGGCGGCCAGGTCCGATTCGAGCGTGGCCAGCTCGCCCATGAGCGGGACCAGGTCCTTTTGGATGGTCTCAAGGGCGCGGCGCAAATCGTCCTGGGTGGAGGAGGCGCGGGCCAAGCCCAACACGGCGTTTAATTCATCCACGACGCCACAGGCTTCGACGCGCGGATGACATTTGGACACGCGGCGGTTGAACATGAGGCTGGTCATGCCCGCATCCCCTGTTTTGGTGGCTATGCTCATTGGGGAAAGGTTGGATGGAGTCGTTGACTCGGGCAAGGCGATTTGTTAGGGTCCGAC
>Ga0315272_10000835_pt1 | contig 15771 bp, 12 predicted proteins | sample C3_middle_MG_FD_203918 | JGI IMG/M metagenome (GOLD analysis project Ga0315272, IMG submission 203918) | Sediment microbial communities from Yellowstone Lake, YNP, Wyoming, USA - C3_middle | ecosystem: Environmental > Aquatic > Freshwater > Lake > Sediment | place: USA: Wyoming | collected...
GCAACCCTTCTCGACCAGTCCGATGTTCTCCTTGGTATAGACGTCATCCAGGGGCTTGCCCGGAACGACCTTCGGGCCGCCGCCGTGCATCTTCAGGGCGCGAATCGTGGCGGTGAGAACGGAGACATGCGGCTTGAGACCGGAGTAGCGGCATTTCACGTTCCAGAACTTCTCAAAGCCGATATCGGCGGCAAAGCCGGACTCGGTGATGTTGTAATCAAAGAGTTTCAGGGCAACCCGGTCGGCGATGATGGAAGACTGGCCGACGGCAATGTTGGCGAAAGGTCCGGCGTGGACCAGGCAGGGGTTGTACTCGGCGGTGCACATCAGGGTCGGGTTGATGGTGTTGCGCATGAAAGCGGCCATGGCGTTGCCGACTTCCAGGTCGCGGCAGGTTACCGGCTTGCCGCTCTTGTCAAAGGCCACGGTGATATTGTTGATCCGTTCCTTCAAATCCGCCAGGTCCGTGGCAATGGCCAGGATGGCCATGAGTTCCGAACCCACGGCGATGCCGAATTTGGACTGCATGGTGTACCCGTCCGTCCGACCGCCGAGACCGATGACGATATTCCGCAGCGCCTGGGCGCAGAAATCGATGATCCAGCCGAATTCCACCCGGGTGGGGTCGATGTCAAGCCGCCGCATGCCGGTCAATCTGGCCAGCTGCTCATCGTTGTAGTTCCGCTCATGCTGCATGCGGGCGGTCATGGCCACCATGCCCAGGTTGTGGGCGTTCATGATGTCGTTGATATCGCCGGTAAGGCCCAGGGAGAACTCGGTCATCGGAATAAGCAGGGAGTTGCCGCCACCTGCCGCGGTCCCCTTAACGTTCATGGTCGGGCCGCCGGAGGGTTGCCGCAAGGCGCCGCCGACATTCTTGCCGCGCTTGCCCAGGCCTTCCATCAGGCCGCAGGAGGTGGTGCTTTTCCCTTCGCCAAGAGGCGTCGGGGTAATCGCCGTTACCTCGATGTACTTGCCGTCCGGCTTATTTTTAAGACGGTTCATAATTTTAAGGAAATCGAGCTTGGCCAACCTGCCCATGGGGAGAATTTCGTCTTTCTCAAGGCCTAATTTGTCTCGCCACTCCTCAGGGGTGGGCATGTTCTTTTCGGCAGCCTCGGAAATCTGCCAATCCGCCATATTCACCGCATCAAAAGCCATCTCTTTCTCCTTCTTAAAATAAGTTGTTCTCGATTTCTCTGTAGCAACAAAAACATGGGGCGCCAAGCTCCAGCCCGCACCCCGGATTTTCCTATCGTTTTCTATTCCGTGGCAAAGGAGGCATCCGCAAAAACAGCCGGAAATCGCTCCTGAAAAGCCTTGGCCAGCGGGATCATTACCTCGCGCATGGAAGGCTCGGCATTCTTGGGGGTGCGCAGCTTAAAGATATGCAGCCACTCCAGCAGATTGGCAAAGACGATGATCTCGGTCTTGCAGGAGTTGGGCAGCACAGTGCGGGCCGCCTGGGGCGACGAGGTGGCCAGGAGCTTGAGATAGATCTTCTCCGTGTCCAGCATGGCCTTTTCCCAAAGCTTGTATTCCTTGCTCCCCTCGGTAAAAAACATGGGGCTTATAAAGGTGACCTCGTTGCCGAACTTGTCATCGGCATACCGGCAATAGCGCTGGCTTTCCTGCAAATAGGAACAGGGCCGATGCCGGACGATCTCATGGGTCACGGCCCGGTTGGTGATGATCCGCACCGCCACATAACGGTGCTTGGCCAGCAGATCCGCGGACAGGGCATCCACCTCGGCCAGCGGCAGCCGGGCAACATGCACCCCGTCCTGGGGAAGCCAGCCGCGTTTCGGCGCCAGGTCGAAAAAGAAGAGCGGATACAATTCGGCAAGATGCCCGGCAATCCCCTTGATCAGCTTGACCTTGCCGTAATCCCGGGCCAGCTCCCGGAAGGCCCGGATGGTTCCGGTGATGAGCAGCACCTTTTTCTCCAGCCGGTCAAACTGGATGTATTTGGGGATCACGCTCAAAAACTGGCTGACCAGCGATTCGCTGTCGATCCCGACCCGCAGGGTCAGGGCCGCCATCTCCATGACCGAGTTATGGCCGTGCTTGACAATCCCCTTCACAAAAGGCTCGGCAGAGGCTTCGGTGATCTTGTCCTCGGATTTGTAGCACAGACGCCCGCACGCCTCGATGCGCACAGCCAGGCTCTGGTGGTCCAGTTCCTCAAGTATCTGAAACGAAGCCGGTATAACCTTCATGGTCTTTATCCTTATCGCACTGCGGTTAGGAGCAGCTGCACTTGCACTGGCTGCCGCCGACTTTGCCCTTATGTTCGCTCTGCCAGAAGGGCGACATCTCGCGGAGCTGGGCAATGACCGGGGGCAATTTTTCCAGCACGAAATCAACCTCAGCCTCGGTGTTGTATACGCTGAGGCTCAGGCGGATCGAGCCGTGCGCCGCGGTAAAGGGCACGCCCATGGCCCGCATCACGTGCGAGGGCTCAAGCGACCCGGAGGTGCAGGCGGACCCTGAGGAAGCGCAGATCCCGAAGCGGTCGAGATGGAGCAAGATCGCCTCGCCCTCCACATACTCAAAGCTGATATTGGTCGTATTGGGCAGACGCAGAGTCTTGTGCCCATTGAGCAGGGAGTGTGGAATACTTGCCAGCAACCCGTCCTCCAGCTTGTCCCGCAGGGCCTTGACCCTGGTATTTTCATCCTGCATCTGCCGGGCTGCCATCTCACAGGCCTTGCCCAGGCCGACGATGGCGGCCACGTTTTCCGTGCCGCCCCGGCGGCCATGCTCCTGATGTCCGCCGATGATAAAGGGGACAAAAGGCGTGCCCTTGCGAACATAGAGAACGCCGATCCCCTTGGGAGCATGTAATTTATGCCCCGAAAGCGAGAGGAAATCAATCGGTACTTGTGACAGGTTGATGGGAATTTTTCCCACCGCCTGCACCGCATCGGTGTGAAACAAGATGCCCCGGCTTTTGGCGATCTCGGCCATTTCCTTGATGGGAAAGATGACTCCGGTCTCGTTGTTGGCCCACATGGCGCTGACAATGGCGGTTTCGTCGCTGAGACTCTCTTCGTAGAGTTTCAGATCCAGGGTGCCGTCGCTGTTCACCGGCAACTGGGTGATCCGGTGCTTGTGGCCGGTGAGTTTATCCAGACTTTCACAAAGATTTTTCACCGCCGGATGCTCGACCCGGGTGGTGACGATATGCCGCTTTCCCGGAAAGGACTGCAAGGCGGAGAGAATGGCGGTGGAGTCGGACTCCGTGCCGCAACTGGTAAAGATCAGCTCATCCGGTTGGGCGCCAAGGAGCGCGGCGATCCTGCCCCGTGCCTCCTCCACTGCCCGGCCCACCTGGCCGCCAAAGGTGTGCATGCTGGAAGGGTTGCCGTACAGGTCGGAATAATACGGGAGCATGACCTCGACCACCTCCGGGGCAACCCGGGTGGTGGCGTTGTTGTCCATATAGACCGTGTTCATTATTTCCCCTCCTCGACGATCAGGGTATCGAGCACCTGTTCGCGCAGCTTCTTTTCCACGTATTCCTTCAGGGTGGTCTGCGATTTCTTGCAGGAAACGCAGGCCCCGCGCAGGGAAACAATCACATAATCGCCATCCACGTCGATCAGCTCGATATCGCCGCCGTCCTTGCGCAGGGCGGGCCGCACCTCGCGCTCAAGCACCTCCTCGATCCGCTTGATTTTTTGGATGGTGGTCATCCGGCCGGGCCGCTTGTCCGGAATGATCTGCCTCGGTTCCCGCCGGCTCTCCCGGAGGATATCCTCGAGCCGGTCAAGGCATTTGCCGCAGCCGCCGCCGGCCTTGGTAAAGTTGGTGATTTCCTCAACGGTCTGGAGCTTGTTTTCCTCGATGGCCCGCTTTATCTCAAGATCGGTCACCCCGAAGCATTCGCAGACCACCTCCCCTTCCGCCATGGGCAGGGGCAGGCCGCGATAGTTGGCAATCGCCGCCTCCAGCGCCTCGCGGCCCATGACCGAACAGTGCATCTTCTCCTTGGGCAGGCCGCCGAGATAATCGGCAATATCCTGATTGGTAACCTTGGCCGCCTCGTCAAGGGTCATCCCCGTGATTATCTCGGTAAGCGCCGAGGAGGAGGCAATAGCGCTGGCGCAGCCAAAGGTCTGAAACTTGGCCTCACCGATCCGGTCGTTATCGTCCAGCTTGATAAAAAGCTTGAGGGCATCGCCGCAGGCAAGGGAACCGACCTCGCCGACCCCGTCCGCATTCTCGATCTCGCCCACATTCCGGGGATTCATGAAATGATCCCGAACCTTGTCCGTATATTCCCACATAGTATTTTCTCCCGGCAATCAAAGCAAAAGAGGCAGGCCGTGCGGCGGACAAACATCCCGCACGCAACGCGCCATCCAAGTTCATCGTTCATTCAGCAAGACAGGCCCCGCAAGCAACATGCAAGCTGGTCCGTTACAGAACTCAACAATTTAGTTTTTCAGGGTTCAAAAAGCAAGAATAATCCGTGAGCTACCGCATGAGGCCTTTCACCGCCCTACGCGTCCGCACCCTCCCCGCCATGCAGATGCTCCCAGATCTGAGCGGCCAGGGCCGGCCCTATCCCCGGCACCGCAGCAAGCTCCTCGACGCTTGCCCGGGCAATGCGCTGCATGCTGCCAAGCTCCCGCAGCAGCAACTCCTTCCGCGCCTTACCCACCCCTGGGATCTGCTCAAGCGATGAGGCCAGGCTCTCTTTCCCCCGCAATCTCCGGTGGATGGTTATGCCGTAGCGGTGCGCCTCGTCCCTGATCCGCATGAGATAAAGGAGCACCGGGGAATGACGGTCCAGGATAAGCGGATTCTTCCGCCCAGGCCGGTAGAGCTTTTCCCCCTCCTCTGCCTTTTCCTTGGCAATACCCGTCAGCTCGATCCCGCCGGGAATGCCCAGCTCCGCCAAGGCATGCATGGCCACGCCGAGCTGGCCCTTGCCGCCGTCCACCAGGAAAAGATCGGGCATATCATTCTCCGCCAGCCCCCTGGCAAAGCGCCGGGCCAATACCTCTCCCATCATGGCGTAGTCGTCCGGCCCCTCCACGGTGTGGATCGCATAATGGCGGTAGCGATCTTTGGCCATCTCCCCACCGACAAAGCAGACCAGGGAACCCACCGCCTGCTTGCCCCCGAGGTTGGAGATGTCCAGACACTCGATCCGCTCCGGCAGCCTGGCCAAGCCAAGCGCCTTTTGCAATCCCTCGGCCAGCACCTGCCAGGAGGCCTGCTTGCTCTTTTTCGCGTTCAAAACCTGTTGGGCATTGGTCTCGGCCATCTCCAGCAGACGCACCCTGTCCCCCCGCTGCGGGCAGGCAATGACCACCGCGCTGCCCTTCTCTTCACTCAGCCATTCCGTCAGCAACGGATCATCGGTTCCGGCAAAGGGCAGCAGGATCTCCTGGGGAAGGTAGCGCCCCTCCTCACCGTAAAACCGGGAGAGCACCTCGGTGAGCACTTCCGGATCGGAGCCCACCGGCTCGGCAAGGAAGAAGGCCTGCTGGCCAAGGATCACCCCCTTGCGGATAAAAAGCAGGGCCACAGCCACGGAAGCGTCCTGGCGGGCAAAGCCCAGCACATCCTGATCCCGGCCGTGCGCCGCCACCACTTGTTGCTTTTCCAGGGTCTTGTTCAGGGAATTGATCCGGTCCCGCAGCTGGGCCGCCTCCTCAAAACGCAGGTCTGCCGCAGCCAGGGCCATCTTCCGGGACAGCTCCTTGACCAGCTCCTGGTTCTTCCCCTCCAGCACCAGGAGCACATTCTTCACCAGCTCCCGGTACTCCTTGTGGCTTACCTTGTCCGCACAGGGGGCAAGGCAGCGGCCCATCTGGTGATTGAGGCAGGGCCGGGACTTGGGCTTGAGGCTCTTTTCCTTGCAGCGGCGCAGGGGGAAGAGCGAGTTGAGATAGCGGATGGTTTCCCACATTGCCGAAGGAGAGGAAAAGGGACCGAAATACCGGGCCCCGTCCTTAATCCGCCGCCGGGTCATCACCAGCCTGGGCCACTGCTCCTGCACCGTCACCTTGAGGAGCGGGTAACTCTTGTCGTCGCGGAGGATGACATTGTATTTGGGCCGGTGCTGCTTGATCAACGAGGACTCAAGGATGAGAGCCTCTTTTTCCGTATTGGTGACAATGGTCTCGATGAGGCGCACCTGGGAGAGCAACATCGCGGATTTGCCGTGCTGGGCCTGATCGATGCGGGCGTAGGAGGAAAGCCGCTTGCGCAACTCCCTGGCCTTGCCGACATAGAGCACCTCACCCGCCCGGCTCTTCATCAGATAGACGCCGGGCTGCAAGGGAACGGTTGGGAGAAATTCTTTGAAATCAAATGGGGGCATGGTCACCGCAGTCCGGCGTTGTTCTTGTGGCGGAGAGGCCAAGGACTTTGCGATATGACTACCCTTCCCCGGCGATTTTGTCAAACAGGAGGAGCCTTTTTCTGGGGTCTATACGAAGCTCAAGGATAGCACTCCCCGGACTTTAACAAAAAAATACTTTTGACGTCACGCGTACAAAGAGTATAATTACGCTATGATCAAAAGCTTCAAGGACAAGAAAACCAAAAAACTGCACGAGGGGGAATGTGCCGGCATTTTTCAAGCCTTTTGCAGACAGGCGGAGAAACGACTGCGCATCCTTGATGCCGCCGACACCATCGAAGCACTCATGCTCCTGCCCAGCAACCGGTTCAAAGCCCTCAGCGGTGACCGCCAAGGACAGTTTAGCATCAGAATCAATGACCAGTGGCGTATCTGTTTTACATGGCATGACGATGGCCCGCATGACGTTGAAATCGTCGACTACCATTAAAGGTGAACAAAATGAGCAGAACTCCCATACACCCCGGTGAAATTCTCGCCGAGGAACTTACCGAACTCAATATGAGCGCCTCCGAACTGGCCAAGAATATCCATGTGCCGCCCAACCGGATATCCCAGATTTTAGCGGGGAAACGCTCCATCACCGCCGAGACCGCACTGAGACTCGGGAAATGGTTTGGCACCGGTCCGCATATCTGGTTGAACCTCCAGCACACCTATGATCTTGACCTCATCCAGCAGGACCTCAAGTCCACCCTTGACGAGATCAAAACAAGAGTGGCTGCATAAAAATTAGGGCCACCCCACAAAACCACGTGTTGTGGGGTGGCCCCGGTTAGTACCATTTGGGACAGGTTTAGGGTTGAGGAGGGGACAGAAGGTGCAATAGAAAAATAGATAACACCGTCCTCCACCCTTGCCCTGTCAGGTTGGCCCAAACATACATCTGGATAAGCATATGAACATATCCCCAAGTATTCTTAGATCATTTATTTCCGAATCAGTGATTAGCGGATTTTTCACTCTTTCGTCCTTTATAAGCTTTGCTGCCGTTTATCATTTCACAAACCCTGAAATTGAAATTTTTGTACGCTTTCTTGATAGCGATAGTCTAGATCGTTGGGCTCATTTTAATTTATTCAACTGGGACTCTTTCTGGGTAACTTTCTTGTTAGTTTTTTTCTCTCTTATGTTGTCAACTATTGGTTTAATATCAGCAATTTTCGCAAGACATTTTCATGATAAAGCCGCTAAAATTTTAAAAGAAAACGATGAGAAACAAACCAATTGAGCGAACGAAAACCCGGCCCCCCCAGTTTCCCGGCTCCTAGATACGAAGAACCACTGTAGCAACAAAAGGGTCAGGCTTGACATTTTGATATTTGTTCGAGTTATTGACGAACTATGGAAGTCTCGGGGGCTTGAAAAGCAAGCTTTCTAGTCAGGGCCAAGGGCATGACCGAGGTTGCAAAGCAGGCAGGCGTTCCCCGCGCCAGCCTTTACAAGACCCTTGCGGATGACGGCAACCTCAGGGTTGAAACAGTCAGCAAAATCGAAGAAAAATAAATAGAAGAAAAGAAATAGGGGACGAAGCCCGATTTTCACAATGCAATGAGCAAACCTGGTAGATTGGGTTGAGGAACAAAACCCAACCTGCGCGCCTAAAATTTCATTCCTGCGAGAACGTAAAGAGTTGAAGACGAAAAAACACAACGGCCCCGCCAAGAGAAAGATCAAGATTCTCATTGTCGATGACCTTGAATTCCCGAGGATGGTTATCCGGAACATGCTCCATGACCTGGGCTACGAGAGTCATAACAACATCCTGGAGGCGGCCAACGGCCTTGAGGCACTGGAGATGTTGCAAGGAACCCGGATCGACCTGATCATCTGCGACTGGACCATGCCGGTCATGACCGGCTTTGAGCTGCTGCAAAAGATACGGGCCACGCCGGAATTTGCCAAAACTCCCTTCATCATGCTGACGGCAGCGGCGGAAAAAGAGCATATCATGGGCGCCATCAAGGCCGGGGTAAGTCAGTACATCGTAAAACCATTCACCGCCGAGACCCTGTACCAGAAAATTGAGGCCAGCTTTGCCGGGCCCAGATAAACGAAGGCAGGATGCAACGCGCTCCTGTCATGCCTTCTTGACCGGATTTTTACGATAGGCGGCGCTGGGGGCGCCGTCAACATAGATGCCTTCCAGATAGGCGATTTTTCTTGGCAGTTGTTGCACCGTGCCCCTGGCAATGAGAAAGGTTGCTTTCCGCCCGACCGTAAGCGCTCCCAGCTCCTCCATGCCGAAGAACCTGGCGCCGTTTTCCGAGGCGCAGCGGATGGTCTCCTCCAGGGAATAGCCTGCCTTGATGAACAACTTCATCTCTTCGGCCATCGACTCGCCGTGGAGGATGCCGACACTGCCGGCCCCGGTTCCCACCGCCGTTTTCACCCCGAATTTTCCGGCCAGACGCAGTTGCGCGAGTTGGTCAGCGAGCATCTTCTGCCAAAAAGCCTCCGCGCCGGGGTTTGGCTTTCCCGGCGCCACATAGCGCGTGGAAAAACGGCAAGCCACCTCCCCGCCGCCGCTGGCGCCGTCCAGGCCATTCTTGGCCCGCACGACGCTGGGAATCCACAGCACATCCCTCTCTGCCATCTTCTTAAGATTGCCCTCGCCCATGCCGTAGCCCTGTTCGATGGCATCGCACCCAACGGCAAGCGCCTCCGCTACATGCTCCCGGCCATTGGCCACCACCACCGCCTTTTTTCCGCTTCTGTGCTGGAGAATGCGGCCCAACTCTTCCTGGCTGAGCCGAGGATATGGGGCTTCCTGGTCTTCGATATTGCCGGAATAATCGATCTTGAGAAAATCACCGCCTGCCGCGTTGCTAGCCGCGCAATCCTGCTCGCTCCGGCAGAGAATGCCGGACGAGCGAATGTCAATGATGCTCTCCTGCGCCATCCCCTTTCGATGCTGTGCCACCAGGCCGGTTGCATCATCGCTGTCAGCCACCCCCTGCACTCCGTAGGCATGGCAGTAGCGGATATGCCGCTCCAACATGATGGTTTTTTCCGCAAGACCGGCCTCTTCGGCGGATAACCGCACCCCTGGGTCCACGGAGGGTGACCGCGTCAGGGAGACGCTACAGTCAACCAGCGCCGGCAAAATGATACAATGCGAGAAATCATCGATTATAACCCCTTCATTGCGGGGAAGGTCTGCTCCGGAGCCAATGGCGGCGATAATCCCGTCCTTCACTGCCAGAAAGACATTCCGGCGCACCTCGGCGCCGCTGCCGTCGATGAAACTTCCCGCTACGATGAATCGTGTTCCGCCCATAAATATTTTGTTTCCTTATGTCTGCGGTCGAAATATAAGGAATTCGGAGGACACCTTACTTAACTTCGATCCCAGAAAATACAAAAGCCCCGACACCGAAAGGCACCGGGGGCTTTTCATAACCAGAAAAAACGCGGTACGACTTAGAGCTTGTCCTCGCTCAACCCCTTAACAAATAACCGCCCTGCCGGATCAGCTCCCCTTTCCTTCGTCCAGCACCTGTCGGACCAGACGAGCCAGTTCATTGCCCTGTAACGGCTTGTAGGCGTAACTTTTTATGCCGATCTCCATTGCCTTTTCCTCACTCAGAATGGCACTGTAACCGGTACAGAGGATGATCGGCAAGTCGGGCCGGACGGCCAGAATCTCCTTGGCCAACTCGGCGCCGGGCATGAGGGGCATGGTCTGATCGGTGACGATCAGGTCGAAGTCGTTTGGGTTTTCTCGCACCATTGCTAGCGCCTCCACGCTGTTGTTGCTCGTGGTGACCGTATAACCCAGGCGCTCCAGCCACTGGCTCACCATTTCGGTAATGGCCGGCTCATCATCCACCATCAAAATGCGCTCTGTCCCCGGCGGACAGCAACCTCCCTCTTCTTCGGCTTTCTCCAGGACAGGCTGCTCTATGGCTGGGAAAAAGACCTCGAAGGAAGAGCCTTTCCCTTCTTGGCTGGTGAGGCGTATCAGCCCGCCATGACTGCGCAAGATTCCGTGCACCACGGCCAACCCCATGCCGGAGCCTTTGCCCACGCCCTTGGTAGTGAAGTAGGGATCAAAGATACGGCTCCGGATGGCCGGGCTCATGCCGCAGCCGTTGTCGGCCACAGTCAACCGCACATAGCGGCCCTCATCGCCTCCAAGTCCGGCTGCCTCTTCCCTCCCTAACTTCAGGGAATCAAGGGCGATAGAGAGGGTGCCCCCCTGCTCCTCCATGGCATGGAAGGCATTGGTGCAAAGGTTGAGGATCACCTGATGTATCTGGCTTGAATCGGCAAGCACCGTACTGTCCACTGCGCTGATCCGCTCTTCGATGGCAATGGTGGAGGGAATGGAGGCCCGCACCATTTTGAGTGTTTCTTTGAGGAGGGACGCCATCAAAAGCGGCTTTTTTGTCCTTTCAGCCTTGCGGCTGAAATCCAGGATCTGCCTGACCAAATCCTTGGCGCGGGTGCCGGCCTTGATGATCTCTCCAAGTTTGTTTCGTCGCGGGTCGGTTTCGGGGGTTTCATGCAATGTCAGTTCGGCGTAGCCAAGGATGATGGCAAGGATGTTGTTGAAGTCGTGGGCAATACCGCCAGCCAGGGTGCCGATGGCCTCCATTTTCTGGGACTGGCGGAGCTGAGACTCAAGCTTGATTTTTTCTTCCTCGGCGCGGATGCGTTCGGTGATATCGCGGGAAAGTCCACAGACATAGCTGACGCCATTATAGGTTACACTGCTGATGTTGACCTCCACCGGAAATTCCGTGCCGTTTTTGGCGCGGTGTACTGTTTCAACGGTCCGTGAGCCATGCTCCAGGAGGTATTGCCAATGCTCCGGCCATTTTTCCGCCGACTCGACAGGATCGATATCGAACACCCGCATGGAAAGAAGCTCCTCACGGGAATAGCCAAGGCAGCGGCAAGCGCCATCGTTGACAAAACGGATGGCGGCATTTTCATCCGCCAAAAAAAATCCCTCGTTGGCGGCATTGATGGAGAACAGCATGAGATAGAGCTGTTCCTCCATTTTCTTGCGCTCGGTAATGTCAATCACATTCCAGAGTACGCCCGGCTCACCATGGGGCAGCTGCATCTTGACTCCGGCAAAGAAACACCAGAAAATCGAACCATCCTTGCGGCGCCAAGGGTAATCAGCGCTGGCAATGGGAAAACCGGCCTTGGCCTCCTGGAACCGGGGGGCCCAGTCTTCATAATGCCGCTGATCAACATGCAGAACCTGGGCGCTCTGCCCCACCAGCTCTTCACGGCTGTAGCCGAACAGATTGCAGAACTGGTTGTTGACCTGCAAAATCTGCCGGGTGGAAGAAACAACCAGCATGCCGGAACCGTTCACCTCAAACAGGCTCTGCATGTGGCTGCGCTCGATGGCGAGCTCCGCTTCCGCCTGTTTTTTGTCGCTGATGTCGGTCAGACTCCAGACCACCCCCATATCACCATCAGGCAGCATCAACGCTCCCCCGGAGATGACCGTCCAGAAGGTACTGCCATCCTTGCGGCGGTACTGGTATTCAACCTGCACGAGCGGGCCGTCGCTGCGGGCATTGTCAAACCATTGGCCAAATCGCTCGAACTGTGTCCGGTCAAGGTGAAAAATCTCGGCGCTTTGGCCAATCAGTTCATCCCGGCTGTAACCGTACATTTCGCACAGCCGCCGGTTCACCTCGATAATCCGACGCTCTGACGACACGATCAGAATTCCGGCTGTGGTCCGTTCCAGAAGATCATGCCAGAAATTTATCTGCTTTTGCAGACGGCGGTTTGCCCGACGCAATCCCAGCATCATGCCGACCAGGACAGTAATGACAACTGCACAAGCAACAATGATCACCGGGACCCCGTTAGTCATTGCCTTCTCCTGTAATCATCCGCGACAACCGATTCAGAAGATTGAGGGATGAAAGTGGCAATTTCGCCAAATGTGAATTGAGTCAAATAAGCATCCCATGCTCCAAAAATAAATGTCAATGTTTAAAACATGGCATTCCCTGATAAGAAAGGCCGGGCTCTTGAATCTCCCGGGAACATTCGGGATCATGTCTTGAAAAGTCGGTCCGTCGTGTTACGGAACACAAAAAAAGCCCCCGGCACCTTACGGCACTGGGGGCTTCCCACAACCAAAAAACACAAGGGAGGAGTTATTCCTTCTCGTCCTCGCTCAAACCTTTGACAAGAACCGCCCCGGCCAGGCCAAGCATCCCGAGGCTCTTGACCTGATCCATGGCCGGCTTCAGCAGGTGGGCCATGATGGTCCGTCGCAGATTGGCCTGGGGCATGGCCTGCGGGGTTGAGGTGGTGGTCAGCAGATGCATGTCCTTTTTGCTGCCGTAATAACGGACATTAGGACCGATCTTCACCTTGGCGCTTTCCAGTCTGGCCGCGCCTTTCTGCACATACTTGGCAACCTCGGAATTGGGATCGTTCAGATCGCCGAATATCCGGGCCCGGGCCAGACAGGTCTGCACGCAGGCAGGCTCCAGTCCCTGGGCCAACCGCTCCACGCAAAAGGTGCATTTGTCGGCCTTGGGATCGCCCTCTTCCTCATTCACATAGCGAGCGCTGTAGGGGCAGGCATCGGCGCAGGCGCCGCAACCGAGGCAGCGCTCCTTGTCGATCTGCACCGTGCCGTTGAAGGGGTCCTTCCAGGTGGCTGCCACTTCCATCTTCTTGGTCGCCCCGCTCTTCGGATCGGTAAAGGTGGACTCTACCTTGTCCGCCGGGCAAACCGCAACGCAGGCAGGCTTGTCGCAATGGTTGCACAGGCCGGGATAATAGGTGGACGCCAAGCCCTGGGGGGTTTTACTCGGCCCAAGGCGTTTCACCCAGTTTCTTCTCCGTTCCCGGTCCGCCGAATCCTTGCCCGTGGGAACCTCCCACTCGGCCCGGCAGGCAATGGCGCAGGCATGGCAGCCCACACATTTCTCAAGATCTATAATCATTCCGTATTGACTCACGGCGACCCTCCATAAATAGAATTGGTTAATAACAAACAGGCAACCACCGGCTTTGCCGGAGGACTCATACAGATTTGACCTTTTTTATACCCCCCTTTACAAAAGGGGGAGGCGAAGAATCAGGCGGGAATACTCAGCACCTTGCCATTCTTGACGAACTTGACGAAGTTGTTCCGCATGCCGTGCGCCCCGGTTTCCGGGTCAACCACCCGCTTGGTGATCAGACTCTGATCGTCAATGCCCTTACCGACCGCAACGGTCATGGCCGGGTTCATGGTGCCGTAGCCATGGGCCATGTACACCGTATCCTTACGGATGCCGGGGGTAACCTTGAGAACGGTAGTGGTCCGGGATTTGACGCCGTCCTGGTTGACCAGCTCGATGCGGTCGCCGTCTTTCAGCCCCATTTTCTTGGCCGATTCGTCGTTGAGCCACACCGGATTTTCCGGCATCTCGTTGACCAGCCAAACATTGTTCTGGGAACGGTTGAAGGTGTGAACCGGAGCCCGGCCATACACCAGACGGGCGTAGCCCTTGGGCGGCTCGGGCACCGGAATGTAGGTGGGCACTGCGGGGAAACCCGCATCGGCAATTTCCTGGCTGAAAAAATTCACCTTGAGCACCTTGCCGTAGGGATCAGCGCCGGGCTGTAGATGGATGCCGCCTTCCTTAACCAACTGCGCGATGGAAAGGTTGGCCCCGGCAAGGATCTTCTCGGTCTTTTCTTCCTGGGTCTGAACCGGGATATGCTGGCCGAGCCCCATGCGCTTGGCCAGCTCGTTGGTGATCCAGACCGGGTCCTTGCGCTCGTGGTCCGCAGCGGTTACGGAAACCAGGGGCATGCGGGCGGAGATGTACTGCTCCTGCTTGCCGGACAGATCCCACTGGGTGCCGGGTTTGATCAAGTCATACCGCTCCAGATAAGAGGTTTCCGGCAGCAAAATGTCGGCGTACATGGTGATGTCGGTGGGCATGATATCGCAGACCATGACGAAATCCATCTGCTGGAGCATCTTGTTGGTCATATCCTGATCTGGGATGGTCTGGATGGGATTCTGGCCCCAGGCGACAAAACCCTTAATCGGATAGGGCTTGCCGGTGATGGCAGCATCACGGATCAAATCGGTGGGGGTACCCGGAGGCGAAAACGGATATTTTTTCGCCATCTTGTGCAGGGCGTGCGCCTCGGCGTGCTCTTCATTAACCTTGGGCCAGCCGCCGGCCTTGCCAACCTTGGGCCCCTTGCCTGCCACGAACCCGCCCTTGACCCCGATGGCGCCCAGCAGGCCGGTGAGACAGGCCAGAGACCGTTGCCGCTGGAAGTCATTGCCGTTCCAGCTCACGTGCCGACCCGGATGGATGGAAACATTGGGAGCGTTGGCAGCCAGCAATTCGGCCACATCCTTGATCTGCTTGGCCGGAACGTCGCAGGTCTTGGCGGCCCAGTCCAGGCTGGCATGGGAGATGCCCTGGCTGAACTTGTCAAAGCCCACGCCGTTGGCCTCCACATAGGCCTTGTTGTACTTGCCGGTCTTGACCAGATGGTTCATCATCGCCAACAAAAAGGCGGTATCGGTGCCGGGCTTGATCTTGACCCAGATGTCCGCCTTGGCCGCGGAGGCGGAAAAACGGGGATCGACCACGATCAATTTGGCGCCGTTCTCCAGGCCTTTCAGATACCGCTTCACATGGGAGACATGGACGTTCTCGCCGAAATGGCCGCCCAGAAGCAGGATCGCCTTGGCATTGGCCATGTCGACGTTCTCGTCCGGCGCGGTATCCAGAGTGGCAACGTAGGCCATGTCGCGAATGCCGCGACACTGGAAGAAGGAAGCCTCGGAGATGTTGGGGGTGCCGACGACATTTTCAAAAAATCCCATCGGGTAGGTTGCCGAGGAGCCATGGGGGAACATGGCAATACTGTGGGGGCCGTACTTGTCGACCACAGCCTTCATTTTGGCGGCGCATTCGTCCAGTGCTTCATCCCAGGTGATCCGCTTCCACTGGGGAGCGCCGCGCTTGCCCACGTTCTTCATGGGGAATTTCAACCGGTCCGGATCATAGAGCAGCTTGACCCCGGCGTTGCCGCGAGCGCAGATGCTCGCGCCGTTGTCGATGCTCTTGGGGTTGCCCTCAAGCTTTACCAGCTTGCCGTCCCGCACCTTGCCCACCAGCTGACAACGCCAGAAACACATCTCGCACACCCCGCCCACCGCGGTTTTGGTGTCGGCAAAACTGCCCGGTGCGGTAAATGGTTTCTTGACAAACGGAGTACCCGCGTTTGCCTGCCTGGCAAAACAGCCGGACATTGCTGCCGTGGCTGCCGCAAGGGATGCGGTCTGGAGAAATTTACGTCTCGTCAGATTCAAAGCCATTTCACATTTCCTCCCTTGTAAAAAAATCGATGAGATTGACTAAAACTCCATAAAAAGGGTG